>Ga0308157_10010141_pt1 | contig 10282 bp, 9 predicted proteins | sample PhyBR1_FD_201035 | JGI IMG/M metagenome (GOLD analysis project Ga0308157, IMG submission 201035) | Phyllosphere microbial communities from UC Gill Tract Community Farm, Albany, California, United States - DLSLB.R1 | ecosystem: Host-associated > Plants > Phyllosphere > Unclassified | place: USA... | reverse complement strand
GCGACCATCCGCATCGAAGGCGAGTACGCGTTCGGCCTGCTGCGCACCGAAACCGGCGTGCACCGCCTGGTGCGCAAGAGCCCGTTCGACTCGTCGGGCGGCCGCCACACTAGCTTTGCCTCGCTGTTCGTCTACCCCGAGATTGATGACTCCATCGAGATCACCATCAACCCCTCGGATGTGCGCACCGACACCTACCGTGCTTCCGGCGCGGGCGGCCAGCACATCAACAAGACCGACTCGGCCGTGCGTCTGACACACATGCCAACCGGCATCGTGGTGCAATGCCAGGACGGTCGTAGCCAGCACAGCAACCGCGATGTGGCCTGGCAGCGCCTGCGCTCGCGTCTTTACGACTACGAGATGCGCAAGCGCCTGGAAGAGCAGCAAAAGCTCGAAGACACCAAGACCGATGTGGGCTGGGGCCACCAGATCCGCTCGTACGTGCTGGACAACAGCCGGATCAAGGACCTGCGCACCAACGTCGAAATCTCCGCCACGCAGAAAGTGCTGGACGGCGACCTCGACGCGTTCATCGAAGCCTCGCTCAAGCAGGGCATATAAGGGAGGAACATCATGCTGCGTGAAGGACAAGCAAAACCCACACAACGTGCCGACTACCAGGCTCCGGCCTGGTGGATAGACACCGTGGATCTGACTTTCGATCTCGACCCGGCCAAGACCCGCGTGCTCAACCGCATGCGCGTACGCCGCAACCCCGACGTGCCGGCCAAGGCCTTGCGCCTCGATGGCGACGAGCTCAACCTCGCGCGCGTGATGGTCAACGGCGAAGGCTGCTCGTTCAAGATGGATGGCAGCGCTTTGGTGCTGGAGAACCTGCCGACGGGCGAAGATCCCGTCGAGCTGGAGATCTTCACCACCTGCGCTCCCGTGAAGAACACCAAGCTCATGGGCCTGTATGTGAGCGAAGGCACGTTCTTCACCCAGTGTGAAGCCGAGGGCTTTCGCCGCATCACCTACTTCCTCGACCGCCCCGACGTGATGGCGATGTACACCGTGACGCTGCGCGCCGACAAGGCCCAGTTCCCGGTGCTGCTGTCCAATGGCAACCTGGTCGACAGCGGCGAACTCGCGGACAACCGCCACTTCGCCAAGTGGGTCGATCCGCACCGCAAGCCCTGCTACCTGTTTGCGCTCGTCGCCGGCCAGCTGGTGGCGCGCGAACAGCGCATCACCAGCCGCGGCGGCAAGGACCATCTGCTGCAGGTCTACGTGCGCCCCGGTGATCTGGAGAAGACCGAGCACGCGATGAACTCGCTGATGGCCAGCGTTGCCTGGGACGAAGCGCGTTTCAACCTGCCGCTGGACCTGGACCGCTTCATGATCGTCGCCACCAGCGACTTCAACATGGGCGCGATGGAGAACAAGGGCCTGAACATCTTCAACACCAAGTATGTTCTCGCCAACCAGGCCACGGCCACCGACGTCGACTACGCGAACATCGAAAGCGTGGTCGGACATGAATACTTCCACAACTGGACCGGCAACCGCATCACCTGCCGCGACTGGTTCCAGCTGAGCCTCAAGGAAGGCCTCACGGTCTTCCGCGACCAGGAATTCAGCATGGACCTGGCCGGCACGCCCTCGGCGCGCGCCGTCAAGCGCATCGAGGATGTGCGCGTGCTGCGCACCGTGCAGTTCGCCGAGGACGCAGGCCCCATGGCCCACCCCGTGCGCCCCGACAGCTACCTCGAGATCAACAACTTCTACACCGTCACGATCTACGAGAAGGGTGCGGAAGTCGTGCGCATGATGCACACGCTGGTCGGCCGCGAAGGCTTTGCCAAGGGCATGGCGCTGTACTTCGAGCGCCATGACGGCCACGCCGTGACCTGCGACGATTTCGCCCAGGCCATTGCCGACGCCAACCCGGGCAGCGAACTGAGCCAGCGCCTGGAACAGTTCAAGCGCTGGTACAGCCAGGCCGGCACGCCCCAGGTCGCGGCCAGCGGTGTCCATGACGCCGCCGCCCAGACCTATACGCTCACGCTGCGCCAGACCTGCGCGCCCACGCCCGGCCAGCCCGAAAAGCTGCCCTTCGTCATTCCCGTCGAAGTCGGCCTGCTGACCGAAGGCGGCCAGGCCCAGACCGTGCAGCTGCTCGACGCCGCCGGCATGGCCGGCAGCCCGAGCGCCAGCCGCCTGCTGGTGCTGACCGAAGCCGAGCAAAGCTTTGTCTTCAGCGGCGTCAGCGAAGCCCCTGTGCCGTCGCTGCTGCGCGGCTTCACCGCGCCCGTCGCGCTGCAATTCGCCTACAGCGAAGACGCGCTGCTGACCCTGCTCGCGCAGGACAGCGATGCGTTCAACCGCTGGGAAGCCGGCCAGCAGCTGGCCCAGCGCATTGCCCTGGGCGCGATCAACAACCCGGCGGTGGTCGTCCAGGCCAACGGCGAGATTGCCCAGGACCTGCTGCCCGCGGCGTTTGTCGAAGCCATGCGCAGCGTGCTGCGCCATCCCACGCTGGACGCGGCCTACAAGGAACTGGTGCTGAGCCTGCCTTCGGAAAGCTATCTGTCCGAGCAGCTCGAAATGGTCGACCCGCAGCGCGTGCACGCGGTGCGCGAGGCCCTGCGCCAGCAACTCGCTGCCGCACTGCACGGCGACTGGGCCTGGGCCTGGGAGAACCACCAGGACAGCGGTGCCTACAAGCCGGACCCGATCTCCTCGGGCCGGCGCGCGCTGACCGGCGTGGCGCTGACCATGCTGTGCCTGGACGCGCGCCGCACCGGCGACGCCATCTGGCCCGGCCGCGCCTTCCAGGCGTTCAAGGACGCGGCCAACATGACGGACCGCATGGCGGCGCTGTCGGCGCTGGTCAACAGCGGTCACCCGCTGGCCAGCGATGCGCTGGCGCGCTTCCACGCGCTGTTCAAGACCGAAGCCCTGGTGCTCGACAAGTGGTTTGCACTGCAGGCCAGCGCCACCGACCGCGGCGGCCAGATCCTGCCCGCGGTCAAGCAGCTGATGAAGCACCCCGACTTCCAGCTGCAGAACCCGAACCGCGCGCGCAGCGTGATCTTCAGCTTCTGCAGCGGCAATCCCGGCGCCTTCCACCGCCTCGACGCCGCCGGCTACCTTTTCTGGAGCGAACGCGTGATCGAGCTCGACGCCATCAACCCGCAGGTCGCGGCCCGCCTTGCGCGCGCCCTGGACCGCTGGAAGAAACTGGCCGAGCCCTACCGCACCGCAGCGCGCGAAGCGATTGCCCGCGTCGCGGCCCGCCCCGACTTGAGCAACGACGTGCGCGAAGTGGTCACCCGCGCCCTTGCCGACTGATTGACCGCGGACGCCGGACCGGCGTCCGCGGCAACCCTCTTTTTGTCATTATTGGATTCCCGCCATGAGCAAACGTCCCAGTTTCACCCGCTATCTCGTCGAGCAGCAACGCGTCGACGGTCGCATCCCTCCCCAGCTGCGCCTGCTGCTGGAAGTCGTCGCGCGCGCCTGCAAGCGCATCAGCTTTGCCGTCAACAAGGGCGAGCTCGGTGACGTCATGGGCTCGGCCGGCTCCGAGAATGTGCAAGGTGAAGTGCAAAAGAAGCTCGACATCATTGCCAACGAAGTGCTGATCGAAGCCAACGAATGGGGCGGCCACCTCGCCGCCATGGCCTCCGAGGAAATGGAAGGCATCTACGTGGTGCCTAACCGCTACCCCCAGGGCGAATACCTGCTGACTTTCGACCCGCTGGACGGCTCGTCGAACATCGACGTCAACGTCTCCATCGGCACCATCTTCAGCGTGCTGAAGAAGCCCGACGGCCACCCCGGCGTGCATGACGAAGACTTCCTGCAGCCCGGCACCGAACAGGTCGCCGCCGGCTACTGCATCTACGGCCCGCAGACCACGCTGGTGCTGACGGTGGGCGACGGCGTGGCCATGTTCACGCTGGACCGCGAGCAAGGCTCGTTCGTGCTGGTGCGCGAAAACATCCGCATCCCTGAGGACACCAAGGAATTCGCCATCAACATGTCGAACATGCGCCACTGGGACGCCCCCGTGAAGCGCTATGTCGACGAATGCCTGGCCGGCGAAGAAGGCCCGCGCGGCAAGAACTTCAACATGCGCTGGATCGCCTCCATGGTAGCCGATGTGCACCGCATCCTGATGCGCGGCGGCATCTTCATGTACCCCTGGGACCAGCGCGAGCCCAACAAGCCCGGCAAGCTGCGCCTGCTGTACGAAGCCAACCCCATGAGCTGGCTGATCGAGCAAGCCGGCGGCGCCGCCACCAACGGCAAGCAACGCATCCTGGACATCAAGCCCACCCAGCTGCACGAACGCGTCAGCGTCATCCTCGGCTCAAAAAATGAGGTTGATCGCGTGACCAGCTATCATTCTGGTATATAATTTGAGTCTTCAGCCGGTGTAGCTCAGTCGGTAGAGCAGCTCATTCGTAATGAGAAGGTCGGGTGTTCGATTCATCTCTCCGGCACCAAAAAAGACAACCCCGCTATCCAAAGATAGCGGGGTTTTTCTTTGGTTCATCGTGCATTGCCAGGGAAAGCTGCGCGAATCCTCAGGAAGAAGTAGTCCTGATCGCAATTCCCATAGACTCGCCGGTTGATGACTTTGATGTGTTGTCAATGCCTTCGACCACACTGGTGTCAAAGGATGGCTGCGTCAGGCGTGAATGGGTTGGGCCACCAGACGCACGCCAAGGGCGCCGCAGACACGGCGGATAGTGTCAAAACGGGGCTGACTGCCGGGACGCAGCGCCTTGTAGAGCGCCTCACGGGTCAAACCGCTGGCATTGGCAATCTCCGTCATGCCGCGAGCGCGGGCAATGATGCCAAGGGCGTGGGCCAGTTCAGCGGGGTCATCCTCTTCCAGCACCAAGGACAGGTAGGCGGCCACATCCTCTTCGGTGGTCAGATGTTCCGCCATGTCGAAGGTGGGCAGGTTGGCAATCTTGTTCATGGTCAGTTCTCCAGAGTCTTGGACAAAGTAATCGCGGCCTGAATATCGGCCTGCTGGGTGGACTTGTCCCCGCCGCCCAGCATCACCACCAGCACATCGCCGCGCTGGACGTAGTACATGCGCCAGCCTGGGCCGAAGTCCTCGCGCAACTCATGCACGCCATCACCGACAGGCCTGGTATCACCGAGCAATCCTCGCTGAACTTTGTCCAGTCGCCTGGCAAGACGGATGCGCGTCATGGTGTCGCGCAAGTCGAATAGCCAAGCATCAAATTCAGCAGTGCGCTTGATGGTGAACATGGATACATTGTAATCGTTCGTTCACAAAATCGGCAATCGGCAGCCAGCGACTGGCCGGCATTTCGAATTTCGCTCCTGCTTCAATAACAAAAAATGGCGACATTGCTGAGTGTGACGTCAGTGAAGTCTCGATAGTTCCGCGTCATTTCATCCGCGATGCCTCGGAATGCAGCCATGTCAGAAATGCAGCAACCGCCGGACGGTGTGCGTTTCTGGTCGGGTAGACCGCATAGTGGGCTTTGACCACCACGGCCTTTGCCAGGCCGAAGGGCGCGACCAGCTTGCCTTCGGTCAGATGGCCGCCGGCATTCACCGCGCTTTCCAAGGCCACGCCGAGTCCCTGGGTCGCCGCGTCAAGAGACATCTGCGCACGGTCGAAGCGGATGGCAAACCGGTCGGGAGCGCGCAGGGTGTTGTGGGCCTTGAACCAATCCGCCCACTGCACGATGCTGACCGTGCTCTGAATGAGTGGCACCTGCAGCAGCTGCTCCATGGTCTTCAGGCCATGCTCGGCAACAAAAGCCGGACTGGCCAATGGCACGATGCGCTCGCGAAACAGCGGCTCGACCTCCAGATTCGGCCACTGGGGCGTTCCATAGCGGATATCGATATCGACCTGCCCCAGCGCGAAGTCGCTGTGGGAATGGGCGGCCGAAAGATTGAGCGCTATCTCAGGATGGGCCTGGGCAAATGCGCGCAGCCGCGGCATCAGCCACAGGCTCGCAATGCTGGGGGCGGAGTGCACATAAAGACTGTTGCTCACGCTCTGGCGCAGATCATCCGTGGCCGAAACAATCGCCGACAGCGCGCCCGACACACGCTGCAGATAGGACTCGCCCGCCATGCTCAGCCGCACACCGTGGGCGCTGCGCTCGAACAGGCGGGTTCCCAGGTGTGCTTCCAGCTTGGCTACCTGATGGCTCACGGCCGAAGCCGTCAGATGTAGCTCGGCGGCGGCGAGTGCAAAGCTGCGTCGGCGCGCCACGGCTTCAAAAGCCAGCAAGTGGCTGGTGGGCGGCAGGGATGGCATAGGGAGACCCCGTATCTCAGATGAAGGACCGTCATCCTACGCTGATAAATCATCGTTTGTCATCATGCTCAGAGTCTCCGAAGATAGCTCCATACCAATACAAGGAGGCTACGAATGCTGCTGAAAGACAAAGTTGCCGTGATCACTGGCGCCGCGGGCGCCAACGGCTTGGGCTACGCGACCGCCCGCCTGATGGCCGCCCAGGGTGCACGCGTTGTCATCCTGGATCTGGAACGCGCCGACCCGGCGGCGGCCGCCGCGCGCCTGGGGGCGCAGCACCTGGGATTGGTGGCCGATGTGACCGACAAGGTCTGGTGCGACGCCGCCATCGCCCAGGTCACGCAAACCTTCGGTCGCATCGATGTACTGGTCAACAACGCCGGCATCACCCAGCCCGTCAAAACGCTGGAGATCACCGACGCCGATTACGACCGCATTCTTGACGTCAGCCTGCGTGGCACGCTGCACATGTCGCAGGCCGTGCTGCCCACGATGCGCACGCAGAAGTCCGGCTCGGTGATCTGCATCTCTTCGGTGTCAGCCCAGCGTGGTGGCGGCATCTTCGGCGGCCCGCATTACTCGGCGGCAAAAGCCGGAGTGCTGGGACTGGCCCGGGCCATGGCGCGCGAATTCGGTATCGAGGGCATTCGGTTCAACTGCATCACCCCAGGCCTGATTGAAACGGATATCACGCAGGGTAAGCTCACGCCCGAACGCAAGCGGGAGATCTCTGAAACGATACCGCTGTCCCGTCTGGGCCGTGCCGATGATGTGGCCGGCGCATGCGTCTTCCTGGCAAGCGACCTCTCGGGATATTGCACGGGCATCACTTTGGACGTCAACGGAGGAATGCTCATTCATTGACGTTGCCGCGCCCAGGCGCACCATTTCACCGTGGCTTTACAAACATAAGGAGACAAGACAATGCAACGAAAGAACTTCATCCGGGCAGCGCTGGTACTGGCGCTAGGCGTTTTGGCCAACCCCGCTGTGTACGCGCAGACCGTCAAGCTGACCCTGGGACATGGCGCGGCACCGGACAATCCGCGACACCTGGCCGCCGTACGTTTTGCCGAACTGGTGAAATCGGGCAGCAGCGGCCGCATCGAGGTGAATGTGGCACCGTCGGCGCAGCTGGGCGATGACGCGGCCATGGTGACGGCGCTGCGCACCGGCGCACTCGATATGTCGGCCAACTCGCAGGGCGCGGTGGCGGCAGCGGTGCCGGAGTATGCGGCGTACGGCATGCCCTTTCTGTTCTCCACGCCCCAGCAGGCCTTCAAGCTGCTGGACGGCCCGCTAGGCCAGGAACTTGCAGAGAAATCCGCCGCCAAGGGCATGGTGGTCCTGGGCTATTGGGACAACGGCATTCGTCACATGACCAACAGCAAGCGCGCGATCCAGAAAGTGGACGATATGAAGGGCTTGAAGATGCGCACGCCACCGGATGCGGTGCTGGTGGACATCATGCAGGCTCTGGGCGCAGAAGCCCAGCAGATCAAGTTTGCCGAGCTGTATGTCGCACTGCAACAGGGCGTGGTCGACGGTCAGGAAAATCCTTTGGCCAACTTCCATGCCAGCAAGCTGTACGAGGTGCAAAAGCATCTGGCACTGACCAGTCACATGTACCAGATGACGCCCTTGCTCATCAGCAAGCGCAGCTGGGATCGGCTGTCCGCTGGCGACAAGAACTTGGTGACCCAGGCAGCCAAGGAAGCCACGACCTACCAGCGCGACCTGTCCAAACAGGTGGAAGACAAGTTGCTCGACGACATCAAGGCCAAGGGCGTGCAGGTCACCACCATTGATGCCAAGGCGTTCGCGCAGGCTACGGCCAAGGTCCAGCAAAAGTGGCAGACCGGCCCCATCGGCCCGTATGTCTCCAAAGTGGTGAGCGCTGCTCAGGCGCAATAAGTCCGTCGGTCAACCCGGTTCTGCACGCCGCTGCCACTGCGCAGCGGCGGCAAGGAGCTCTTTCATGAACATTCTCGAACGCATTGTCACGGGCGCATGTCGCCTCGTGCTTTGGGTGAGCACCTTGGTGATCTTCTTGATCCTGGTGTGCAATACCACGCTGCGCTATGCCACGGGCACCAGCCTGCAATGGGCCAACGAAGTGCCGGAACTGCTGTTTCCCTGGCTCGTGATGTCTGGCGTGGTGCTGGCGGCGGCGCAGGGAGCGCATATCACCACGACCTTTCTGGTGGCGACCCTGCCGGCCCGGGTGCAACGCGTGATCTCGACCGCGAGCTGGCTGCTGGTGGCCGCGCTGTATGGCGTGCTTGCCTGGTCGACCTTCAACATGCTTGAAATCGTACACGACGAACGCAGCCAAATCCTCCACATTCCCGGCTCTGTGACCTATGCCTGCGTGATGGTCGGCATGGTGATGCTGTGCCTGCTGGCACTGCAATCGGCCGTGGCTGCATGGATGGCGGGCTGTGCCAAGAACAGCCCGGAATCGGGCAACGAGGCCGCCACCGCCCCGCGCGTGGTCACTGCCCATTGGTAGACGGAGGAAATTATGTCTGTCGTCATGCTTTTCGTCTTCATGGTGGGCGCCGTCGCCGCCATGCCCATTGCCCATGCGCTGCTGATGGGTGCAATGGCTGCCGCTGCCAGCAGCGATCGCGTACCTCTGGACCTGCTCGTGCAGCAGATGGTGGCACAGGTCCAGAGCTTTCCCCTGATCGCTATCCCATTTTTCATGCTCACCGGCTCGCTGATGATGGGCGGGCGCCTGGGAGAAGCACTGGTGGGCGTGCTGTCGGCGCTCATTGGCCGCTTTCACGGCGGCCCGGCTCAGGTGGGCGTCATGTCGTCCACGCTGTTTGGCGGCGTCTCCGGCTCCGCCGTGGCGGATGCCTCGGCCATAGGATCGCTCATGATCCCCTGGCACAAGCGGCTGGGCTACCCGGCTGCCTTCTCGGCCGCCACATTGGCTTCGGCCGCAACCATCGACATCCTCATTCCCCCGTCGATTCCGATGATCCTGTTCGCATTGAGCGCCAATGCCTCCATCGCATCGCTTTTTGTGGCGGGCGTGCTGCCTGGCATGCTGATGTGCTTCGGGTTCATGGGCGTGTGCTGGTGGGTGGGAAAGCGTCGCAATTTTCCACGCGACACGACGCCCTTCGACTGGGCATCGTTTCGCCGCCATCTCATGTATGCCTCACCGGCGCTGGTGCTGCCGGTGCTGATCATCATCTTCCTGCGGTTCGGCATCGCGACGCCCACCGAGGTCGCCGTCCTGTCCACGCTGTATGCCGGCGCAGTCTCGGCGGTGATCTACCGTGATCTCGGCATGCGCCGCCTCAATGATGCAGTCGTGCATGCCGGACTGGCCACTGGCGTGGTTCTGCTCGTGATCATGGCGTCCGCCGCCATTGGCTGGCTGCTGACCTTCGACCAGATGCCCTCGGGCATCGTCGGCTGGGTGCAATCCAATGTGGAAGCCAAGTGGATGGTGATCGTGATGATGAACGCGCTGATGCTCTTCATCGGCATGTTCATCGATCTGCCTGCCGCCGTCCTGCTGCTGACTCCGGTCTTCGTTCCCATGGCCCAAAGCATAGGCATGGATATGACGCAGCTGGGAATCATGATGGTGGTGAACCTGGCGATCGGCCTTTACACCCCGCCGGTCGGAACCACGCTGTTCATCACCAGTTCCCTGGCCAAGGTGAAGGTCGGTGAGACCGTGCGGGAACTCATTCCCTTCTACGTCGTGGCCCTGGCGGTGCTTGCGCTGGTGTCCTATGTGCCCGCCAGCATCCTGCACTGAGCCATCCACCGTCCGGGCTTTTTATCGACTTGAACAGAGGGAAATACTGCATGCAAAACGAACAGCAGCTCGCAGAGCTTTCACGATGTGCCTACCGCATTCGCCGCTACGCGCTGCGCATGGGCGAGGTGCAAGGCCAGGGTTATATCGGCCAGGCGCTGGGGTGGGCAGACGTCCTGGCCGTGGCCTACGGCCATACACTGAACCTGCGTTCAGAAGACCCGAAATGG
>Ga0308157_10010140_pt1 | contig 10283 bp, 12 predicted proteins | sample PhyBR1_FD_201035 | JGI IMG/M metagenome (GOLD analysis project Ga0308157, IMG submission 201035) | Phyllosphere microbial communities from UC Gill Tract Community Farm, Albany, California, United States - DLSLB.R1 | ecosystem: Host-associated > Plants > Phyllosphere > Unclassified | place: USA... | reverse complement strand
CGCAAGCGGACGGCCGCGCGCGCAACCGCCGGGTGGCGGTGACCATCCTGTCCGGCATCCCCGACCCGTCCACCGAAGTCCCCACCGCTCCGCCCCCCTCGGCTCCGTAGGGCGGGTTAGCGGCGTGCCGCGTAACCCGCCATGCGCCGCCGCCAGTACCAGCTGGCGCCGGCGCCCACCACGCCCAGCAGCAGCCCGCCCACCGGCGCAGGCACCGGCAAGGAACTGTCGTCGGCCAGGGCCGGCCCGGTGCGCAGTTCGGCCGGGAAGGGGCGCGGCGGCGCGGGCACGATCTGCCATTGCGCCTCATCCTGCGGCGCGCGCGCCATGAATTCATCGATGGAAAACACGGGCGCCGAGCCAAAAGCGCGGCTGGACGGCACTTGCGGAATGCGCACCAGCACCAGCGCTTCCACGTCCGCCTGCAACTGCTGCTCATAAGCGCTCAGCGCGCGGCCGGGCGCCGCGCCGCCGAGCAGCTTGAGCAGGTCCTGGCCCAGCGCGGCGAAGGCCACGGCCGGGTAGAGCCGGGTCTGCTCCTCGGTAAAGTAGCCGTAGGCCTTGTGCCCGCTGGCCAGGCTGAGGTCCTTGGCGGCCTTGTAGCCGTAGGCGCCGATGGCCTTGATGCGGCTGGTCGGTCCCTGTCCGGGCACCTGCCAGCCCAGCGCCCTGAACGCGTCCATGCTGATGCCGGCGCAGTTGGCCGAGGCGTGGCGGTAGCTGAATTCGTGCCGGTAGAAGCGGCGGAAACGTTCCTGCATGCTGCGCTGGTAGGCTTGCGCGGTGCGCGCGTCGCGCAGCACAGCCACCAGCATGGTCGACGGCCGGTAATACTGCTGGCCGCTGTTCAGGTCCATCAGGTAGTTGTCCATCGGGACCATCGACGCAATGATGCCTTTTTCGCTGTAGCTGTCCAGATTGTAGAAGTTGTTCACCATCCAGTCGGCCCATTCGCCGTGCTGGCCCAGGCGGCCGGTGGCGACCGCGAAGTGGCCGCCGTAGGCTTCGTCGTCATCGCCCTGGGCGCCGTTCAGCATCAGGGCCAGCACGGCCTTGCCGCCCCATTCGCGGGCTGCGGGCCGGCGTTCCCAGATCAGGCGCGTGGCGTAGGGGCTGCGCGCGCCGCCGTTTTCCTGGCGCACAAAGGCGCTGAGCGTGTCGCCGGCGGCGGCCAGGGGCTGCGGCTGCATGCTGGCCGCATCGATGACATAGTCCAGCGGCCAGATGGTGCGCGCTTCGAAGCTGGGCTGGCCGGCCTGCGCGTGCAGCGTGCCGCGCACGCGGACTGCGCGCTGGCGGAAGAAATCCAGCGTGGCGGCGTTGAAATAGGAGCGGTTGGACGCGATTTTCGGCGCCAGCTGCATGGCCAGCGGCGCCGCGCCGGGCGCCTGCAGGGCCTGGCCGGACGGCGCCAGCGTGGCTTGCTGCACCAGGTGCGGCGCACCCAGCCAGACCAGGTCGGGCAAGGCTGTGGAGGCTGGCTGGCGCGGCACGGCCAGGCCCTCCTGCTGGAAGTACCACAGGGCCTGCCGGGGCGCGCAGCCGCCGCAGCGCCCGTCGCCGTAGCGGAACTGGCTGCCGTCGTACAGGCCGAGGCGTTCGCCGCCCTCGAGCGCGGCCTTTACGGGAGCGGGCTGCGCCGCTGCGGGCGGTATGGCGGCAAACTGGAGCGCAAGCGCGCCAGCGGCAATGGCGTGGTATGTGTGCATGGACGCATTATGCAAGAATTTGCATAAAATGCATCAGCGCAACTAATGAGTATCAATGATGATTGATTTGCATCAATCGCTGAGCGCTTTCAGCCGGCCAGGAAGCCGCGCCGGGGCGAGGAGGAGGTGGGCTGGCCGCTGGGGCCGTAAAAATTGCCCTGGGCCTGGGGACGCAGCGCTTGCAGCGCACCTTGCGTGTGGCTCAGGTGTTTGCTGATGAGGGTGCCGTTCAGGCGGTTCAGTTCCTTGGCTTCGCGGGTCAGTTCCAGCACCTGCTGCCAGAGCGGGGCGGCGGTGGCGTCGCCGCTGGCGGCCAGCCAGGCTTCCATGCCCGCTTCTTCGGCCTTGTGGCCTGCCGCGCCGAGCGCGCTGTGGCGCTGGCTGGCCAGCACGGCCATGTCGTTGACCAGCGCGGCTTTGCGCGGCGTCAGTTCCGTCAGTCCGTCTATGTCCGCCGCCACCAGTTGCTGCTGTTCCTGCTTCAGCACCGCCAGCAGGGCGGTGATGACGCGCTGTTCTTCGCGCAAGCTGCCAAGGGGCGTGACCGCGGGTGTAACGGATTGCATGATTTACCTATCTTTTGCGTGAGTGCAGCAGATCCTTGACTGTTTCCAGCAAGCCATCGGCCACTTTTTCCGAATTGACTTGGAATTGCCCATCGGCAATTGCAAGCTTGATGCGTTCCACTTTTTTCGTGTCGAACACGGCGCTGCTGCCACTGGCGCTGCTGGCGGCCATGGCCTGGCCTTGCGCCGACAGCTTGACGCTGTCGGTCGCCACGGGGGCGGTGCTGGCCTTGTCGGCGCCGCGCGCGGTGGTGCTAGTCGCAGGCGAGGCCGGCAGGCCAGGCGTGCTCTTGACTGAGTCGTTAATTTTCACAGCAATATCCTCGTCTGGTTGGGGTGTAAAAACCCCGGGATCTGGGTTATTAACGGCGCTGTGAGCATAAACTTTAGCGTTTTTAGAACGCCACCTCCACCAGTCCCCCCGCTTTGGCGATGCCGCTGACCTGCTGGCCGCTGGCGGTGCGCACCTGCACCAGCTGTCCTTCCGAGGCGGCCGAAACGGCGCGCGCCTCGGCCGAGACGCGGAAGCCGGCGCCGCCCGACACCACCCGCACCAGCTGCCCGGCCACCATCACCGGCTTGCTGCGCAGGGTGTCGAGCCGCATCGGCGTGCCCGCCGCCAGCGAGGCGTTGCTGCTGCGGCCGACGATCTGGCCGATGTCGGTGGCTATGCCGGCCGGCAGGGTTGTCAGATCGCCCTTGACCAGCACCAGCTGGCCCGCTTCGATGGCTTGTCCTTGCGCCAGCGGCACGGCGCTGGCGACGTACTCGGCCTGCACCGCCACGTTGGCTTGAATATACACCGTCCACGCGGAAGGGGCCGCACAGCGCACGCCCACCGTGGTCTTGCCCCAGGCGCGCGCGCCGGGCATGAAGAAGGGCTGCAGCTGGGGACAGGGTGCCAGCGCCATGCGCTGGTCGACCGGGCCGACCGTGACGGTCACCGCGCCCGGCAGGCCGGCGCTTTGCGTTTGCAGGAACTGCTGCACGCTCAGGCGCAGCGCGCCCAGGTCCTGGCGCGCGGCGCCCGGCGGCTGGGCCAGGACGGCGGCGGAACTCATCAGTAGCAGGGCGGCGGTCAGTGTGCGTTTCATAGTGGGCTTTCCTTGAATGTGGCCATGATAGCCCCGGCGCGCGATCCCGAAGCGGCGAATAAGCGCCCAAATCCGGGGCTAATCGCGCGATCGGATGGACGGTCCCATCCGTATCATCGAAGCTGTCACCAATAGAAAGCAGGCGGGAGATTGCGATGTTAGGGAAACTGGACGAATTCATGCGCTTCAACGAGACGGCCCTGAGCCTGCGCTCGCAGCGCCAGACCGTGCTGGCGTCTAACATCGCCAATGCGGACACGCCGAACTACAAGGCCAAGGACATCGACTTCACCGCCGCGCTGAGCACCGCGATGGCGGGCGCGGCCCAGCCTTTGAAGACCACGGCGCCCAAGCATTTCCCCGTCCCCCAGCAAAGCGCCGGCACGCTGGCCGACGGCACGCCGCTGCAATACCGCGGCATCGTGCAGGGCGCGGTGGACGGCAACACGGTGGACATGGATGTGGAACGCAACCAGTTCGCCGACAACGCGCTGCGCTACGAGGCCGGCATTACGCTGATCAATTCCCAGATCAAGGGGCTGATGGCGGCCATACAGGGAGGTCAATAATCATGTCGCTGTTTAGTATATTCAATGTTTCCGGTTCGGCCATGAGCGCCCAGGCGCAGCGCCTGAACGTGGTGGCCAGCAACCTGGCCAATGCCGACAGCGCCACCAGCGCCAGCGGCGAGGCCTACCGCGCCAAGCAGGTGGTGTTCGAGGCGCAGCCGGCCGCCAACGGCGGCGCGTCCACCGGGGTCAAGGTGCAGCGCGTGATCGAGGATCCGTCGCCGCTCAAGCAGGTGTACGACCCCAAGCATCCGATGGCCGACGACAAGGGCTATGTCAGCATGCCGAACGTGAACGTGGTGGACGAGATGGTCAATATGCTGTCGGCCTCGCGCTCCTACCAGACCAACGTGGAAACCATGAACGCGGCCAAGACCCTGCTGCTGAAAACCCTCACCATCGGCCAGTAAGCCGCAACCTTAGAAAGATAAGCCATGACCACTGTGTCCACCAACGCGCCGGTGTCCGATACGCTGCTGAACGCCGTCAACCCGAAGAAGCAGACCGCCACCGACGGCGTGCAGGCCGATACCGATAAATTCATGACGCTGCTGGTCACCCAGCTGAAGAACCAGGACCCGATGAACCCGCTGGACAACGCGCAGCTCACCAGCCAGCTGGCGCAGCTGTCCACCGTCACCGGCGTGAACAAGCTGAACACCACGCTGGAGTCGCTCAAGGCCAGCTACCAGTCCTCCGAGAACGTGCAGGCGGCCGGCATGATCAACCACGGCGTGCTGTCGGCCGGCAAGAACGTCGGCCTGAGCGAGGGCAAGGCCATCCTGGGCATCGACCTGGCCACGCCGGCCGACACCGTCGACATCGTCATCAAGACCGCCGCCGGCAAGGAAGTGGCGTCGATCCAGATGAAGGACCAGCCGGCCGGCACCCAGCCCATCACCTGGGACGGCAAGCTGGAGGACGGCACCACGCTGCCCAACGGCAATTACGTGTTCAGCGTGGAGGCGCGCGCCGGCGGCGCGGTGCTGAAGGACGCGACCGCGCTGCAGTTCGGCGTGGTGGCCAGCGTGTCCACCGGCGCCGGCGGCGTGAAGCTGAACGTGCCCACGGCCGGCCAGCTGACCATGGCCGACATCAAACAAATTCTGTAACCCACTTACTGCATAGGGGAAATCATGTTCCAACAAGGACTCAGCGGCCTGAACGCCGCTTCCAAATCGCTGGACGTTATCGGCAACAATATCGCCAACGCCAGTACCGTGGGTTTCAAGGGCTCGCAAGCGCAGTTCGCCGACCTGTACGCCAACTCGCTGAACGGCGTGAGCGGCAACAACGCCGGTATCGGCGTGTCGGTGTCGCGCCTGGCGCAGCAGTTCACGCAGGGTAATATCGAAACCTCGAACAACCCGCTGGACATCTCCATCAACGGCGGCGGCTTCTTCCGCACCACCACGCCCAGCGGCGGCGTGCAGTACAGCCGCAACGGCCAGTTCCAGCTCGACAAGAGCGGCACCATCATCAACGCCCAGGGCAACGCCGTCACCGGCTATCCTGCCACGTCCGACGGCGTGATCCTGCAGGGCGCGCCCGAGCCGCTCAAGATCGACACGGCCGACCTGGTGCCGGTGGAAACCACCACCGCCAACTTCGAGCTGAACCTCGATTCGCGCAGCAAGGTACCGGAAAAAATCCCGTTCAACGCCAAGGATCCGCTGACCTATAACAAGCAGACCGTGCTGGACGTGTACGACACGCTGGGCAACCCGCACGTGCTGTCGACCTACTATGTGAAGACCGACGCCAACACCTGGGACGTGTATGTCGCCAGCGACGGCCTGGAAATGAACGCCGCCACCGTGGCGGCCACCGCAGCGACCGATCCCGGTGCGATTGCCGCGCGCGCAGCCTACCAGGCGGCGGTGCAGGGCGGCGACCCGCCCACCATCGCGCAGGCGGCGATTGATTACGCCGACGCCGCCGGCGCCGCCATGCAGGCCGTGCTGGACGCGATCCCCGGCGTGACGCCGGCGCAGAGCGCGGCGCTGGCCGCGCTGTACGGCGGCGCCGGTAACCCGGCCAATGTGGGCGCCATCGTCGGCACCAATCCGGACGCCATCAATCTGGCGCTGTCGAAGGCCATCTCCGCGCCGCCAAGCAAGGCCGCCACGCTGATCTTCGATCAAAAGGGCGCGCTGAGCACGACCGCCATGGCCAACCTGGTGCCGCCGCAGAGCATGCCGTTCACGCTGACGCTGCCGATCTTCCCGAACACCGGTTCGGTCGCGCCGCTGAGCGTCACCACCGGCTTCACCGGCACCACGCAATACGGCACGGCCACCAGCGAGAAGGCGTCCACGCAGAACGGCTATTCGTCCGGCCACCTGGAGCGTTTCGCGGCCGGCGCGGACGGCGTGATCCTGGGCCAGTACAGCAACGGCAAATCGCGTCCGCTGGGCCAGATCGTGCTGGTGAACTTCGCCAACAACGACGGCCTGACGCCGCTGGGCAACAACGCCTGGGCCGAGAGCTCGACCTCGGGCACGCCGCAGGTGGGCGTGCCGGGCACCGGCGCCAACGGCCAGCTGCGTTCCTCGTCGGTGGAAACCTCGAACGTGGACCTGACGGCCGAGCTGGTGAACATGATCACCGCGCAGCGCGTCTACCAGGCCAACTCGCAGACCATCAAGACCCAGGACCAGGTGCTGCAGACGCTGGTCAACCTGCGCTAATAGAAAGAGGGAAGGCAGCAATGGACCGTCTCGTCTACACCGCCATGACCGGCGCCAGGCATATCCTGGAGCAGCAGGCCACCACGTCGAACAACCTGGCCAACGCCACCACCACCGGCTTCCGCGCCCAGCTCGATTCCTTCCGGGCCGTGCCGGTGCAGTCGGAGGGGCTGCCGACGCGCACCTTCGTGGTCGACTCCACGGTGGGGGCGGACTTCCGCGCCGGTCCCATCCAGACCACCGGCCGCAGCCTGGACGTGGCGCTGCGCGGCGAGGGCTGGATGGCGGTGCAGTCGTCCGACGGCTCCGAGGCGTACACGCGCAACGGCAGCCTGAAGGTGAGCGAGAACGGCCTGCTGCAAACCACCAGCGGCCAGACGCTGGTGGGCGAGAACGGTCCCATCGCCATCCCGCCGCAAAGCGAGGTGGCGGTGGCGGCCGACGGCACCGTCAGCGTGATCGACACCAGCCAGACCAAGCCGGGGCCGGCCAATGTGCTGGGACGCATCAAGCTGGTCAATCCGGACACCAAGGGCCTGGAGCGCGGCACCGACGGCCTGTTCCGCCAGAAGAGCGGCTTGCCGGCCGATCCGGACGTCAACGTGCGCCTGGTGGACGGCGCGCTCGAGGGCAGCAACGTCAACCCGGTGGACGCCATGGTCAACATGATTTCGCTGGGGCGGCAGTTCGAAACCCAAATGAGCTTGCTCAAGAATGCCGAGAATAACGCCGCGAAAGCCACCCAGATCCTCGCTTTGACTTAATGCCCGACCCTGCATAATGGTGACGTGGAAAAAGCTCCGGCTGCCACGACCATTACGGGAGAAAGCAAATGATACGATCGCTGTGGATAGCCAAGACTGGCATGGAAGCGCAGCAGACGCAGATGGACACGGTTGCCAACAACCTGGCCAACGTCAGCACCAACGGATTCAAGAAGTCGCGCGCCGTGTTCGAGGACTTGCTGTACCAGAACGTGCGCCAGCCCGGCGCGCAGTCGTCGCAGCAGACGCAGCTGCCATCGGGCATGCAGGTGGGCACCGGCGTGCGCCCGGTCGCCATCGAGCGCATCCACACCCAGGGCAACCCCCAGGCCACCGGCAACGATAAAGACCTGATGGTCAACGGCAACGGCTTCTTCAATGTGCTGCTGCCCGACGGCACCACCGGCTACACCCGCGACGGCTCCTTCCAGCGCGACAGCAACGGCCAGATGGTGACCTCCAGCGGCTTCGTGCTGCAGCCCGCCATCACCATCCCCATCAACGCCAACAGCATCACCGTGGGCCGCGACGGCACCGTGTCGGTGACGCTGCCGGGCCAGACCGCCGCGCAGCAGATCGGCAGCATCCAGCTGTCCACCTTCATCAACCCGACCGGCCTGGAGTCCAAGGGCGAGAACCTGTACGTGGAAACCGGCGCCTCCGGCGCGGCGCAGAACAACACGCCCGGCACCAACGGCACCGGCGTCATCCTGCAGGGCTATGTGGAAACCTCGAACGTCAACGTGGTCGAGGAAATGGTCAACATGATACAGACCCAGCGCGCCTACGAAATCAACAGCAAGGCCATCACCACCTCGGACCAGATGCTGGCCAAGCTGTCGCAGCTGTAAGCAAGGAGCACCGCCATGAAACCGATCACTCCCATCATTGCCATGCTGGTGTCGAGCCTGCCTCTGGCCGGCTGCGGCACCGCGCCGACCTCCATCGTGCAGGGCGCCACCACCGCGCGGCCGCTGACGCAGGCGCAGATGGCCGCGCCGACCAGCGGCGCCATCTTCCAGGTGCAGAACTACCGTCCGCATTTCGAAGACCGCCGCGCGCGCCTGGTGGGCGACGTGATCAACATCGTCATCACCGAGAAGACCTCGGCCGTGAAGAGCGGCGCCAGCGCGGGCGGCAAGTCCGGCAGCGTCAACTTCAAGGCGCCCGGCCAGCTGGCCGGCACCTTCGGCAGCCAGATCACCACCAGCGCCGACAATAAATTCGCCGACAACGCCAGCCAGAGCGCCAGCAACACCTTCACCGGCACCATGGGCGCCACCGTGGTCGAGGTGCTGCCGAACGGCAACCTGATCGTGGCAGGCGAGAAGCAGATCGCGCTGGACAAGGGCGTGGAATACATCCGCTTCTCCGGCATGATCAACCCGGACACCATAGGCACCGGCAACACCGTGGCCTCCACCGCGGTGGCCGACGCGCGCGTGGAATACCGCACCAGCGCCAAGATCGACCGCGCCGAAATGAATTCCATGGCGGCGCGCTTCTTCCTCAGCGTACTGCCGTTCTGATCATGAAAACTCCAAGCAAACTCCTCGCCGCCGCCCTTGCCGCCCTGTGCCTGCTGGCCCAGCCGGCCCGCGCCGAGCGCCTGAAAGACCTGGCCAGCGTGGCCGGCGTGCGCCAGAATCAGCTGATGGGCTACGGCCTGGTGATCGGCCTGGACGGCACCGGCGACCAGACCACCCAGACCCCGTTCACGGTGCAGACCGTGATGTCCATGCTGCAGCAGATGGGCATCACCCTGCCGGCCGCCAACACCCTGCAGCTGAAGAACGTGGCGGCCGTCATGGTCACCACCTCGCTGCCGGCCTTCGCCCAGCCGGGCCAACTGATGGACGTGACCGTCTCGTCCATGGGCAATGCGAAAAGCCTGCGCGGCGGCACCTTGCTGATGACGCCGCTCAAGGGCGCGGACGGCCAGGTGTACGGCATGGCGCAGGGCAACGTGCTGGTGGGCGGTGTGGGCGCGCAGTCCGGCGGCACCTCGGTGGTGGTGAACCACCTGAGCGTGGGCCGCATTTCCGGCGGCGCCACGGTCGAGCGCGCGGTGGCCAATACGCTGGGCGAGGGCAACCAGATCAAGCTGGAACTGAACACCACCGACTTTTCCACCGCCAGCCGGGTGGTGGAAGCGATCAACGACAAATTCGGCGCCGGCATCGCCTACGCGCTGGACGGCCGCGTGATCCGCGTGCAGGCGCCTTCCAGCAGCGACCAGCGCGTGGCCTTTCTCGGCACGCTGGAGAACCTGCAGGTGAACCCGGCCCAGATGGCCGCCAAAGTGATCATGAACGCGCGCACCGGCTCGGTGGTGATGAACCAGGCGGTGGCGCTGGAGACCTGCGCCATCTCGCACGGCAACCTGACGGTGTCGGTCTCCACCGACGCGCAGGTGAGCCAGCCCGGCCCGCTGTCCGGCGGCCAGACCGTGGTCACGCAGAACGCCAATATCGACATCAAGAAGGACGGCGGCAAGGTCATGCTGGTCAAGGGCGGGGCCCAGCTGGCCGACGTGGTCAAGGCGCTCAACGCCATCGGCGCCACGCCGCAGGACTTGCTGGCGATACTGCAAGCGATGAAGGCCGCCGGTTCGCTGCGCGCCGAACTCGAGATCATTTGAGGGCGCCGCCATGATACGAGCAGCCTCCAGCACCACGCCTGGCAGCGCAAACGACCTGAGCGCCACCCTGGCCGCCGACGTCAAGGGCGCGGCCGCGCTGCGCAAGGGCGCCAACGCCGGCTCGCCGGACGCGCTGAAAGGCGCCGCCACCCAGTTCGAGGCCATGTTCATCAACATGATGATGAAGAGCATGCGCGAAGCGTCGCCGGGCGAGGGCATGCTGGACAACCAGCAGACCAAGATGTTCACC
>Ga0308157_10010137_pt1 | contig 10284 bp, 9 predicted proteins | sample PhyBR1_FD_201035 | JGI IMG/M metagenome (GOLD analysis project Ga0308157, IMG submission 201035) | Phyllosphere microbial communities from UC Gill Tract Community Farm, Albany, California, United States - DLSLB.R1 | ecosystem: Host-associated > Plants > Phyllosphere > Unclassified | place: USA... | reverse complement strand
AAATGATGAACGAGAAAATGAAAGATGAACATGAAAAGATCCATCAAAAGAATCAATAAAAGTGTATCAAAAATGAAAAGTTTAATAGAAGCTGAAAAATCTACTTTCAGGATTCCGTAGTGATACAATTCAAAACCAATTAAAGTTATGAAGGTGTTGCAAAGCAATGTAGAAAGCACCCATTTTCGATCTTTATTCTTTAAAAAAGTGTTTTCTGGTTCTATTATTTTTCCAATTAAAACAGATAAAACAACTAACACTAAGTTTTCTAGTAAAAAGAAAACAAAGAGCCAGAATAGATTAAATTGAGTTAGTTGCTGTAACCAGCTTTCAAAAATCATGTTGTTTTTTCTAGGGTCAGTAATTTTTCTCTCAAATCGGCAACTCCTTCAGAAGCAAATTTGGCAATCGTTTCGACTTTATTTCTAAGATTCGGAATCGAAATAGGTTTTGGATCAATATAAAAAACTGGAGTTGTACTTGGAGTATAAGAAATTAATCCAGCGGCAGGATAAACTTGCAGAGAAGTACCGATTACAGCAAAATAATCTGCCGTTTCTGTAATGTCAATAGCTTCTTCGAGTGCAGGGACTTCTTCACCAAACCAAACAATATGAGGACGCAATTGATGTCCGTTTGCATCAAAATCTCCAGTTTGCAAATCTTCAGTCCAGTCTAAAATTAGGTTTTTATTCTGAGTGCTTCGCACTTTTAGCAACTCACCATGCAAATGCAAAACGTTTGTGCTTCCTGCTCGCTCATGAAGATCGTCAACATTTTGAGTGATAATCTGTACATCGAAGTCTTTTTCTAATTCAGCCAAAATCGTGTGGCCCAAATTCGGATTGACTTCTTTTAACTGTTGGCGTCTTTTATTGTAGAAATCTAGAACCAACTCTTGATTTTTGTGCCAGCCTTCTGGAGTTGCAACCTCCATCACATCATGTCCTTCCCATAATCCATCGCTGTCGCGAAAAGTTTTAATGCCACTTTCGGCGCTAATTCCTGCTCCTGTTAAAACAACAAGTTTCTTTTTCATTTTAGTTTTATTAAAAGATAAAAATAGTGATTTCTTTATTCAAATGTTTAGTAAATAGTAAGGAGAGATTGCACTTTTTTTGAATAAAATAATGGGGGTTTATACGCTTTGTCTCTCTTTCTAAATTGTTTAATTTTAATGTTCTGTTTGGTAAAAGCGTTTCAGTATGATTTTAATTCAATTTACAGGGCTTTCAGGTTCAGGAAAAACAACGTTGGCTGAGAATGTCAGGCATCTGCTGCTTCAGAATAATTACGAAGCAGAGATAGTAGATGGCGATGTTTATCGGCAGACAATCTGTAAAGATTTGGGGTTTTCTAAAGAAGACCGCTGTGAAAATGTGAGAAGACTTTTTAATGTTGGACGAAGTTTGATTGAGGAAAATAAAATCGTTTTGATGTCAGTTATAAATCCTTATGAAAATGTTAGAAATGAATTAAGAACTTTTGAATTTGTAAAAACTGTATTTCTAGATTGTTCTATTGCTAATTTGATAGAAAGAGATCCTAAAGGATTGTACAAAAGAGCTTTATTACCAGACCATGATCAAAATAAAATTAGAAGTTTTACAGGTATAAGTGATGTTTTTGAAATTCCAGAAAAAGCAGATTTAGTATTAAAAACAGATTCTGAAACGGTTTCGGTTTCTGCCAACAAACTATATAATTTTATAATTAGCAATTTAAATTTTTAAGGCTTATGAATCCTTCTTCCTGTCAGCTTCCCATTTCTTTTTCGATAGAAAAACTACAAAACGATTTATTGACTTGCGAGACTAATTTATGGACACCGCACTTTAATACTTATCGCTATGAAGGAAAATGGACAAGTGTTTCTTTGCGATCGCAGTCTGGTTTAGAAACCGATATACTTTCTTTTGCAGATAAGGAATATAAAAACACGCCTTTGCTTGACAGCTGTCCGTACTTTAAAGAAATAATGGATTGGTTTGAGTGCGAAAAAGAAGCTGTAAGATTATTAAGACTCGGCCCTGATAGCGAGATTAAAGAACACGTGGATAATGATACTTCTTATGAAGATGGCTTTTTTAGGATTCATGTTCCTATTATTACTAATTCCGAAGTGTATTTTTACGTAGATCAGAAACTAGTTCCTATGAAAATGGGAGAGTGCTGGTATGCTAATTTTCAATTACCTCATAGTGTTCAGAACAAAAGTACTGAACCGAGAATTCACTTGACTTTGGATTGCATAAGAAATGAATGGTCTGATAAATTGTTTTCTAAAATGGGTTTTGATGTGAATTTTGTACCTAAAAAACTATATTCAGATGAGGTGAAGCAGCAGATTATTGCAGAGCTTTTAAGAAATCCATCTGAAACGAATGCTAAGATTATTGCTGAACTTCAATCGCAAATGAACTCATAAGAAAAATGGAAAATATAAAGCATCTTATTTCAAATTGGATTCCGATTAAATTGATTGAAAAAGATAATGAAGTTTATTTCGAATGGATTTATCTTTCGGACATTCCTTTTGCAGAACCTTTTTTTGACGAAACAATTGCGAAATGCAGAAGTCATAGTTATAATTCAAAATATTTTAAAGTAGTTAGTACGGTAGAAAATCTAATTGATTGGTCTAAAGAACTCGATTTTGTAGAATTGAAAGGATTGGTTTTTCATGTGTCAAGATGTGGATCTACGATGTTGAGTCAGTCTTTGGCAACTTCATCTGAAAATATTATGGTGTCTGAAGCTCCTATTATTGACGAGATTTTAAGAAGCGATTTTTTTGATTTAGATACCAAAACTGTTTTACTTGAATCGGTTATAAAATTGCTTGGACAGAAGAGATTTCCAGAACAAAAGAATCTTATTATAAAATTGGATGCTTGGAGTATTTTTAAGGCTTCTTATTTAAGATCGGTCTTTCCTCAAATTCCTTTTGCTTTATTGTATCGAAATCCAGGAGAGGTTTTAAGATCGCATCAAAAAATGGCAGGAATGCATATGGTGCGAAATATAATTCCATTAAGTGTTTTTGGAATTACTCCTGAAGAAATTGAAGAGATAAGTTTTCAGCAGTATCAGGCTTTAGTTTTAGAAAAATATTTTCAAGGTTTTCTACACTTTTATGCAATTGACAGCAAGGTAATTATGCTTAATTATAATGACGGAATGAAAAATGTCATTGAACGATTTATATCTTTTATTGATGTCGATTTTTCTGAAAACGAAATAAATCTAATGTTGGAACGTCTTAAAAAGCATTCTAAAAATGAAAATGCTGTTTTTACAGGAGATTCATATAAAGATGATTTTTTGTCTGTTGATTTGGATGAAGTTAATTTGCTTCACGAAAAGCTTAATGCCAATTTCATTGAAGATTTAGCGCGTTGAAAATTTAGCTGGATTCTACTTTCTCTATTATTTATGTATTTTTGCGCCAAACTTAAATAAAATGATTGATTTAGATTATCTCGCATTCTTAGAAAATATATTAACTGATAATAGAAAAGCTAATTTTTTAAAAGTACTAGAAAATAGAACAAAACATTTTACAGTTGCAGTAGAAGATGTTTATCAGATGCATAATACAAGTGCTGTAATGCGAAGCTGTGAAGTTTTTGGAATTCAGGAATTAAATGTAATTGAACAGCGTTTTGGAAAAAGAATCGATAAAGAAATTGCTTTAGGTGCACAAAAATGGGTTGACATTAATCGATTTGATTCGGTTTCAGGATGCCTTTCAGATTTAAGAAGCAAAGGTTACCAGATTATTGCCACGACACCACACGAAAAAGATTGCATGCTGGAAGATTTTGATATTACAAAACCAAGTGCTTTATTCTTCGGAACAGAAAAAGAAGGTTTGTCAAAAGAAATTATGGACAACGCAGATGGTTTCTTAAAAATACCAATGGTAGGTTTTACAGAGAGTTTAAATATTTCAGTTTCGGCTGCGATTATTATTCAAAGCTTGACAAACAGACTTAGAAGATCTGATATCGATTGGAAATTGTCTGAAGAAGAAATTTTAGCAAAACGTTTAGATTGGGCTAAAAATTCAATTCGAGATATTAAAAGAATCGAAGCTCGTTATTACCAAGATAACCCAAGATAATTTTTTTAAGGTTCTAAGACACTAAGATTCTAAGAAGCTAAGTTTTTTCTTAGAACCTTAGAACCTTAGAACCTTAGAACCTTAGAACCTTAGAACCTTACAGTCTTAGTCCCTCAGAACTTTTTTTTACTTTTTCAGAAAAAGAATAAAACCTAAAATACTCACAATTAGAATCGACAACGCAGCTAAAACTGTTGCCAGATCGCGAATGTTTTTTCCAGCCCAATCCATAAATAAAAATTTATGAAGAATGGCAAAAGAATAGCCTTCAACTCGATCTGAATTATTGATGACTGCAGCTAATCTTGATGTTGAAGTTTCGATAAAATAAGTTGTTTTTTCCGGCGTGTCGTAAGCCAATTTTACGACAGGAAGCCTTTTGTTGACAAAACCGTATTCTCTGCTTTCAAAATCGGTCAGCACTTTTGATTCAAGCAATTTTATGTTTTCGAATGAAGGTTGAGAATCATCTTCAGAAGTGTTGATCATTTCGCAACAAGAAGCTTTTGGAGCTCCATCGGTAAAATAGTACGCTAAAAATTCAGCGTATTCTAAATCGAGATTTGGTGCAACTTTATTTGTTGTTGCATTAATGTAAACCACTTCAGATTTTGAATTTTCTTTTTTATTCCATTTCGAATCCGATTTTGGTATTTTGAATCTTTTCGTTTCCTTTTCAAGCAATTGACATCTGTAATAAGTTGTGTCATTCAATGTAATTACACTGATGTTTTGAAAACGATTCCAATCTAAATTAAGATTATTGTTTGCACTGGGAATTTCTTTGGTCACAAAAGTCGGTTCGTAAATCATTTGTGATAACGTATAAGGCGCCCATTTTGTAGTGGCATGATACGCACCGCTAAAAGCAAAAGTCAAAGTGAAAAGCGAAACCCAGATTCCAATTTGACGATGGTATTTTCTCAATCCTTTTTTTGGCGTTAAACTATCTGTTTTTTTGAATTGTTTCCAAAGCAAACCATAAATTAAAACCCCGCTCAAGGCAGAAAACCCAATAATTGACAATAAGAAAATCATAGTAATAATTCGGATGCTATTATTGCTTATGGCATCTATAAAAGACCAATTGTGAAAAGTGTCGAAAAACCAGATAAAAGCTTGTCTAGAAATCGGATTATAGGTAGCCAATTTGCTAGATGAGGTTTCTACATATACTTGCATGCCATCAGGACGATCAAAACTTAATTTATAAACAGGTAAATAACGATTTACATATTTGTATTGCGAAGTAAATTCGGTTATAACTTCGCTATTTTTTACAGGACTTTTTTGGTCATCTAAGAAATAACGAGAAAGCCATTCGGCGTATTTTTGATCTCCATTTTCCAGTTTTTTAGCAGTCGAAACATCGTAATACCAAAGTTCGCCAAGAATAGTTTTTACCTGATAATAAGTTGAATTATTAAAAGTGACAATTCTGAAATTTTTGAATTGTGATATTTCATTTTTCAGTAAAACTTCTTGAATAGAATAATGCAGTTGGCTTTTGTCAATAATTGATTGTTCAATTTTATCGTGAGCAATTTCAGGTTTGAAAAAGTGTGCCATAAAAGGATGCATCAAACCAGAAAATGTCCAGAAAATTACAGGAACAATTGTAATCAATCCAATAACACGATGCCATTTGTACATGTTTTGTTTGACTTTTTTGATGAATTTAGAATCTTTCCTGGAAGATTTTTTATTTGTTTCTTTACTCATTGGTTGTTTTTTTTTGCCACAGATTTGCTACGCCTGTTCGCTTTCGCTCGGGTCACAGATTAAACGGATTTTTATCATTAAGAAATCTTTTAATCCTTTAATCCCGATAGCTATCGGGAGTGGCTAAATATTATTTTTTTAATGAAAAATTATATTGAATTCCGAATACAAAAGTTCTAGGTGCCGCGGCAGTATAAGTTGGCTGTGCATTGGCGACATTGGTTCTTGTAACATTGTATGCGTACAATTTGTCAGTAAGATTTAGCACATTTCCGTAAACCTCAATTTTTTTCCATTGGTATCCAATTCTGGCATTGAAAATATTATAGCCATCATATTTCACCGTATTGATTTGATCTTGATAATAACTGCCTACAAGTTGCCATTCAATTGAAGTTCTTAAATTGGGAAGCCAGTTTGGATAATAACTTACTTCTGAATTTCCTGACCACTTTGGAGCAGACGGCATTTCTTTTCCGTTTAAATCCTGAATTGGATCCGATGGTTTGTCTGAAAGTTTGAAATCGATATAAGTATGCTGTGCATAAGTTCCGCCAAGACGAATATTAAATTGTTTTGATGGTTTGTATGAAGCTCCAAACTCGATTCCTTTATGGCGTGTTTCTCCAGCCGAACGATAATCTGTAGAATTATCTGGAAGTTTGATGTTTAATAATTCATTTTTTCCTTCCATATAATAAAAAGCATAATCAAAGTTTAATTTGTTTTGGAAGAAAGAAAGCCATCCGCCAACTTCATAATTATCGAAATCTGCTGGTTTTAGGTTATAATAAAATTCGGCAGGAATACCAGATGTACCGCCAGTTCCCGGTTTGGCTCTGAAAATTGAAGTAATTCCCGGAGGCGCAAAACCTTGAGAATAATTGCCATAAAAACCAGCAAATTCTACAGGATTGTAATTAGCTCCAGCTTTAAAAGTAAATTTGTCATATACTTTGCTTCCTGTAGAAAGATCAATTGCGTTGTCGTAATTCACTTTCATATTGTCATAACGTCCGCCAACAGTAACAATTAATTTTTCAATTGGATTGAAACTAATTTGCGCATAACCAGCAGTATTAAAAATATCAGCTGTATAATCTGAAAGTTTAGAGTCTGGATGTTTGGCAATAATTTCATACGAATCTACCGTTTGTTTTCCTGGCTGTCCTGGATTCAAATTGGCTTTTAAATCAATTACATACGACCAATAAGTTACAGGAGAATAATCGTATAAAGCTCCTGCAACAAGTTTGGTGTTTAAGAAATCGAACTTTTGAGTGTGCTGTCCTATTGCTCCATAACTTTTAAAATTGTTTGAATTCACTTTTGGCCGTTGTCGGATTTACTGTCGGACTCCATTTGATTCCGTATGATGGATTTTGACCTAATTTATTGTCACGCAAATAAGCGGTAATGTAACTGCTTGAATTGCTATTCCAGTCATGTTCTAATGTTAAACGAGTTCGCAAAGCATCTGATTTTCTATAAGTGAAATCAGAAGTGCTTTTGTAAGTTCTATTGTTGAAAGCTTCCTCGTTAACAGTTCCGCTCATGTCAGAATAATATTTTCCATACATCGTATTGCTAATCAGTCGGGTAGAAGGTGAGATGTTGTAGTCAATTCTTGCATTCAGATTATCTTTATTGTAATCAGAATACGTCATCCAGCCATTTTCTTGCAAGCTAGAAATTCCTGCAATATGAAAGCCGACTTTCCCAATTGTTGCACCTCCGGCAGCTTGAAACCTTCTGTAGCCATAATTGTCAGCTTGAATTCCGAATTTAAACTCAGGATCAACAGGAGGTTTTATCGAAATTAAATTAATGGTTCCTCCAACAGCTTCTGGTCCGTATAAAGAAGAAACTGGGCCTTTTACAACTTCAATACTTTGCAGATTGTATTGGTTTATTTCCAATAATGCATTGTGATTGAAAATTCCCATTGGACGAATTGGCAATCCGTCTTCTAAATACAGATAATAGGCATTTGTGGTCATAGGCTGACGAATAGACATCATGTGCTGTTCATTTCCTAGGTTTACCATCAAGACTCCGGGAGTTTTATTTATGATTTCGTAAACTGCTGTCGCTTTGGTTTCATTGATTGTTTTTGCTGTCAATTTACTGATTGCAACTGGAGTTTCTTTTCTCAAAGTTGCCGTACGGTTTGCTGTTACAAAAACATTTTCAAGTTCTTGCTTTGTTGTGTCTTGCACTGTTTTGTTTTGTGCAAAGACACATTGCCCTATGATTAATAGGGTAAAGTATATTTTTTTCATTTTGAATTATATAAATTAAAGCTGTAAGCTATAGGCTTTAGGCCGTAAGCGAACTGCAAGTCTTAGAATTTTGACTTTTTAAAATTTATATAAAATAGGATGGAGGGTGAAAAATTGAATTTGCTATTGCAATAGGTTTTTTATCGAATGAAGCGAAAATTTTTGCTTTTGATTCGATAAGTCCTGCTAGTTTGAAATTGTTTAAGATTGAAGTTTGAATGTAAACTACTTCTGCTTTTTCTTTCAGATTGTTTTGCATTCTTTTTTCGTTGTCTGCGTATTTTTTTAAGCTTTTTTGAAGTTCGCAACGACCATTACAGCTGTTGAAAACCATTTTGCGTTGTACACAGATTGTTTTCGAAATTTCTTCCTGATTTAATTTGAATGAGGTATAAACAAAGAAACTGCCAAAAGAAGGAACTAATAGCATGCAAGAAAGAAATATGACGAAAAGTCGTTTCAAAATATGTTTCGTTGTTTTTGAGAGCAAAAATACATTTTAAATTTATTTACAAGAATGATTTTTGTTATTTAATGTTAAAAAAGAACAACTGGAGGCATTAGAAAAGAAAAACCCGACAGATTTTTGAAATCTGTCGGGTCTACTTATGTTTGCTATTTGAAATAGAAATTATTAGTTAATTAAAATCCAAGTTCCTTCAGCAATTAAAGCTTCCGCTTTTTTGTACTTCATTGTTTCTGTTTTACCAGTAGCAACTTCTTGAACTACAACAGTATCGTTTCTGTTGATTTTTGGCATATCTCTAACGATAGTTTCAGTAACCTGACGTTGTTGAGTTTCTCCAGCCTCACGGTTTATGCTCTCGCTGTTTGGGATTTCGTCTTTACTTAATTGTAAGTTTTCTTTTTGACGAACTTCTCTTGCTTCATGGATTTCAGGAACGTTTTGAGCTGGTAAATCACCTTTGAATAAGAATGAGATAACTTCTTTGTTAACGTTGTCTAACATTCCTCTAAACAAATTGAAAGCTTCTAATTTGTAAATAAGCAATGGATCTTTTTGTTCGTGAACAGCCAATTGAACAGATTGTTTCAATTCGTCCATTTTGCGTAAGTGTTTTTTCCAAGCTTCATCAACAATAGAAAGCGTAATGTTTTTCTCAAAATCAGCAATTAATTGAGCACCTTCGCTATCGTAAGCTTTCTTCAAATCAGTTACCACATTCAAAGTTTTGATTCCGTCTGTAAATGGAACTACAATTCTTTCAAAATGGTTGTTTGGCTCTTCGTAAACTCCTTTAATAATTGGGAAAGCTTCTCTTGCACTTCTTTCGGTTTTTTCTGTGTAGAAAGCTAAAGCTTCTTTGTATACTTTTCCAGTAACTTCGATATCATTTAATTTCGTGAAATCAGCCTCAGAAATTGGAGATGTAATTCCGAAATAACGAATTAAATCAAATTCAAATCCTTTGAAATCATTTGTTACTTTATTATTGCTTACAATTAATTCGCAAGTATCATAAAGCATGTTCGCGATATCCAGTTTCAAACGCTCTCCAAACAATGCGTGACGACGACGTTTGTAAACTACTTCGCGTTGAGAGTTCATTACGTCATCATATTCTAATAAACGTTTACGAACACCAAAGTTATTTTCTTCTACTTTTTTCTGAGCACGTTCGATAGATTTAGTCATCATAGAATGCTGAATAACTTCACCTTCTTTCAATCCCATTCTGTCCATTACTTTAGCAACTCTTTCAGAACCGAATAAACGCATTAAGTTATCTTCAAGAGAAACATAGAATTGAGAACTTCCTGGATCTCCTTGACGACCAGAACGACCACGTAACTGTCTGTCTACACGACGAGAATCATGACGCTCTGTACCAACGATTGCTAAACCTCCCGCAGCTTTTACTTCTGGAGATAATTTAATATCGGTACCACGACCAGCCATGTTTGTTGCAATTGTTACAACTCCAGCCTTACCAGCTTCTTCAACGATTTGCGCTTCTTGCTTGTGCATTTTAGCATTCAATACGTTATGAGTGATTCCTCTCATTTTAAGCATACGGCTTAATAATTCTGAAATCTCTACAGAAGTTGTTCCAATCAATACAGGTCTTCCAGCGTTTGATAATTCTGTAACATCTTCGATTACAGCATTGAATTTCTCACAATCGGAAGAGC
>Ga0308157_10010135_pt1 | contig 10285 bp, 7 predicted proteins | sample PhyBR1_FD_201035 | JGI IMG/M metagenome (GOLD analysis project Ga0308157, IMG submission 201035) | Phyllosphere microbial communities from UC Gill Tract Community Farm, Albany, California, United States - DLSLB.R1 | ecosystem: Host-associated > Plants > Phyllosphere > Unclassified | place: USA... | reverse complement strand
GCGCGCGCCCCAGGCCTGGTGCGCAATGCCCAGCTGGCTGTAGGCCGTGCAGGTGATGAGCAGCGCCGCCAGGGCCCAGGCGGTCAGCCCATCGGCCCCGCGCACCAGCGGAAAGAACAGGCCGGTCAGCCCCATTGCCAGCACCGTGGCCGACACCGCGCCCGCCGCCAGCACGGCACGCACCGAGCGGCCGAACAGGTGGTCGCAGAGGCGGCCCAGCAGCGGGTCCGACACCGCATCGAACAACCGCGCCGCCAGCAGCACCGAACCCAGCGTGGCCAGCGGCATGCCGAACTCGCGGGCATAGTGGTTGGGCAGCAGCACGTACAGCGGCAGCGCCACAAACGCCAGGGGCAGGCCCAGCAGCCCATAGGCCAGGCCCTGGCGCGCGCGCAGGGGCTGGGTGGTGCGGGTCATGGCTGCCCCATGGCGCGGGTCGCGGCCAGCAGTTCCTGGCGCAGCCTGGGTTCGGAGGTCTGGGGCGAGAGCCAGATGCCGAAGAACAGGCGCGAGAACTCGGCATCGGGCACCTCGCCCACCACGCGCCCGGCCATCCTGAACACCGCGCCCACGCCCGGCTGGTGAATGCCCAGCAGGCGGTCGCCCGCCTTCACGTCCGGCAGCGCCGCCTGCAGCGCCTGCTGCCAGCGCGCGGCCTGCTGGGGCGTGAAGCTGCCCACGCGGCGCATCTCCTCGATGGAGCGCCTGGCGATGGCCTCCGCCGTGAAGCCGCGGTGGTAAGTCAGCTCCAGCGCCAGCGGCTGGGCGCCGTAGTTCTCGGCGTCAAAGCCCGGCTGCACCCACAGGCGTGCGCGGTAGACCTCGAAACCCAGGAACCGGAGCACGCCCTGGCCCGCCAGGCGCACGCCCGACAGCGGCATGGCGGTGGCAGGCTCTGCCGCCCGGCCCATCGGCACAGCCTGCGCGACAGCGGAATTTGAATGGAAACAGGCTCCAGCGCTTATCCACAAAGCGGCAGCAGCTATGTTTTTCATAGCGTTTCATCTTTCACCAGCGTGTACTGCACCAGGTCGATGTTGCTCATCGCGAACGCCGCCTCGCAATACGCCAGGTAGAACTCCCAGATGTGCAGGAAGCGCTGGTCGAACCCCAGCTGAAGGATCTGCGTGCGCTGGGCCACGAAGCGGTCACGCCAGCGCCTGAGCGTTTCGGCGTAGTCCTGGCCAAAGGCGAACTCGTCCACCACGCGCAGGCCCGCCGCCTCGGCCTCGCGGCGGAATTCGCGCGGGCACGGCAGGCAGCCGCCCGGGAAAATGTACTGCTGGATGAAATCCGTGGAGCTGATGTAGCGCTCGAACAGGCTGTCGTCGATGACGATGCTCTGGATGCAGGCCCTGCCGCCGGGCTTGAGCAGGCGGTTCACCGACTGGAAGTAGGTGGGCCAGTACTCGCGGCCCACGGCCTCGACCATCTCGATGGAGCAGATGGCGTCGTAGGGGCCATCGTGGATGTCGCGGTAGTCCTGCAGCCGCAAATCGGCCTGGTGCTCCACCCCCTGCCCCGCCATGCGCCTTTGCGCGAAGGCCAGCTGCTCGGTGGACAGGGTCACGCCGGTCAGCGACGCGCCGAACTCGGTGGCCGCCATCTCGGCGAGCGCCCCCCAGCCGCAGCCGATCTCGAGCACGCGGTGCCCCGGCAGCACCCCCGCCTGGCTCAGGGCGCGGCGCACCTTGGCATGCTGGGCCTTGCGCATGTCGCCGCCCGCATCGCCTTCGAACCAGGCGGACGAGTAGTTCATCGTGTCGTCCAGCCACAACGCGTAGAACGCATTGCCCAGGTCGTAATGCGCGTGGATGTTCTTCTGGCTGTTGGCGCGCGTGTTGCGGTTGAGCAGGTGCTTGATGCGGTACAGCAGGCGTCCGGCCCAGCTTCCATAGATCACGCCTTCCACCTGCTGGCGGTTGGCGATGAAGAGCTTGATCAGGTCGGTGAGGTGCGGCGTGGTCCAGTCCCCCGCGATGTAGCTCTCGGCGAAGCCGATGTCCCCCGACCTGAGCGCCGCGCTGCACACGTTCCAGTTCCTGAGCGTGATGGCCGCCGAGAGGCCGCCCCCCTGGCCGAAGTGCTGCAGCGTGCCGTCCGGCAGTTGCACCGTGAGGTTGCCATGCTGCAGCCCCTGCAGGAGCCGAAGGGCCGTGCGCGCGGCGGCCGGCGTGCCGGCGGGCAGGGCGGCGTGCAGGGCGGCGCCGGTGGTCGTGGTCGTGTTCATGGCGGTCTCGTCGGGCTGTGGGGTCAACGGGTCACGATGGAGGCAGGGGCCTCGGGCTTGCGGTGAAAGCGCACGCGCTTGAGCCACAGCCGCAAGGCCTGCCAGTGGATGCGCGCGATGACGGCCAGCGTCATGGCCGGATAGCCCCAGAGCGCGCGGTGCAGGGTCTGCGGCGTGATGGCGTGCAGGCTGCCGCTCACGCTGGTCTCGATCAGCGGCCCGGCGTCGTCGTCGTAGTCGATGCGCGCCACGGTGCGGCCCGCATCGGCGGGCCCGCCCGCCGTGCGCAGGAAGCGAAAGCGGTAGCCCCCGCCCACCTCGCAGAACGGCGAGACGTGGAACACCTTGCGCGCCTGCTGTTCCACGCCGTACTGCGGGGCGTCCAGCAGGTAGCAGTGGCGCTCGCCAAAGGTGTTGTTCACCTCCACCACGATGGCGCGCAGGCTGCCGTCGGCGCGGTGGCAGTACCAGAAGCTCACGGGCTTGAAGGTGTAACCCAGCACGCGCGGGTAGCAGTGCAGCCAGACCTCGCCGGTGGCGTCGGCAATGCCCTCGGCGCGCAGCAGCTCGTCCAGCCAGGCCAGCGCCCCGCCCTGGGCGGCGCTGCGGCCGTCGCCATGGTCCGTGTCGTGAAAGCTGATGGCGCCGCGCCGGTTCACGGCCAGCGGGCCCGGCGCTGCGGCGCCCATGCTGCGCAGGGGCAGCAGGAGAAAGAACGTGGGGTAGGCAAATGCATGCCGCCGGGGCCGCAGCCGCGCATGGCGCACCTGGCCAAAGCCGATCAGCGGCTGCGGGGCCTCGGGAGCGGTGCCCATGCCGATGTTCATGCGGCCTCCGCCAGGGGAGCGGGCTGGCGGGCCAGCACCTGTTCGGCCACGGCGAGCCCGGACTTCAGTCCGTCTTCGTGGAACCCGTAGCCCGTCCACGCCCCGCAGAACCAGGTGTGCCCATGGCCCTGGATCTCGGCCACCAGCCGCTGCGCGCGGATGGCGGCCAGGTCGAACACCGGGTGGGCATAGTCGTAGCGGCCGATCACCTGGTCGGGCGCGATCTCGCGCACGGGGTTGAGCGAGACGACCACGGGCTGCGCGAAGGGCACGGGCTGCAGCTGGTTGATGAGGTAGTGCAGGCACACGCGCGCCGATTCGCGGCCGGGCTGCGCGGCGCGCTCATAGTTCCACGCGGCCCAGGCGGCACGGCGCGTGGGCAGCACCGCGGTGTCGGTATGCAGCACCGCGCGGTTGGCCTGGTAGCGGATGGCGCCCAGCGCGGCGCGTTCCTGCGGCGTGGGCCGCGCGAGCAGCGCCAGCGCCTGGTCGGAATGCGTGGCCACGACGACCTGGTCGAAATGCCCGGTGCCGCCGTCGGTCACCACCCGCACGCCGGCCGCATCGCGCTCGATGCGGCGCACGGGGGTCGACAGGCGCGTGTCCGCGATACCGGCCACGATCTTGTCCACATAGTGGCGCGCGCCCCCCGCGACCGTCCACCACTGCGGGCGGTCGCTCACCTGGAGGAGGCCGTGGTTGTGGCAGAACCGGATCAGGGTGGCCACGGGAAACTGCAGCATCTGGTCGGTCGGGCAGCTCCAGATGCAGCCCAGCATGGGCAGGAAGTACCAGTCGCGGAAGGCATCGCCAAAGCGGTGCTCGCGCAGGAAGTCGCCCAGAGGCTGCATGAGCGCCGCATCGGCCCCGGCCTCGGCGATGCGGGTGCACAGGCGGTTGAACCGCAGCAGGTCCGCCAGCATGCCCAGAAAGCGCGGGCTGACCAGGTTGGCGCGCTGCGCGAAGACGGTGCCCAGGTTCGTGCCGCTCCACTCCAGCGGCCGGCCGCCCCGGGCCCCGGGCACCTGCACCGAGAACGACATGTCGGACCGGCACGTCTGCACGCCCAGTTCGTCCAGCAGGCGGATCAGCTGCGGATAGGTGCGTTCGTTGAAGACGAGAAAACCGGTGTCCACGCCCTGCGTGGCCAGCCGGCCGCTGGCATCCCGCAGCGTGACATCCACGGTGTGGGTGTGGCCGCCAAAGTGGTCGCCGGCCTCATACAGGGTGATGTGCGCCTGGCCACGCAGCCGGTGCGCCACCGAGAGCCCGGAGATGCCGGAGCCAATGATGGCGACTTTCATGGTCGACCCCCGCTGGTCGACTCAGCGAATAAAAAGGTTGCGAAGCGTCCCGAAACGAATAAGAGAGGGAGGGAGGAGAAGCGCTCCAGGAGGTCAGTCGGAACCCGGGGGCCCGAAAGGCTTCGCAACACTAAAACTGTACGCCACGCAATCGCAGCGTGCAGGGAATAGAGTGGGGCCCTCGCGCGGAAGTTCCAGGCCCCGCGCCGGTTTTTTTTAAAGAAACGTAAAGAAAACATTGCAATCACCGTGGAGCGGCAACAGCAAGTTGCTGCTCGATGGCGCGCACCAGGCCCTTGTTGTCAGGGGCGGTGAGGCTGGAGTACTGGTCGACCAGCTTGCCGTCGCGGCCCAGCAGGTATTTGTGGAAGTTCCAGCGCGGCGCGGTGCCCGACAGCTGTGCCAGCTGGCGAAACAGCGGCGAGGCGTCCGCGCCCTTCACGCTGCTCTTGGCGAACATCGGAAATTTCACGCCGAAGGTGTTCTCGCAGAAGTCCGCGATCTGCTGGTTGCTGCCGCTCTCCTGCGAAAAGTCGTTGGAGGGAAAGCCCAGCACGACGAGGCCCTTGTCCTTGTACCGGGCATACAGCTCCTCGAGCCCCTTGTACTGGCCGGTGAAGCCGCAGAAGCTGGCCGTGTTGACCACCAGCACGACCTTTCCGCTGTACTGGCACAGCGACTGCGGCTTTTCATCCTGCAGCCGTGCAAAGGTGTGCTGCAAGGTGGCCGGGCAGCTTTCCGCGTCCGCCGCCCACGCGCGAGGGGCAAGCCCGGCGGCCATTGCGAGGACAAGAAGGCCCGTGGCCGGGAAAAGGCGTCTGGAAGAGGTTTTCATAGGATTCATGGCGCAGTGGTGTGGGCAATTTAACCATTCCATCATTTTTTGTCCACATGAGTTTTTATTTGTACTCATTGGTATACGACGGTGGATGGCCCCTGGATTCGGATTCCCGGGGACGAGGAGGGGTATTGCGCGGCGCACGGCCAGGCGGGCACCGGACGCGAGCCGGATGCCGGGCATCAGCCCGTGGGAGGGTGGAAGAACGGGCCGGGGAGTGCCCATGGCGGGCGCACCGGGCCAGGGTCGTTCACCCGCATGGGGTGCGGCCCCGCGGGGCCGGGGCGAAAAGATCAGCCCAGGTTGAGCAGGCGGTCGAGCGGGAGCTTGACCCGCACGTCCTTGAAGGCCACCACGCCCGTGACTTTCCAGGGCGGCATGCCGGTGTCGCGGGGAATTGGCTCGCCCGTGGGCATGCCGTCCCGGTTGGTCACCACCGCCACGCGCGGGGTGGTGGCCGTCGTGCCGCGGCGCACGACCACGCCCACCTCCTGGCTGGCCAGCCGCACGAACGCCCCGGGCGGGTACACGCCCAGGGTCTTGACCAGCGCGGCGCCGGCCTCGTCCACCTGGTGCTCCTCGTCGTAGTAGCTCGCCTGCATGGCCGCGGTGACCGGCATGGGCCAGCGGGCGGCGCGGGGCGCCATGCGGGCGCCAAAGATATCGGCGCGCTGGATCAGGCGGGCCATCTGCTGGGCTTCCGTCTTCTTGGCCAGCGGGCCCGGCGTGCGGTGGTGGTGGCAGCGCACGGCCTCCAGCCATGCGGTGTCGGCCACGCCCAGCGAGCGCAGCAGCGCCTCGGACCGTGACGCGTGGTCTTCCACGGCCGCGATCTGCTGGGCAGTCAGGGGGTGGGTCTGCTGGGCCAGCTGGTCCTGCAGTTCGGTCATGGCGATGTTCATGGACAGGGCCGCATGCCCGAGCTGCTGCACCCGGCCCTCGGGCCAGCGCAGCATCTCGCGCGCGACCACCATGCACACGCAGGCCACCAGCATGGAGTGGGTGGCGCTGTACATGCGGGTTTCCTGGGCCGAGAGGTAGATCAGGGCCAGCAGGGTGGCATCGGGCGTCTGCTCGCAGTGGCGCGAGAGTTCGTCGTGCAGCGCCTGGAAGCGCCCGCCAAAGTCCGACGGGGACGGCGCGCGCAGCAGCTGCGTGGCGCGCAGCTGCAGCTCGGGCCAGTCGGGCAGGGCCCGGCCTCCGCGCCCGCGCCCCGCGGGGTCGTCGGCCGCCGTCATCTGCATGGCGGCGATCTCGCCCAGGTTGGTGTCCGCGATCAGCATGCGCTGCAGCTGCGCCAGGTAGGCGCGGTGGCTGTCGCCGGATTCATCGGTGTCCACGCACAGCTGGCGGCCCCGCGCCACCATCTTGGCCAGCTCGTCCCGGGTGCGGATGACATAGCCCTTTTGCGCCAGCAGCACGCCATCGGCGCCCCGCAGCACAAAGGGCAGCGGATGGCCAAGCTGAATGGATTCGATGTTCAGGCTGACGAGGTTCATGGTGCTCGTTACATTATCTAACGACTGGCGCGCCACCAAACCCTGGTCAACCCGGGTGATTGCCCGGTTGTTCGGGCAACCACCGCGGCATCACGGTGCGGGCGGCGAGGCGGGCACCGGGGGCGGCGCCGGGGCGGCAGGCGCGTGGTGCGCTCCCCGCAGCCGGCGCACCAGCCGCCCGAACCGCTGGCCCAGATCATCCACCCCGGTGAAAACGGCGGGGATGACCAGCAGACTCAGCAGGGTGGACGTGATGAGCCCCCCGATCACCGCCACCGCCATCGGCGAGCGGAAGCTCGCGTCGGCCGCGCCGATGCCGATGGCAATGGGCAGCATGCCCGCGCCCATGGCCAGCGTGGTCATGATGATGGGGCGCGCGCGCTTGTGGCACGCATCGATCAGCGCCTCGAAGCGCGTCATGCCGTGCTCGCGCCGCGCCAGGATGGCGTACTCGACCAGCAGGATGGAGTTCTTGGTGGCGATGCCCATGAGCATGATCAGCCCGATGAGCGAGGGCATCGAGAAGCTCTTTTGCGCGATCAACAGGCCCACGAACGCGCCGCCCAGCGACAGCGGCAGCGCCGCCAGGATGGTCACCGGGTGCAGGAAGTCCTTGAACAGCAGCACCAGCACGATGTAGATGCACAGCACGCCCGTGAGCATGGCCAGGCCGAAACTGGCGAACAGCTCGCCCATCATCTCCGCGTCCCCGATGGTGATCTGGCGCACGCCCGGCGGCAGGTTCTTGATGGAGGGCAGCGCCTCCACGGCCTTGGTCACGTCGCCCAGCGGCTGGCCCGACAGCTCGATCTCGAAGTTCACGTTGCGCGCGCGGTCGTAGCGGTCCACCACGGCCGGGCCGCCGCTGAATTCCAGCGTGGCCACCTGGCCCAGCATTACCGGGCCCTTGGCGCCCGGCACCGCCAGGCGCTCCAGCAGCGACAGGTCCTTGCGGGCATCGTCCTGCAGCTTGACGACGATGGGCACCTGCCGCGAGGCGAGGTTGAGCTTGGGCAGCGACACGTCGTAGTCGCCCATGGTGGCGATGCGCAGGGTCTCTGCGATGGCGCTGCTGGTCACGCCCAGGTCGGCGGCCCGCGCGAAGTCCGGGCGCACCGCGATCTCCGAGCGCACCAGGCTGGCGGTGGACGAGATGCTGCCCAGGCCCGGGATGGTGCGCAGGTCCTTCTCGACGGCCAGCGCGGCCGTGGTCAGCGCCTGCGGATCGTCGCCGGAGAGCACCAGCACGTACTTCTCGCCCGATCCGCCCAGGCCCACCTTGCTGCGCACGCCGGGCAGGGTTTCGAGGGCCGTGCGGATCTTGTTCTCGATGCCCTGCTTGCGCGGCCGCTCGCCGCGCTCGGCCAGCAGGATGGTCAGCGTGGCCTTGCGGGTCTCGGCATTGGCCCCGCCCATGAACGGGTCCGCCCCCGCGGAGCCACCGCCGATGGTGGTGTACACGCTCTGCACGTGCTCCACCTTGGCGATGCGCTCGCGCGCATCCTCGGCCACGGCGCGGGTCTGCGCGAGCGTGGCGCCGGGCGGCAGCTCCAGGTACACCTGGGTCTGCGAGTTGTCGTCCGGCGGAATGAAGCCCGTGGGCAGCAGCGGGATCAGCGCGAGCGAGCCGATGAAGAACGCCGCCGTGGCGATGAAGGTGATCCAGCGGTGCCTGATGCACCACGCCGCCCAGCGCAGGTACACGGTCATCCAGCGCGGGTCCTTGTGCTCGTCCACGATGGGTTTGAGGATGTAGGCCGCCATCATGGGCGTGAGCACGCGCGCCACCACCAGGCTGGCGAACACGGCCAGCGACGCGGTCCAGCCGAACTGCTTGAAAAACTTGCCCGCGATGCCGCTCATGAAGGCCGTGGGCAGGAACACCGCGATCAGCGTGAAGGTGGTGGCCACCACCGCCAGGCCAATCTCGTCGGCCGCCTCCATGGCCGCCTGGTAGGGCGTCTTGCCCATGCGCAGGTGGCGCACGATGTTCTCCACCTCCACGATGGCATCGTCCACCAGGATGCCCACCACCAGCGACATCGCCAGCAGCGTGATCACGTTGATGGAAAAGCCCAGCAGGTGCATGCCGATGAACGCCGGGATCACCGACAGCGGCAGCGCCACGGCCGAGACGAACGTGGCGCGCCAGTCGCGCAGGAACAGCCACACCACCAGCACGGCCAGCAGGGCGCCTTCGTACAGCAGGTGCATGGAGCCGTCGTATTCCTCCTGCACTGGCTGCACGAAGTTGAAGGCCTCGGTGATCTCCAGGTCGGGGTGCTGCGCGCGCATCTCCTTGAGCGCGGCCTGCACGGCCCCGCCCACCTCGATCTCGCTCGCACCCTTGCTGCGCGCCACCTCGAAGCCCACCACGGGCTTGCCGTTGAGCAGGGCCAGCGCGCGCGGCTCGGCAATCGTGTCCGTCACCGTGGCCACTTGATCGAGCCGCACATGGCGGCCATCCGACAGCGACAGCGTGAGGCTGGAAAGTTCCTGGGCCGACTGCACCGTGGCCAGCGTGCGCACGGGCTGCTCGCTGCCGCCCAGGTCGGTGCGCCCGCCCGCGCTCTCGGTCTGCACCAGGCGCAGTTGGCGCGACACGTCGGCCGCCGAGGCGTTGAGCGCCTGCAGCTTCACCGGGTCCAGCGCCACATGCACCTCGCGCTGAACGCCGCCCACGCGGTTGACCGCGCCCACGCCGCGCACGGTGAGCAGCTTCTTGGCCACGGCATCGTCCACGAACCACGACAGCGCCTCGCTGTCCATGCGGGTCGAGGCGATGGTGAAGGCCAGCACGGGCTGCGCCGCCAGGTCCATCTTGGTCACGATGGGATCGCGCACGTCGCCGGGCAGGTCGCCGCGCACCCGCGCCACGGCCGAGCGCACGTCATCGAGCGCCTCCTGCGTGGGCTTTTCCAGGCGGAACTCGGCCGTGATGGTGGCGCCGCCGTCCTGCACCTTGGTGTAGATGTGCTTCAGGTCCTGCAGCGTGGCGATGCTGTTCTCGATCTTGCGCGCCACGTCGTTTTCCAGCTGCGCGGGCGATGCGCCCGGCAGCGCCACGGTCACGGAGATCGTGGGCAGGTCGATGTCCGGAAAGTTCTGCACCTTCATCGCGTTGAAGGACAGCAGGCCGCCGAAGGTCAGCAGCACGAACAGCATCAGCGCCGGTATCGGGTTCTTGATGGACCAGGTGGATACATTCATGGAGAACGCTCCTTATTTGATAGCTACCAGCGCTTGATCAACCTGCGCTACAGGCACTTTTTGCTTAAAATCCTGCAGGGAGGAGGTGCTGCCGCCGGCCGGCGGCGCGCCGACCACACGCACCAGGTCCCCGTCATTCAGGAAACCCGCGCCGCGCACGGCGACGGAGGCATTCGCGTCCAGGCCCGAAAGCACTTCCACCCGGTCGGCCACGCGGCGCCCTGTCTGCACCTTGCGCTGCTGCACGCGCAGCTCCGGGCCCACCACAAACACATAAGAGAAGCCGTCGCGCACCACCAGCGCCTCTTGCGGCACGGTGAGCGCATCGCTGCTGCCCAGCGCGAACTCGCCGCGCGCGAACATCCCGGCGCGGAAAT
>Ga0308157_10010132_pt1 | contig 10286 bp, 4 predicted proteins | sample PhyBR1_FD_201035 | JGI IMG/M metagenome (GOLD analysis project Ga0308157, IMG submission 201035) | Phyllosphere microbial communities from UC Gill Tract Community Farm, Albany, California, United States - DLSLB.R1 | ecosystem: Host-associated > Plants > Phyllosphere > Unclassified | place: USA... | reverse complement strand
CGCAATGATGTTGATGATCGCGAGCGGGTGCGGATTTGGGAAGAACGTTTTGCAAATCGTCGGGAGCTGGCCGAGTTCGCTGATCAGAAGAACGAACAAGGTGTGAAGCCGGGTGGAGTGATCCTGCTTAACAACACCCGGCTGGATTTCAGTGATCGACAGTACTATGCGCAGGCGGCTTATGGGTTTGTCAGTGATCCTGAGTTTCAGGCAGCACTGTCAGGAACGGTATCGCTCTCAAAATTTCCTGATGGCTCGATGCGCTTGCAGGTCTACCAGCCTGATAAGGCTGTGTTACTGTCGTCATCCACCAAGGAAGAGGTTCAAAGCGCCGTTAGAGCGGCGTTTGAGGCTCGATCTCCATTTGGCTCGGGTGTCATGGCCAGAACGGTCATCGTCTCGATCTCGGAAAAAGGCGACGATGGAGAGCCGCAAAGCAAGGCTTTCTACATGCGAAGCGCGAGTTTCGAGGCTGACGCGGGAAGTGGCGTTCAGTTTCAATTGTCGAATGGATTCGGCGACACCCTCAAGCGCAGCCAGCTCGATAGCAATTCGGGAGCGGCGGCGGCCGCAATCGCGGCTGCGGCCGGTGTTCCGGTACAGATGGTTATCGACCGGATGGCAGAGGTCACAGCCGAGGATCGCGCGGCGGTGGAACGTATTTACGATGTGGTGAAAACAGGTAAGGCATCGGTTGCCATTACGCCGGGCTACACGATCCCCCTCGTTCGGAAGTCGATGGATAATCTGGCGAAGCGACCAGAATTGTTCCATTCAGGCGCTTTTTCCGGGGCGGTAGCTGTCGCTGTGCGCGGAGCGGACGGGGGTGTTTTAGAGCGTCCGGCTGCTTATGCAGTCACGAGTTATTCAGCTCTACCGAAGACTGCGCCGGAAACCACGCCAACGGCCGCAAAGGAAGCAATTAAAGCTCACGAACGACTGATCGCGGCAGGAGGGGAAAAAGCGCCAGCATCTCCCCAAAATCGCCCGCCGTCACGTTTCGCCTCTCCGGGTCGCGACTTCTAGGGCCGGGGTGAGGGTATGCCTTCCGTTCCGCTCCCAATTCTTTCCGTCGATGGTATCGGGGCCGCGTACATTCCGCGCGCGGCAAGGATGCACAGCAATGCGGGCGATCTCTTAATCGCAGCGCCAGATGACGTTCGCGCGGTCGGCGTGCGCGGTGGTCTCAAGTATTGCAATGTTCCGATTCTCAATACCGTGACGAAGGGCGAAGCGACGATTTTCGTTGTGAGACCGCCTGCCGATCTCGATCCAAGTGATTTATGGGTGGCCTGCGGTCTGCCGATAAAGCGCTTGTGGGACGACGATTTTAACGTCGACGTTACAGATCGGGCACTTCTGTCGAAGCGGTTTCACCAGTGCATGAGCGGCACCGGCATGGGCGAGATGATCACGCCGCGCCAGATCGGCCTTAACCTCGCTGGTTCGACGGTCTTCGAAACCATCGGCGGCCGAGTTGCGGTCAACAAGGCGAACGAGGCCCATTACGAGTACGACCGCTTCAACAACGGGCGGGAGAAGGGTGAGCACCGGGATCGATTTTTACGTGCGGTTCGCACGACTGAGCTTGCTGGCTGCGCGGCCGGGGTAGCACTGGCTATAGTGCAGGGAGAGAGCTTCGACCGGGGAGCGATAGCGCGGCTGCATAAGGATATCGTTGTCGAGGATATGTCGTCTCTCCTGAGCGTGTTCGCGTTTCAGGAGGAAATTGAAGCTGCATTGGCGGTACAGGCTGCGAGCCTCGTGCGTAATGGCTGCAATTTCCGCGATGTAGCTCGTGAACTGACTGATAGATCGGCCGCGCACGGCGAGCGCAATGCGCAACGGTTGCGGTTGCAGCAATACTCAACGCCCCTCACAATCTCGGCCGTCGCTCAGGACATCTTGCGCATTCGCGAGGGAGAGCTGGTGCTAGAGCCGACAGCCGGAAACGGAACGCTTGCGCTCGGCGCTGCGGCGGCGGGCGCTCGTATCGAGGGTTTTGAGCTAGACAAAACGCGCGCCGAACGCGGGACGAGAGTGCTGAAGGATGCTGGCGCACAGTTCGTCAATATCCGGCCGCGAGCGTTCGAAGTGAACGCTGAAGGCGGCTTCGGCGGGATGGCGTTTGATGCCGTTCTGGCGAATCCGCCCTTTGAGGCTATTAAGGCACAAAAGGTAGTCGATAGAGAGGGTCGGACGCTCTCGATATCGCGCCTTGATCATCGGATCGTCTATGACGCGTTGAACCAGGTGCGAGCGGACAATGGCCGCTCGTTCCTAGTTCTACCGGGCGAGATGATGGGCGAAGGTAAGCTTGAAGGCGCGACACGCTTCTTCAATAATTACCTTCATGCAACATTTGAGGTTGCCGGTGCTGCCATGCTCGATGGTAGGCTCTATAGAAAATCGGGGGCTGAGTTCCCGGTTATCGTCTACGCCCTTGGGCCTCGGCTGGAAAATCCTCTCTCCGCTGAAAGCGCGAAGAAAATCCCCGACGAGCTGCCGTATCTTCATACAACGGATCAGCTCTTCGCATGGGGTGATGCGACGCGGACGGCTATGGACGAAATCATGGCCCGGCGCATCGCGCCAAAGACGCGGATGGTAGCACGAACGTTCGTGCCCCCTGACTTTGACGACGCCGATCTGCCGGCGGAAGAGGCGGTAATCGGGCAAGAGCCTGCGACCTTGGTTGCAGAGGCTCCATCGCTCGATCCGGGTGTCGAGGAGCTGGCATTCGGTCAAGTCACGGAAGACGAAGTGGAGATGTCGGAAGACGAGGCGGATTTCGTGGTCTCGCCTGATGTTCTGATCGATGACTTGGTGGTTGAGAACGATCCGTTCCAAGTGACATACGAGTCGGCCTCCCTTGTCGGCGGGCCGGTGCTAAAAATTCAAAAGGCGCTGGCGGAACCTGTCGCGCTGGCGCTGACAGAGCTGGAGCGTGTACGCGGGCCGGTGGATGATTTCGTCGCCGATAGCCTCGGCGTTGACGTTGGAGAGTTGGGGGGCCTGCTGCACGCCGGACAAGTGGACGGTGTAGGGCTGGCGCTTCACAAAGCGCTGCGCGCGGAATCGATTATCGTCGGGGATCTGATGGGCGTTGGTAAAGGACGCCAGCTTGCAGCGCTGGCCCGTGCCGCGTTTAAAGAGGACCGGCCTGTGTTGTTTTTTACCGACAACGCCTCGCTCTTCACGGACTTTGTAGCGCGCGATCTGGCAACGGTAATGCGGAAGCCAGCCAATGAGCTGCCGCAGTTTATCCGGCCCTATATCGTCAACAGCAGTAAGGACGCTTCGATCCTCGACCCCGATTATCAGGGGGAGCGAAGGCGCGGCGAGGGTTTTGTTTTCCGGCCTTCACCAACTTCTGCGAAGCGCGAAAAGGCGATTGACCCGTCGATGAACATGATCTTGTCCTCGTATTCGCAGCTCGGCGCACAAGGCCGGGAAGCGAAGCTTGCGGCGATCATGGAATGGCTTAGCAAACAGGATAAGCCGCCGTTGCTGATCATGGATGAGTCTCATCGAGCAGCGGGGGAGGGATCGAACGTCGGCATCTCAATGACGGCGTTGGTCGAAGGGGTGAAAGCAGCGGGCGGGTCTGTCGCATATGCTTCGGGAACCGCGCTTAAAGGTGCGCGCAATTTGCGTGTTTACGGCTCAGCCTTGCCGGATGTTGGTATTCCTCCTGACCGGTTGGTCGAGCTGATCGAAAAAGAGCCTCTGGCGCTGCAAGAAGCGCTTTCTTACGAGATGGCACGTTCGGGGGGGTTGATTGCCCGCGAACTCGACAACACGGAAGTCGCCCGCGAGACGGTATCTCTGCAAGATGTCGATCCAGTGCGCTTTGCGCAGGTGCTCGAAAAGGTCGATCTGTTTGCGCACAAAATGTCCGAACTGCTTGCGCTCGGTCGCGAGGTGAAAGACTGGTCGCAGCACCGGCAAAAGGAGCTGAAAAAGGATATTGAGCGGATGCCGGAAGGCGCTGAGCGGGACCGGGCACTAGGTTCGGTCGGCGTTCACTACCAGTCGCCCGCCTCACGGTTCCACCATTTGTCGAACTACCTGACACTGGCTATCAACGGGGTGTTCTTGGAAGACCTCGTGTTGAAATCCATAGCAGAGGGCCGGAAGCCGCTGGTGGCTGTCGCTAACACGGGCGACACGTTGATGCGCGATCTGATCGCGAGCCATTGGGATAACGATGGCGTCGATGATGATGACAGCGCCAGCATTATGAAAGGTTCGGCCTATGTCCTGCCTGAAAAGCCCCACCTCGGGCATGTTATCAAACGCGTTGCTGACCGGCTGCTGACCGTTAAGGAGAGCAACGGATTCGGCGCGGTCACCGAAATCCGGCTCCACGAGTACGAAGACTGGCTAGCTGATTTCAACGCGCGAGTGGACGTGTCGGACTTCTCCATGCTGTCGATGACGGTCATCGACGACTTGGCCGTAGCACTTGAAAAACACGGTCTGTCGTTGGGTGAGATCACCGGCCGTTCCTTCATGTCTCGCCCGGCCGAAGACGGAAGCGGATTCGTGATCAGCGCTCGGTCGAAGCCGCTGAAGCACGATGTCGTGTCGGACTTCAACAATGGCCGTGTGGATGTGCTCATTCTCAACCAGTCCGCTGCTGTGGGCCTGTCTGCACAGGCATCACCCGCGAATGGTTTCGACGTTCGGCAGCGGGAGATGATCAAGGCGCAGATGCAGGGCGACGTGACGCAAGAGCGCCAGATGGATGGCCGCATCAATCGCGTCGGGCAAATCCATCCTCCGCTCTACACGGTGCCGCTGCAAGGGCTGGCAAGCTCTGATCGGCTGGCACAGTTGTTCAACCGCAAAAACCGTTCTCTGACAGCGGCCTCGACTGCCACGCGTGAGAATGAGTCGAACATCAAGGATACGCTCGACCTTCTCAACGAGGTCGGGCAGTTCGTCAGTCGCGAGTACCTGAAGAACAATCCTGATATCGCCGTTACATTGGATATCGACCCGGAATCGGACATCGAAACGAAATATTCCGAGAAACTGATGGGGCGGATGATTGCACTTCCGTCCGGTATGCAGCGCACAATCATGGGCGAGCTGGATACAGCCTTCCAGATGCGCGTGGCATTGCTCGATGCACTCGGCGAAAATCCCTTGCGGCTGCGAGAATATGACTGGCGTGCGCAGGTTAAGGAAGTCGCCTCGCTGATCAGCGGCAATGCGGCAGCGGCGCGCATGTCGGAACGGCCCCTTGTGCTCAATAAGCTGACGTACAAGGAGACGATCAAGCCAATCGACGTTCTCTCTGTCGAGGAAGCGGTGGCTCGCGGCAAGGGATGGATGGTCGATCCTATCCTTGGGCGTGAGATGTCGATTAGCGAGCGGCTGGAAAGCCTCGCGCCGAGTGGTCAGGACATCCGGTTTTCTGACCCCATCTTCGACCGCGTGATGAACCGCTCGGACGATCTGCGCAGTCTCGGTGCGACAGAGCATCCGTTGGAAGTCGCACAAGGGTTTTGGGATAATCAATGGTCGCGAGATGCAGAAAAAGAGATCAAGGGATTTGAGAAAATGGTGCTCGATGCGGGGCACAAGCTCGATTTCCTGCTTGATATAGCGCCAGTGCTGACACCCGGCGCTATCGTGTCTGTTTATCCTAAACTTGTCTCACGGTTGCGGGATTCGACCCTCTTCAATGCTGCCGTCGATTATATTGACGGAACAGACCATACCGACAGAGAGATCGGTGTACCCGCAGTAATCACAGATGTTCGCTTCAACGAAGACAAGCCTCTTAATCTTGGTGAGTGGAGCGTGCGGATCGCGGTGCCGGGCGAGGAACATCTGATAGATATGCCGATGGCGTCGGTGTATGCGATCCTGCGGGAAGAGCACCAAGCGACAATTGAAGCAAAGGGCGTCACGAAGATATGGGCGTTCAAAAGCGCGCGTCTCGATGATGACGGGATCGGCCTCGCGCGGGCTATTGCTCCGCTTTGGTCGCAGCCTCTTGCTCTCGCGCTGGACGAAGCGGAAGCGAAGGGTAAGGCACCTGACTTCGGGAACGGTTATGAACGACTACACTGGAAGCCTTTCTTGGGCGACGGCAGTCCCGAAGATAGCGTGATGATGGCCCTATTTCAGAACGTGCAGGGCGGGAGCGTGAACCGGACGCGATATGCCGTGGAAGGCAATCTTTTTGCCGCCGTTTCGGCTTTGGCCGGGAAACGGATGGGTGAGAAGGCAATGTACACTGATGATAGCGGCGCAATCCGCCACTGCTTTCTGCTCAAACGCGACGGGCACAAGAAAGTGCTCGAACAATTGACATCGAGCGTGGCAAGTCGTGTGGGCTTCATGAAAGCGGATGTGGATTCCGTATCGGGCCTGCTCATGGGCATGACAGGGATTATCAGCACCGCTGACGACGAGGCGCGTGCGGCCTACATCGCTACCGATATGTTGACGCGGATGATCCATGGCGGCTGCAAGGTGACGATTGATCACGTCCGCGACCTGATCAGGCCCCGGCTTCAAGATTTGCACGAGCAACTTGTCAGAGCAGTTCGTCAGCAGGGATCGATCAATACTGGATTATTCGTCGGCACCGATCCTTTCGGGGATTCCACACAGAAGCTTTTCACGCCCGGCGCTTCTATCAGGGTGCGTGAGGGGGTGTCTGACGCAGGCAGTGGCTTCAGGGTCCATTGGGATCAGAAGGAGATAGCGAGATGCTCGGCATCCCTGAATGAAAAGGGCGCGCTCGCCGCGTTCGGGGGAAAGACCTTCGGCATAATCGTAAAGGCCAAAAATGATGTTTGTGACAAGTCCAAGAACGCGCTCTGCGCTGACTGGAACAACAAGCTTGGCTCGGCCGTGGTTCGGAACTCAACCGTGGCGAAGGAGATCACATCCGCAACAGAGGCGGCCGAGATACTTTGCGCGGCTGCAAATGACAAATCCCTCGATGGGATGATCGGCATCAAAGGTGCGCTGGTCGTGTACAATGAGGTTATGGCGAATCTCTCCCGCGATCTGATTAGTCAGAACTTGGGAGTGAATAAGGAGGCAACCGTCTCGGTGCGCACAGAGAGAGCGGCGTCACCAGCAGTTGCGGCCTTGTAGAATGAGTTACCCGGCGTTAAAAAGTTTGACATACTTTTTCTGTCGGGTTTCATTGTGAAATGTTTAGGAAAGGGAATCAGTCAGGACTAGAAATCTAACCCCAGAAATGCCGAACCCCAGACGGTCTCCCGTCCGGGGTCGAAAACTAAGATAGAAAAGAACGCTTTTGCCGAGCGCCGTTCTCCCTAGAAGGTAGATTCCTTCAGGGCGAAATGCAAGTCTTTTTGTCTTTTTTTCTCGGCGTTTCCGGTCAACCGGAAAGAGAGAAAGATGAGTGCTTCAGCGTTGGCGACAGGCCAACTCAGCGAACGAACGATCCTATCCAGCGTCAGAAATACATGGTCCCATTCGGCGCTGGACACCTGCATTAAGACCGTCATCGGAGCGCATGCTCGCGGGCTGTTGGGTGATGAGTGTGTGGAGTCTGTCTATGGTGCGGTTAATGCGCGCCGGGCGGAACTCTCGGCTGCACAGAGGTCGGCCGTTAGACGGCCGGTGAAATGGGGTACTCCCCTAGCTGCCCATTCAAAGCTGTCTTTGCAAGAAAGACGTGAGCGGGCAAGAACACGCAACATCTGCGCTGGTTGGTTTTCGGCGAAGCTCGAAAAGAGCGGTGCGAATGTGGCCGAGATCTACGCGAAACTTCCTCGCGCCAGTGTTCGGGCCGTACTTCATACGATCTGCGAGCTCTGCGCGCTCTCGCGGGGTAGGTGCGATGCTTCTATTGCTACAATAGCTCAGAAGGCCGGATGCAGTCGTTCAGGCGTCGAACAGGCATTGGCCTCGCTTAAGGCCAGCGGGTTCATTACTATCGAAAGCGGCAAGGCGATGGGAGTGACATCGATCATTCGGCCAGCGTTGGCCTGCTTGGTCAAGGTCATCAACTGGTGCCGTGCTCGACTGGAGCGGGCGCAGAAAAAATCTCATCAATCGACCGCTGCACTTTCGGCTGCGAGGGGTACACAAAAAGATACGCAGAAATCAGAATCTTATTTTTTATATAAAAGATCAGGGCAGAAAGAGCCGAACGGAAATGTTGTACGGAATACGGAGAACGTCGCTTTTCCCGCAAGTGGCTCTATCTATTTCAGCCGGTGGCGTGATTTGGTGAAAGAGCATTCGACAGGGGTAACGCCTGACGCCGATATTGTGGCAAACGCGTTTCGGAAGTTCTGCTACGACAAGAATATTCCCCTTGATGCGCCAAAAATCGAAGACCGGTTCATAAAAATCGTTCAGAAGTTCCGCATTTAGCCTGTTTTACGGCCAGCGAAGCGCAACCAGTTCAACTCTGTGGGATCACTCGCATTGCGATCCGGCAGGGGCTTGGATATTTCTGCATTATGCAGTAAATCTTTTTTTGAATTCACAGTGAAATTCTGAGGTCGAGCGAGTTGCCAGAGAACGCCAACACCGACAGTGGAACGCAACTAGCGGTTAATCCGCTGAAAGGCGCTGTTCTCGTTGACCTTTACAAGCCGCTCGCGGTCGAGGACCGGACGGGCCAAGGTTTCGAGAAGTCTGCTGCCTATGGAGCTGATCATCTTGCGGCGGTCTTGTCCGTGAAGAATTTAAAAATTGCGTTGGCGGCACTCGCCGCGTGGGAAAGAGGCTAACAGGAGAGAGACGGACATGCGTGCCACAACGAAGGCGACGTTTGCAGGGTTGGCGATTTGGGCAGCGGTTTTCGCTGCTTCCCCGGCTTCCGCTCAAGGGGCGAGTGGATGCGGGATCACCCAAGCGGCCGATGCAGCGGTTCAAAGACAGATCGCGCTGCTGGACGCCGCGAAGGTGGACAGCTCAGAGTTCTTCAATGGGGCTAACAGTTGCCTTGGCTCCAATCTGCTCGACTCCCTTGATCTCTCAAATCTTATCCCCACAAGTTTCGACTTCTTGGGCGGGGCTGCGGACCAACTGATCAATGGGCTGATACAAAAAGCTCAGCAACAGGTTTGCCAAGTCCTGAATGACCAACTGCAGAACGTGGTGGGTAAGATTAACAACAATATGTTCCAGTTCGATTCCGTAATGGGCGGGCAGATGAATGAGCTGCTCGGCGGTTCAGGTCATAGCGTTACTGAACTTAAACTTCCGAATATTCCCGGCATTGGACACTATGATTTTACGCTTGCGTCGGTGAGTACCGGTAATGGCATCGACCAGCCAATCATGACGCCGCCTACGGTGCAGGCTGGCAACAATCCTGTGGGAACCGGAACGCCTACCAATGGCAATACGAGCAACCCGTTCGGAAATCTCTTCCAGCAATAAAGGGTATTTCCGATGCGCAAAGCAGCAACAGCGTTGATATTTAGCATTGGTTTTGCCGGTATGATGCCGGGCGGGGCCAATGCTACGATCATGGATTGGGCGACCAGTTTCGAACGTTTCATGGCCGGTTTGAAGACGGTAGACCGGCAAGTCTCCAGCTCGGCATCGCAGACCCAACAAGTCATAAAGAAGTCGGAAGAGGCTGCGGTGAATGCGGAGCTGGCGCAGGAACAGGCGCTACGCTTGGCCGAAATCAAGAACCGCTATTCCTACGAAACGGGGCAGGGCGAAACATCGTGCGCCGTCGTGGATGCAAGGTCGGGACTTTCTGGTGTCGATAATTCCGAAAAGAAGATGCTGACCGCGTTCCGCTCTTCTGATCAAAAATACCTCTCCAGTGGAGGGAACGCGGCTGCGACAATCAAAAACTCGCTGCTCAAGAGGATTGGGCATTACTGCACTGATCAGGAACGCGCGGCCCTCGGCCCGACATACTGCCAGTCAACCGTTCGGAGCGAGCGCAACGCGGGGGATTCTAACGCTGCACCATTTCTGGTGAACAGAAATTATGGTGGCGCGGAAGTCGTTACCGCTGCGGATTACATTGATGTTCTCGCCCCGCTGCCGACGATCAAGCCGAGTGCTGAAGCGGTAGGGGATCGTCTGGAATTGATGAACGCCCGTATGCGCGGCGCTGCGCTTTCTGCGTCCCGCTCGACCATGATGGGCGTGGCGGTATCGGGTATGGGAGGCGATATGCAATGACCATTTTCGCGAAGAAGAGGGTGGCGATCTATCTCGCTACCGCTGCATTAGCCGGGGCTTCATCCCCGGCGTTTGCGGTTACATGCGCCGTTGAGGCGCACGTAATTCAGCGGACGTTGCAGCTC
>Ga0308157_10010131_pt1 | contig 10286 bp, 12 predicted proteins | sample PhyBR1_FD_201035 | JGI IMG/M metagenome (GOLD analysis project Ga0308157, IMG submission 201035) | Phyllosphere microbial communities from UC Gill Tract Community Farm, Albany, California, United States - DLSLB.R1 | ecosystem: Host-associated > Plants > Phyllosphere > Unclassified | place: USA... | reverse complement strand
CAGAACCATGCGGGTTTCCAACAGCGTCGGCCAACCGATAATCACTGCCTCACGCCGCACAAGACGTTCAAAGGATATAGCTTCCGGCTCCCGCAGCGCCATCGCCAGGATAATCGACGTATCGATGACGATCATCGTGGCAATCCGTGCTCATCGTAGAGATCATCATGGGCAGAGGTCGTACCTTTTGGCACATCCCGGCGGCCTTCTGCCATGAGATCCAGAAGCGCATCCATGGGGGTCAGTGCCTGCTGCTGGCGCAATTCCTGATCGTAGCGCTCCAACGCCCGCTCAACGAGCTTATTAATCGGCTGGCCAGTCCGTTTGGCCAGCGCATGGGCGAGATCACGGGCTTTGGAGCTGCGCACAGACAGCTGTTGTTCAGACATTGCCATTCCTCATTGCTTTTGCAGATTATATAGCAATTGGCAGCTTAGATGGCAAGTTTTCGACGTAAGATGGCTAACCTTCGATAATCTATACTTATCGAAGGTGATAAACAAACATGGTTAACGTCAGAGTAACGCTACTGAGTGGCTATTTGGGTTGAAGTTAAGAATTGGAAACCCATAATTATAATAAGATAACAAAGAGGAGCGCTGGATTTTTGAGATTCGTAAATCGGTCGAACCCCGCCGTTGACTCGGTTTTCTTTCCCGGCGGCCAGTCGTACGCTGTTAGCAAGGTTGTGCGGGGGAGGGTGATGAGTTCATAATGATGCACAGCACTCACGCCATCTCGATCTCAGGGATGAAGTTCGCGATCATCAGTAAAGTCGCAGCCCACTGGAACTTCGCTTTTTGTGGGCTATGGTGTGGCTAGCAGACTACCGGCTATCCACCTTGCAACGGCTGCTTAGCGCCCCCATTTCCGTCATCTCGCTCCAAATTGTTTCTGACTGAAAGCTGACATTAACGAAGCAACCTCAATCCTGTGAGCATCGCGACGCCTAGCACAGCAGAAAGAGCCAAAACATAGAGACTCAAGCTCGCACCAAAATTCGCGATACCAGAAGCCATCGCGAATGGCGCAGTGGCCGAAATGATTAGTCTGGCTGACATGATCTTGCCTTGCATGGCACCGTAGCCATCACTGCCGAATAGTGACAGCGGCAACGTTCCGGAGACAATACTGAAGAGACCGTTTCCGAAGCCAAAAAGACAGGCAAACATCATCGTCGCAATAATGGATGGAGCACCGAATAGCAGAACAATGAGGGCTAACCCCATCAATGAGGCAGAGATTATTGACAGACTGATCGGAGCGAGGTTTTTGCCACCGAGCATGTTGATCATACGGCTCGCTACCTGAGAAGGTCCGAATATCGCGCCAATAAAAGCTGCAGAACCTGCAAGACCGAGTGCACCCAACATAGGCACCATATGGACCAGAATGGCCGCCGCAACGAGGGCTTGCAACGAGAATGCTACGAGAACCAGTACGAAACCTTTGCGCCGTTGATGTGTAGGAAGATTATCTGAAGAGGCGGTTGCGACTGTTCCATTTGCTGATCGCTTCCGACCACTCTTTGCAATCGAACGCGCGAGCATAAGGTGTACCGGCACGCAGAGAAACAAATGGAGGCAAGCGAACAGCAAATAGGTCTGTTGCCAGGTGAGCCAATGCTGAAGGGTTGTTGTGATGGGCCAGAAAATTGTCGAGGCAAAGCCTGCAATTAGTGTCAGATAAGTGATGCTACGCTGAGCAACATTTGGCGCTAATTGCACCAATAATGCAAAAGCTGCTCCATACTGGACGAGATTTGCGGCGATTTCGATGACCGTCAGCGCGCCTGCAAACGCCATAGCATTTGAAGAAAACGAACACAGTATGAGAGAGACGGCGGCCAGTATCGAGCCTATCGTCATCATGCGACCTGCGCCGTAACTATCAATCCATTTGCCTAACCAGGGAGCCAGGAAGCCTCCGGCCAGCAGGGCTACTGACAGCGCTCCGAAAATCCATTCGTTGGAAACGGAGAAGTCCCGCGCCATGGATGGCGCGAGAATGCTGAAGGAATAATATAAAGTGCCGTAACCGATATTCTGGGTCAGTCCGAGACCGGCAATGGCCGCAATGGGAAGCCGTTCAGTTCTCATATTGATTTCAACGAAACACGCTTTTCGAGTTTGGCCGCTTCTTCCTTGCGCTCGCTATAACGGTCTGTGAGATGATCCGAGATGCCGCGTGTCAGAAGTGTAAACTTCATTAGTTCTTCCATCACATCGACCACGCGATCATAGAACGACGAGGGTTTCATCCGTCCAGCGTCGTCAAATTCCTGCCATGCCTTTGCGACGGATGACTGGTTTGGAATGGTGATCATTCGCATCCAGCGCCCCAGCATGCGCATCTGATTGACAGCGTTAAAGCTCTGCGATCCGCCTGAAACCTGCATCAATGCTAGAGTTCGACCCTGCGTCGGACGAATTGCTCCACCCGGCAATGGTATCCAGTCGATCTGTGATTTCATCACAGCGCTCATGGCTCCATGACGTTCTGGACTGGTCCAGACTTGCCCTTCTGACCATAGCATTGCCTCACGCAACTCCTGAACCTTTGGATGCTCTGCTGAACCGTCATCTGGCAAGGGAAGACCATTGGCATGAAAGACACGCGTTTCAGCGCCCATCGCATCGAGCAGACGCTGCGCTTCCAGCGTCAGAAACCGACTATAGGAACGATCACGAAGTGAGCCATAGAGCAAAAGGATACGAGGTTTATGCTTTGGAAAGTCGGTGCGTAGTGCTTCCATGTCGGGCAATGCGAAGGAATTCTGATCGAGGTTGGGCAGGTCCATGTCAACGGGACTTTCCTTGATAGGATATGATTTCTCCGTCCTCTTTGGTGAATGACGACACCGGGTTTTCCAGAATGTCGAGAACCAGTTCTGACGGACGGCACAGTTTGGTGCCCAGTGGCGTTTCCACGATAGGACGATTGATCAGGATAGGATGCGCCATTATGAAGTTGATCAGTTCATCGTCTGACCACTTCAAATCTGACAATCCCAACTCGGCATATGGTGTGCCTTTCTCACGAAGGAGCTGACGGGGTGTCATCTGCATTGCTTGAAGCAATTCGACCAGTCGTTTTCGCGACGGCGGATTTTGCACATATTCGATGACGACAGGCTCTTCACCGCTGGCACGGATCAAGGCCAATGTGTTGCGAGACGTGCCACAGTTCGGATTGTGATAGATCGTAAGAGACATCAGAATTTTCCTGTTTCGGTGATCGGCTTTTGATTGGCACCGCGTTCGTACCAGCCCTTGGAGCGGTTCACGATCCAAACAACGGAAAGCATGACAGGCACTTCAACAAGAACGCCAACCACCGTTGCAAGTGCTGCGCCAGATGAGAAGCCGAACAGGCTGATTGCGGCTGCTACCGCCAGCTCGAAGAAGTTGGATGCGCCAATCAATGCTGAGGGACCGGCGACGCAATGTTGTTCGCCTGAAATTCGATTTAACAGATAGGCGAGGCCAGAGTTGAAATAGACCTGAATGAGGATCGGGACGGCAAGCATCGCAATGATCATAGGCTGTGCGATGATCTGCTCTCCCTGAAACCCGAATAGCAGAACAAGTGTCGCCAAAAGCGCAATCAGAGACAGCGGTTGTAGCATTCTGAGCATTGCATCGAAGGATTGTTGTCCGCCGCTGGCGAGAATGCTTCTACGCAGGATTTGTGCGATAATCACCGGAATGACGATATAGAGGACAACCGAAAATACCAGTGTGTCCCATGGCACGGTAATTGCCGACAGTCCGAGCAGTAGCCCCACGATAGGGGCAAATGCCACAATCATGATCGCATCGTTCAGGGCGACCTGGGACAGCGTGAAATGCGGCTCCCCCTTGGTCAGATTGGACCAGACAAACACCATTGCTGTGCAAGGGGCGGCGGCCAGAATAATCAGCCCGGCAATGTAGGAGTCGATCTGGTCTGCAGGCAGATGAGGGCGAAACAGCCAGCCGATAAATAGCCAACCAAGAAGTGCCATAGAGAATGGTTTGACGGCCCAATTGATAAAGAGTGTGACGCCGATGCCACGCCAGTGCTCAGTGACCTGTCTCAATGCGCTGAAATCGATGTTCAGCAACATGGGGATGATCATGAGCCATATGAGAATAGCGACTGGAATGTTGACCCTGGCGACTTCAGCAGATCCGATGGCATGAAATGCTGTCGGAAAGAAATGGCCCAGAGCTACGCCAGCGACAATGCAAAGAGCCACCCAGACCGTCAGATAGCGTTCGAATGTGGACATCAGTTATTCTCCACATTTGTCTGTGTGTTACCTTCCATGGTGCCGATTTCTTTCAGATGATTTTGAAGCGCCATGCGGTCTATCGTGGCGTGGGGAAGGTTCAGGAACGCTGATACCCGGTTCTTCAGAAAGCGGGCGGCCTGTGCAAAGGCGCGCTGTCTTTCTGCTTCATTTCCTTCGACAGCGGGGGGGTCCTCAATGCCCCAGTGGGCTGTCATAGGATGGCCAATCCAGACAGGGCAGGCTTCTCCGGCAGCGTTGTCACAGACCGTGAAAATGAAATCCATCTGAGGGGCGTCGCTAACTGAAAACACGTCCCAGTTTTTTGAGCTCAGGTTCTCCGTGGAATAGCCAAGAGCATCCAGTTCCTTGATTGCGAGAGGATGCACGTCGCCTTTTGGCTGACTACCCGCCGAATAGGCGTGAAAACGTCCTTCGCCATCCTTGTTCAGAATTGCCTCGCCCAAAATTGAGCGTGCGGAATTGCCCGTGCACAAGAAGAGCACGTTGTAGATCCGATCCGTCATTTTATCAGTCCGTTTGTGGAAGGCCGAATTCAGCGGCCTTTTGTTACTGGGCGACCGTTTTCGGTTCGCAACAGGGTGTCAGGCTTTTTATTAGAGGTGCGCAGAGCTCAGCACTGCCGCCACAGCAGTCCTTGATCATGAATAGGGTCAGTTCTCGAAATCGGTCGAGATCAGCGCGATAGATGATCGAGCGGCTCTGACGTTCGCCCTTCACAAGTCCGGCACGAGACAATGTCGCCAGATGCGCAGACATCGTATTCTGTGGCACATCCAGCATACGCGCCAGTTCACCGGCAGGAATACCGTCCGGTTCGTGTTTCACCAACAGTCGAAAGGTGTCGAGCCTTGTCGATTGGGCGAGGGCGGCCAACGCCGTAATTGCAGCTTCGTTTTCCATATATCCAGAATAACGGATATAATGATGCTGTCAATCAAAAATCTGGATGCTCAGCGGCATTGGGGTGCTTTCTGAAATTGGGCATTGCAGTTCCGTGGAACAGTCGCTCGAACCCATCTTCACCCAGGCTCTGGTAACACTGCGCACGAGCCGCTGTTGATAAACTCGATAATGACGAAGACGAATGTTGTTTAAGGCGAGTCGGCAGTTTTTGTAGGGAAAGTAGCAACTTGCCGAAATAGTCCGTGCTTTCTCGTGCCTTTAGTTGAGCATCGATCAAAGCGTCCAGCCAACGTGCTGCGGCGGAAATCGAAACGTGCGCTGAGCTTCGAAGATCGAAACCACAGTGCGTACAGATATGCTGCGGTATGAGACGCTTCTGAGCGAGGAGCGAAATTCCGCGCAGACAAGTGGGGCATCTATCACGCAGACGTTTTCTATGGAGAAAACATGAAATGCGTGTTGCAAGTCGCCATTCAGTGCGAAAATAGGGATCAATATCGTTTGCGAGGCAATCCGGACAAAACTGTAGCCAGGTGAAAATTTTGGGTCGACATTTGCTGACAGACAGATTTCGTCCATGTGCAGATGAAAGCCGATATAAACGTTTCATTGTAGCGACAAACTGCCTGTTCGACGATAAAGGTGTGACAACGCTATGCTGAAACCTTAAGGGGAGGTCTTTGGAGACGTTTGCTCAAGTGAGCGTTTGCGGCAAAGGAATAGCGCAATGATCGTATTCACACCCATGGACGCCGAGTGCTATCAAGCCTACCTCGACTATTTTGTCCCCGATTACGCCGCCGAGATATCACTGAACTATAGGCTTTCTGAGCAAGCCGCACTCGTTCAGGCTCGTTCAGAAATCACCTCTAACCTGCCAGATGGTGCCAAAACGAAGGGGCATGTTTTGCAGCGGATTATGCAGCGAGACTGCACCGCAGAGCGGCTTATCGGGTATCTCTGGTATAAACCTGATTTGTCCACGCGGTCAGCGTTCATCTACGATTTCTGCATCCTTGAGAGATATCGTGGGCAAGGACTTGCTCGACAAGTCCTGTCGGCTTTTGAGGACGGGATGCGAAGTCAGGGATTTGAGCAGCTTAAACTACGTGTTGCCGCCAACAATGATCGGGCGCGCCACGTTTATGAAGCCACAGGTTTCCAAGTGACAGGCATCAATATGAGCAAGGTGATCTGTGCGGACTGAGCCGTGTTGCCCGCTTACTAGCTTATGCCAAAAACGGGACGGTCACTTTTGGCAGTGACTGTTTTAGGTGATGGCGCTCACGCCTATGCGCGACCGCAATGGGTCGGGGAGCAGTCGGACCGCTAAGCGCGCCCATGTCGGACGTTCGCGGTGCCAAAAAATTTGCTGAAAGCGGTCATTCGACCATCGGTAGCTCTGGCGGCTTGCGGACATGAATCTAATAGTTTGCCGTCAATGAAAGAGGGATTAATCGACTTGCAGTACGATCAAAATTTATTTTTGCTGTATAGACCAAACTGCCCGTCCACCGATAATTCCGCCGTGTTTCGCCGCTGGACTCAACTGAATGCTTCATCTCAGGTCGAACTCGGCGATCAACGCCGGACGCGCCGCTAGGAGCATCTCCAAATGACTATCAGCCCACATCTCAATCTTTAGTACCCTATCAGACTGACTTTGCTTTTCGATGGTTTGAACGGCATCCGTGCTGAATCGTCCGGTGGTCGCTATAATCAGTACGTCCACACGCGGTGGCTCCCACAGTGTCATTTGCTCCTTCAGGGTCGCCACATCTGCAGCACTTACAGACTTGGTCTGCCAATGCTTGCATTGAATGATTACGCGGCTCCGCATTTGCCCGGAAAGCCCATCACGCGTTATGCGCATGACGGCCAGATCACGTCCTCTGTCCGGCGCACGAGTCGGGGTCAGCCATTCCGGGTTTTCGTAGCCCGCCTCGCCCGAGATCAAAGCAAAAATAAGCCGCTCGAACGTCTCATCCGTCAGTGCGCTCCAGTTCAGTTTGGTGGGTATTGGGCCCGACGGTGCACTAGCAACCAACTCGCCCAAATCTGCGACAGCCACCGGGATTGCTTCATCTTGTCCATAGAAGGTTGCCCGTAGACCAACCTTTGCGGCGGGCCAGTCGGCATTGACGATGTCGTGGAAATCGCCCGTTTGACCGAAGTGGAGGTGGCGTCCCATGTCTTGCCAGCGATCTGGGCGCGGCGCGCTGCTACCCAGCAGCACGTGGATTTCCTTGTAGTGTGCCCGAAGATCCGACAGCGCCGGTTCGGGAATAAACTTGCCCACAGACAGATCTTCGACGGCAGGTGCGGTGTCCCTTAATATTTTGTCGATTTCATCGATAGAACGCTCCATGGCACTGCGTACTAGGGCGCGACGTTTCCGGTTGAACCGGAAGCGGTAGTCCCTAACCTGCTGCTGGGGCTCGTCCAGAGAATTCTCGAATGAAATGTCAGCGGAAGGCTCGTCGAGTTCAAGCAGATCAAATCGTGTTTGCGCAACCGTGCTCCAATCCGCGAAGGTGACCTCTGGTTTCCAGCCGTCGATGAGGGGAAGGTGCGCGCAGATGTCCTCAGCGCTCCTGCATTTGTCGTCGTAGTCAGTGTTAAACCCAAACTCTATGCCACTAGGGATGAGTGCACGGATTTCATCGCAAAGACGCTCTAGCTTGCCAATGTTCGCTTCCGTGGCCTCAAACTGTTCTAACGCGTGCTGAAAACTAGACATTTCCATTTCCTTCAGCCCAAAATCGGGCGACCTACAGCTGCATTTGCGGATTTCGCCAAAACATCAGATGATTATTAGCTCCTTTGGCGAGTCTATGTCGAGAACCAGTACGTCTCGGATGAAAGCAATTAAATGGCAGCTCATGGCAATTTTGCACTCGGTAAATGAACGGTCACAACGGGGTCGGAAGCTGCCGGGCGGCATTGCGCTTTCAAATCGGACATCGGCCATCGGCTACGAGAAGCACATAGGTTGCCATCCCATTTACGGTAACACTAACGCCGGGCAGGGGGTAGTACGCGAAAATGTGGCTTCTTCCAAGAAGTTCGTCATCGCAGATTTTCAGCTCACAGATTGTCTATCGCAAAGCTTGCAGTCAGCGGCGATAGTTCGGCGCGAGCCGAAACATCTCCTACCTGAACTCCACTATAGGAGGGACCAGATTACTCTAAATGATTGAGAATACTATGGTGTACAAAAAGAATGTGGCAACGGAGCTCGCGTGGCTCCTTGCGCTCTCGACACTGTGGGGAGCTTCCTACACTTTCATCAAAGTTGGTGTGGAAACCATTCCACCAATGACGTTAATCGCCGCAAGAACACTCATTGCAGGGGTGATTCTCTTCGCGGTGCTCCGGTTGCGCGGGGTAAAGCTGCCGATCGATCGGCTAACCTGGACGCGCTTTATGTTTCAAGCCGCTCTCAACAGCGTTGTTCCCTTCACCTTAGTCGCGTGGGCCGAACAAACGACTGATGCGGGCCTTGCGACGATCCTAAATTCTGCATCACCCATATTTGCTTTCATTATGACGTTCCTAATTACCCGCCATGAAGCCGTAACTGGCAGCAAGTTGTTAGGCGTTGCGGCAGGTATGATGGGAATATGCCTGATAGTCGGGGTTCAAGCGCTTGACGGATTCGGACGTGAAGTGTGGGCGCAGTTGGCTATTGTTATCGCCACCATTTGCTACGCGGGAGCCGCAGTTTTCGGAAGGAATTTCAAGGGACTTGATCCAGTGATGCCGGCAGCGGGTTCGCTAATCTGTGGTGCGGTCATCCTCGTTCCAATCAGTCTTGTTGTCGATCAACCATGGGCATTAGTTCCAAATGCGAATTCCGTGCTTGCACTTCTGGCCCTTTCAGTCTTCTCGACGGCGCTGGCCTTCGTGATTTACTTCCGGCTTGTCCAGACCCTCGGTTCAGTGGCCACGACGGCGCAAGCTTATCTCCGGGTACCGATCGGTGTTGCGATCGGCTTTCTATTCCTCGGAGAAACCCTCGCCCCAACAGCATGGATCGGACTGATTTGCGTAGTAGTCGGCGTCATTGCGATGACGCTGCCTGCTCGAAAACATGGATGACATGACGTCCGTACACGTATTCACGGTGACTTTGGCCGCCTGCAAGATCTGATTTCTAACGTCAGTCGCTCTCCGCGGCAGCTATTTTTTCTGCGACCCCGGATGCCAGAAACGGACCGCTTGGGGCGTCAAAAACAGCTAGTCGGCATTGCGCGCAAATTCGGTCGTTGCCGCCGTAAGTGGCCCTGCCTAGAAGCGGACACCTGCACCGAGCCACCATGTCCAGCGCGCGTGAGATTTTCAGAAGGCGAAGCCGCTTCACTGGGTCCGTTTACTAAGATCTATCCCAATAACGCGCAGCTCGACGACGCCGGGGTAATTGGGTGACAGTTCGAGCCAATAGTCATGCAGTGCGCGAACGGCGCCTTCGAAGTCCATCGTCGTGCCGTCGGGCAGCTGCCACCGCTGGCGTTTTTTGCCGCGATTGACGAGCAGGTAGATGCCCCGTGACGATCGGCGATCCCGCAGGTAGTCGCCGGACAGCTGATTTTCGAAGCGCTCGAACAGCTTTGGACCGGTCCATTTGTCCGCGATCTTCAGCTCAACTGGCACGGGCGAGGCGATGCCCACACCGTGGAAACGAAGGTCGGTACGCTTCTCGTCTGCGAGCTCTTCCTCTTGAGGTATCTGATATCGGCCGGCTGACATTCGCTCCAGCTCGTGAGCCAAATAGTTGCGCATCACTTCTTCCTGGTCGATGTCCAGAAGAACTCCAGCGACGCTGGTGTCGCCATTCTCCATATCGTCCTTGACGTCGAGCAAGTGGTTTACGGCGAGATCGAACAGCTCCCGGTGGTTGCGAGGGGTGCGCTCTTGCTCGTCGTGGAATTCCCGCACCTGCTCGGGCGTCCACGCATCCATGTCGGCGTCTTGCGTGGCGCGTTGCAACGCCCGGTGTGCGATCCATCGGTCGGTATCGGGGTCGCTCTCCCCGGCGGCGATGTTCTTCATCGCGATGTAGGCCTCCTTCCCGCTAGTCGAGTTC
>Ga0308157_10010130_pt1 | contig 10286 bp, 9 predicted proteins | sample PhyBR1_FD_201035 | JGI IMG/M metagenome (GOLD analysis project Ga0308157, IMG submission 201035) | Phyllosphere microbial communities from UC Gill Tract Community Farm, Albany, California, United States - DLSLB.R1 | ecosystem: Host-associated > Plants > Phyllosphere > Unclassified | place: USA... | reverse complement strand
AGCAGAAAAACGATACCATCATTAAAATGTTGGCCAAAATGACGACCATTGTGGCTTTCATCTATAAAAAATCTTTAGGGCATCCACTAATCTATCCTAAAAATAAATACGATTACATTACTAACTACTTATGGATGACTTTCGGTCAACGTACAGAAGATTTCGAACCAAACCCGAAAGTAGTAAGCGCAATGAACAAATTATTAATCCTTCACGCAGACCACGAGCAAAACTGTTCTACGTCTACAGTTAGAATTGTTGGTTCATCAGATTGTAATCTATATGCTTCTATTTCTGCGGGTATTTCAGCACTTTGGGGACCACTACACGGTGGTGCAAACCAAGCGGTAATTGAAATGCTAGAGAAAATTAAAGAAGACGGTGGTGATACCGATAAGTGGATCGCAAAAGCCAAGGATAAAAACGATCCTTTCCGCATGATGGGCTTCGGTCACCGTGTTTACAAAAACTTCGATCCAAGAGCAAAAATCATTAAAAAAGCTTGTGATGATATCTTAGAAAGCTTAGGTATCAACGATCCAGTATTAGAAATTGCAAAGAAATTAGAGCAAGCAGCTTTAACAGATCAATATTTCATCGATCGTAAATTATATCCAAACGTAGATTTCTATTCAGGTATCATTTACAGAGCATTAGGTTTCCCTTCAGAAATGTTTACCGTTCTTTTCGCCTTAGGCCGTCTTCCAGGATGGATTGCACAGTGGAAAGAAATGAGGGAAAACAAAGAGCCTATCGGCAGACCTCGTCAGGTGTATGTTGGCGATGTAGATAAGCACATGTAATACAAAGAACTCTCTTTACAACCAAATATGTTAATTGCTAAGCCGGTGGATTGCCGGCTTTTTAGCGTTTAAAGTTTTTTTGGACATGTTTTTATTAGAAAATTAAAGTTCGCATTTCATCGGCTACGATAGCCCTGCTTTACGTTACTCTCGATGAGACCTGTGAAACAAGCAAGCATACCGTTAAAAATATTACGCAAAAATGCTTAAATCGAGATACACTGCAATCAGGTTTATTTTACAAAAGCTTGTACTATAAACTTTGTCAATCTTCCCAGTATGTTGTAAACCTACGATTGACAAAGTCAGCGATGTACCTCAGCGAAATCTTCTTTTAAAGAGCTATAAACTTAGCCAGCAATAAAACTAATGGCAATAATAACTAAGAAACAAAGGGTTAATAAAATACTATAACAAAAATTTAAGAAGAAAAACTTAAGCACAGTTACCCATCGGCTGCTGCCATAAAAAGTTCGTAGCGACCTGTAGATATACCAAATGATATAGAAAAACCCAATAAAGCTAATTAAATCGCTTAAATCATAAACAAAGCTAGTTAGCCAACCCAGAAAGGCGCAGGTAATAAATGCTAAGAAAATAGCCGAGTGCGTATGGAAAGAATAAATTAAATGTTCATAGTAAAATCTATGTTTTCTAAGATAAACGAGTTTTAAAATTAATGCAAAAAGAGGTAACAGCAAAAACATCATTTTTGGAACGTACTTAATCATGTCCTCGCCAATCTTTGCCGATGGGTCGGGATATTTATTAAACTCGATCCCTTTTTTAGTGAAATAATTAACTACGAAATTATCCCTTTGATCTTTAGGCAGTGCTCGCTGTTTTTTTTCGTACTCCTCAACTGACTTTTCTTCGGAAAGAAGCTTGTTATATCTTTTTTTACTTTTTCTAGAAGATCCGATATTTACAAAAGCACTTCCATCTTCTTTAATATCTTTCCTCACCTCCTTTAAAATACTGTCCTTTTTACTTTTGCTAAGTGGTAAATAAGCTAAAATTTGCCTAACTTCCTTTTCAGACTTAGACGTTACAGTGTCATTTTTTAGTTTCTCTGTGATTTCCGCACTAGGTTCAGCTTCTTTTTCCTTCTTTTTATTACTGCTAAAAACGGTGATAAAAAATACAATACTTATAAAAATATAAAGCTTAATTGGATGCAAGAAAGATGCTCTTTTGCCAGCAACATAATCAACTGTTAGCTTACCCGGTTTAAAAAGCAAAGGCTTAATGGTGCCAAAAAATTTGTGCTCAAAGTGAAAGTAATCTGCTATGGCATGGGTAATCATATGCAGCGCATCTTCTTTTAATTCAATATTTTCCTGACCACAATGCGGGCAATAAGTTTCTTCTACAACATGCCCACAGTTTAAACAATCTTTTTCTTTCCTAAGCTTTATGGATGACATTGGTTATTTCGTATCTAATTAATGACTGATTTTATTGATAGCTTCTTCTTCGGCACGAGTGTGTTTGTGCTTAAACATGACAGCAAATAATACGGTGATGATTAAGGCATAAATGGTAAAAGATAGCCAGATGTTTTGCCAATCTTTCATGAACAGTACTTTATCAAAAGTACCATCACTTAAAATACTAATGCCTTGACTTTTTACAAACGATAGCAAATGACTGTTGTCTGTGGTTGAATCTACATATTTCGCTACGGATGAAACATTGTTAAAAGAGTTGGTGAAGTACTTGTCAATCATCCATCCCGAAACTAAACTGCCAAATACAGCACCGAAGCCATTGGTCATCATCATGAATAGACCTTGTGCAGATGACCGTGTTTTAGGTGTAGTTGATGTTTCTACAAACAAAGAACCCGAAATATTAAAGAAATCGAAGGCCATACCGTAAACGATACAAGAGAAAACAATCATCCATAAATTGCCTGCTGGATCTCCATAAGCGAATAAACCAAATCTAAATACCCAAGCTAGCATCGCAATAATCATCACTTTTTTAATGCCAAACTGCTTTAAGAAGAATGGGATTGCCAAAATGAATAAAGTCTCAGATACTTGAGAGATCGACATAATAATGGTAGAGTATTTAACTACAAACGAATCCGCATATTTAGGAAAGTGTTTAAATTCATCTAGAAACACATCGCCGTAGGCATTGGTTAATTGTAAGGCCCCACCTAAAAACATAGAAAAGATGAAAAACAAAGCCATTTTGTAAGTGGCAAATAGTTTAAAGGCACTTAAACCTAAAGTATCTACAAGAGTTGCTTTCTCAGAAATTAACTTAGATGGCTTGCAAGCCGGTAATGTAAACGAGTATATGCCTAAAGCAAGTGCGCCAGCACCAGCGATATAAAACTGGTAAGCCGATGCTTTACTTCCTGTTAAGTTTGTTACCCACATGGCTGCAATAAAGCCAACTGTTCCCCAAACGCGAATAGGAGGAAAGTCTTTAACTACATCTAAGTTGTTAGATTTTAAAGTGGTGTAAGAAATTGAATTACTTAATGAGATAGTTGGCATGTAAAAGCACATGGCCAATAACATGGTCCAGAAAAATGAATTAGGTGTTTCTACTTGAGGGATATAGAAAAGCACAAAAGCGTAAAGAATGTGTAGTATCGCATACAGCTTTTCTGCATTAATCCATTTGTCTGCTAGAATTCCTGTAAGGGTAGGCATAAATAAGGATGCAAAACCCATAGTGGCGAATATAGCTCCAAATTGAGTTCCATCCCATTGTTTAGTACCAAACCAATAATTAGCAATGGTAATTAGCCATGCACCCCACACAAAAAACTGCATGAAGCTCATGATGGTTAAGCGTAGCTTAATATTCATAAATATTTATCTTTTGTTTAGTTTGTTTTGAACGCTTTGAAGATAGGATTTTTTTTGGTAGATAATAAATTTTGCACTACATGCACGCATAACACATCGTACTGATATTGAGTGTATTATTGATAACAATTAAATGAACTGGTAAAAAATAAGGCTTATACTAAAAAATGCAGGCTATTTACCTGCATTTCTTCTATTAATTTCATCTCTTATTCGAGCTGCTTTCTCGTAAGCCTCATCTGCTAAGGCTTTTTCTAGTTTTTGTTGTAAATCTTCTAAAGATAAACTTTGAAACCCTGAAACACTTTCAGTAGGAGATTGAACTTCCTCTGTGGCCGAAGGACTGGTAAGGCTGTCCATATTTTCTAAGAAAAGAAAATCATTGCCTTCTATCACAATACCGGCAGAACCTAATATAAATTCGTAAGTGTAAATTGTAGCATTAAATCTTACCGCAATAGCAATAGCATCAGAAGTTCTAGCATCTAATTCTATTTGTTCGCCATCTTTATTACAAATCAGCTTTGCAAAAAAAACACCATCAACCAGGTTATAAATCAACACTTCTGTAATTTCTACTTGATAGGCTTGAGCAAAAGATTTAAACAAGTCATGAGTTAGTGGTCGGGTTGGAGACATCTTCTCAATCTCAATGGCAATAGCCTGTGCCTCAAATGCGCCAATAATAATCGGCAGTCTTCTTCGTCCGTTTACTTCACCAAGTACTAAAGCATAAGCGCCAGATTGGGTTTGACTATACGATAGTCCTACTATATCGAGTTTTACTTTCTTCATATACAAAATTAACCCTTATCGTTTTGTGAGCGATAAGGGCATGATATACAAAGTTACGCTTTATGTGCCTTTAATGCAGCAATTATTTTCGGAACTACTTCAAAAGCATCGCCAACAATGCCGTAATCTGCCACTTTAAAGAAAGGAGCTTCGGCATCTTTGTTAATTACAACAATTACTTTAGAAGAACTTACACCTGCCAAATGCTGAATTGCACCAGATATACCGATCGCGATATATAAGTTTGGGCTAATGGCAATACCGGTTTGTCCAACGTGCTCTGAATGTGGTCTCCAGTCTGCATCAGAAACTGGTTTTGAACACGCTGTAGCAGCACCTAAAAGATCTGCTAATTCTTCTACCATTCCCCAGTTTTCCGGGCCTTTTAAGCCTCTACCGCCAGATACTACAATTTCTGCATCTGGCAAAGATACTTTGTTGGTAGCGCGAACTATTTCTTTAACAATTGCCGCTAAATCGCTAGATTTAACTTCCGGCGTAAATGCTTCGATAGCAACGCTAGTAGCATTCTCTTTTACGCCAAAAGAATTTGGATTTAATGCAATTACTTTATTATCTGATGTTAAGCTGGCAATAGCAAAAGCTTTACCAGAGAAAGCAGTTTTCTTCACCGAGAAACCGCCATCATTTGTTGGTAATTCAACTGCACCATCTACTAAACCTGCTTTAAGTTTTACTGCAATTCGAGGCGCTAAACCTTTTCCAGAGAAAGAGTTAGATAACACAACAATATTTGCAGCTTCTTTTTTTGCGGCTTCTGCAATTACAGCAGCATAAGCTTGGTTAACAAAGTTTTTAAGCTGGTCGGCCTCTACTTTTAAAACCTTACTTGTACCATATTTTCCAAGTTCGTTAAGTTCACTGTTGGCTACGTTACCAATTGATATTGCACTTAAACTTGTGCCTTGTTGGTCTGCAATTGCTTTTGCATAAGATACGGCCTCAAAAACAGATTTTTTGAACTTACCTTCAACTTGCTCTACATATACTAATACTGACATATTAATCTATTTGAAATCTCCAAAAGGAGATATTTAATTTAGTTAATGAATTATTTAAAAGTCCCTTTAGGGGATTATATTACCTTGGCTTCGCTGTGCAACAAACCAATTAAGTCTTCTGCGCTTTCTGCTGCGATTAATTTTACAGAACCACGTGGGGCAGGAGTTTCAAACTTGTTAATTTTGCTCAATTCTTCTACGGCTACAGCTTCAACAGTTTGTAAAGGTTTAGTTCTAGCAGACATAATGCCTCTCATATTAGGTATTTTAGCTTCTGCTGTACCTTCTGCGCAACTAGCTACAAATTTGCCGCTCACACTAACTACTTCCTTTCCGCCCTCAATTTCACGCTCTATAGTAGCCGTAGAACCGTCGTAATCTAATTTTTTAATGATGGAAATAGACGGAATATCCAACAACTCACCAATCATTGCTGCAACCTGTGAACCATTATAATCGATAGACTCTCTACCACATAAAATGATATCAAAATCATTTGCTTTTGCATATTCCGCAATTTGAGTAGCTACAAAATAAGCGTCTCTTGGTGCTGCATTTACTCTTACAGCATCATCTGCACCAATGGCAAGCGCTTTTCTTATGGTCGGTTCTGTAGCGCTTTCGCCTACATTAATTACGGTAACGGTGCCTTTTCCTCCTTCACAAAGTTCAATGGCACGAGAAAGTGCAATTTCATCGTAAGGATTTACAATGTACTGTACTCCGGCAGTATTGAATTGCGTATTATCGCCCGTAAAAGTTATTTTTGTCGTCGTGTCGGGAACGTTACTGATACAAACTAATATTTTCATCTGTTTAAATTTTGTTGTTCTTTTGTGAGGAAGCTTTCATGATTTGTTTACTGTTATTAGTTTATAAATCATGACGAGTTCACAAATAATTTTAAGTTAAAATTGTTATGCTTGCATAATATATTTACAATAATATATATTCTATAACTAATTTCATAGAATTATTTAGAATTTATATAAACAAGTGTTACTTTGTTGAAATAAACACATTGTAGCCAATTATGGGTTTTATTAAATTACACAAACTTAATTAAAAAAGCAGGGATTAAAAATGCAAAACCAGCGATTAACCAAATTGTTTGAATTTTTGGAAAGTGACCCAAATGACAGTTTCATACTTTACGCTATAGCCACGGAATATAATGTGCAAAACGATAGCGAAACAGCGCTTAAATATTACCTTCAGCTAACAGAAAAACATCCAGATTATGTAGGTACTTACTACCACTTAGGAAAGCTGTATGAAAAAATGGGTAATAAAGAGGAGGCGATTAACATTTATCAGTCGGGGATGACTGCTGCAAGAAAAAAACGCGATATGCATGCTTTGTCTGAATTACAGGGCGCCTACAATACTGCTGCTGGTTTAGATTATGAAGACGATTAATCAGCGGCAAAATGGCCAATAAGCAAATTTGATTATCAACCAAAATCGTAATTCGTAAATCTAAAATCGTAAATCCAATTGATACCCAAACGACAATGGTTTTTTCTTAGAAATGTGATTTTTTTCACTTTTACTGCATTTGGTGGTGCACAAGCGCATTTGTCGTTGTTATTACGGTATTTTGTAACCAATATCAACTTTGTTACCGAAGAAGAATTGTTGGAGTTGAATGCATTAGCACAAGTTTTACCGGGACCAGCATCTACTCAAACTTTAGTAGGAATTGCTTATAAAGTTGGCGGTCTAAAACTAGCAATCATCACTTTTTTAATTTGGATTTTACCCTCTGCAGCACTTATGACATTGGCTGCCATTTGGTATTCCATACTAGATCAAAAAGACAGGTTTGTTGAAGCGCTAGAATATATACATCCAATTGCTTTGGGAATTGTGGCTTACGGTGCTTTCAAGTTGGGGCGAAAGGTTTTAAATACTCAAGTTTCGATTTTTTTAGCAGTTGGTGCTCTAATTGCGACATTAGTTGTAAGAGAAGCTTATGTTTTTCCATTAGCTATATTAATAGGAGGAATGGTTTCTTCGGCTATTGGTACGCCAACAGAAGAAACTGAATTAAGGGTTAGGCTATTTGCTAACGTAAACCCAAGAAAATTGGGATATTTTGTGGGAGTACTTTTGTTTATGGCCATGTTGGGTGCTATTATTAATAGAACATCTCCATTTAGTTTGCCTATTAGGTTGTTCGAGAATTTTTACCGAAACGGCATGTTTATTTTTGGTGGCGGGCAGGTTTTGGTCCCCATGATGTTTACCGAGTTTGTGCAGATGAAACAGTACCTTAATCAAACAGATTTTCTTTCTGGTTTTGCATTTCAGCAAATTTTACCGGGGCCTACATTTTCTTTTACCAGCTATATTGGTGCCTTAGGCATGAAGTATGGAGGTTATGGAATTTTGGGTCAAGCGACAGGCGGATTTTTAGCTGTATTGGGAATTAACTTGCCAGGATTAATTTTGGTGCTTTTTATCGTCCCATTTTGGAATGATTTGAAAAAGATTAGTAGAATTAAATATTCTTTGTCTGGAATTAATGCCGTTAGTGTAGGTTTTATCGTCGCTGCATTTCTTATGCTCGTTGTACCAATTGGATTTAATTGGTTATTCTTGGCTATTGTATTGCTTACGTTTTTAATATTGAATTTCACAAAGATTAGTCCTGCGTTGATTATTATTGCAGGTGTTGTTTTAGGGTATATAATTTAAATTGGGACATATAACATTAAGAAGAAAATGATACATAAGTAAAAGTCTTAATGTATTGTTTTTTTGAAGTTGTGATTTATGTGCTATAAATTTTAGGTATGAATAAGTTTGTTAGAGAAGAAGTAAGTTTTTTTAAAGGTGCGAGAACGAGGTTAAGGGAGCTAAAATATGTTTTAGGCATCATTTATCAATTTTATAAAGGTTTTAGGAAGCTACACTTTGTAGGGCCGTGTGTTACTGTTTTTGGTTCTGCGAGATTTAAAGAAGATCATCCATACTATGAAATGGCACGTAAAGTTTCTGCGGAAATCTCAAAGCTTGGTTTTGCAATTATGACTGGCGGTGGACCGGGAATTATGGAAGCAGGGAATAGGGGAGCTAAAGATGCAGGTGGTTTATCAGTAGGTTGTAATATCGTTTTACCTCATGAGCAGCATGAAAATCCGTATTTAGATACTTTTGTGAATATCGAATACTTTTTTGTTAGGAAAGAGCTTTTAAGAAAGTATTCTTATGCTTTTGTGGTTTTACCTGGCGGATTTGGAACACTCGATGAGTTTTTTGAAACCCTTACTTTAATTCAAACTGGTAAAGTGCAAAAATTCCCTATCGTGATTATGGGGAAAGAATTTCATCAAAATATTTATGACCATATAGAGCTTATGATGGCAGAAAAGACCATCAGTCCTGAAGATATGGATTTACTACTCTTCACAGATGATGTTGATGAAGTAGTAGCCCATATTAAAAAATACAAGGATGATGCGGAGATATTTAAAATGCAATCGCCTAAAAAAGCTTGGTGGATATTTGGTGAACAAAAACCTGAGGCTAAGGCAAGTTAGTGGTTTAAATCAAGTTTGTTTGATTAGATGATAAAGTTATATTTGTCAAATTTTTAACCAAACAACAAAAATGAAAAAACTAATTATCGTCTCATTATTATCACTCGGAACACTAAGTGCATTCGCTCAACAGAAAGGATCTTTTGAATTAGGATTAAATGTTGGCTATAACGGAGCCACAGTAACAAGTGGAGCTAATACTAATAGTAGCTACAGGAGTGGTATTAATGTTGGAGTTATTGGGGATTACTTTTTTTCTGACAGATGGAGTATTAAAACTAAACTAACCTACGATCAAAAAGGTTGGGCTAAAGGTTTTATACAAAATTTAAATACAGGAGAAAGTTTCCCAACTGATTACAAAATTGATTATTTGACTGTTCCAGTGATGGCTAACTGGCATTTCGGTAAAAAAAGGAACTGGTATTTGCATTTTGGTCCTTATGTAGGATTTTTAATGTCTGCGAGCGAAACCAGATTTAATACTGACTTGAAAGATGGAATGCAAAAAACTGACTTTGGATTAGATGTAGGTATTGGTGTAAAACTGCCTGTTTCAAAGCGAGCGAAACTGATTTTAGAACTAGATGGTCAATCTGGCTTTCTTGATATCATAAGTCAAAACCAAGGTCAGATCATTTTAAATTCAAGATCAAGTATTAATGTGGGTTTTGTTTTCGATTTGAAGAAATAGAAAGAAACTAATTTGACAGCAAAAAGGCATCTGAATCATTTTAGATGCCTTCTTTATTTTAAAACGGTGGATCATCATCCTGCATATCATTCATACTCGATGGTCGAATGATGATATTTCCAGGTCTATCAAAACTTTCTGAAGGCATCATGCTACTGTCGCTACCTGCAGAGAAACTAGAAGGAGGTAAGAAACTATCCTCCAAATCACCAAATTTCACATATTTACCAATAAATCTTAATGGTACAATTCCAGTTTCACCATGACGATTTTTACCGATAATTACCTCACCAACACCCGCATTAGAACGACCATTTTCATCTTCCATAATACCATAATACTCTGGACGATATAAGAAAAGTACCATATCCGCATCCTGCTCAATAGATCCAGATTCACGTAAATCGGATAGCATTGGCCTTTTGCCATTTTGCCCAGGTCTACTCTCTACCGCACGACTTAACTGCGAAAGTGCTAAAACGGGTACCTCTAATTCTTTCGCCACAGATTTCAAGGCTCTAGAAATACTACCAATTTCTTGCTCACGGTTACCGCCACCTTCACCTTTACCATGCATTAACTGTAAGTAATCGATA
>Ga0308157_10010129_pt1 | contig 10289 bp, 10 predicted proteins | sample PhyBR1_FD_201035 | JGI IMG/M metagenome (GOLD analysis project Ga0308157, IMG submission 201035) | Phyllosphere microbial communities from UC Gill Tract Community Farm, Albany, California, United States - DLSLB.R1 | ecosystem: Host-associated > Plants > Phyllosphere > Unclassified | place: USA... | reverse complement strand
ACCCGTTTGAGTTCGATAGATGGTGGCCACCGACAAATGAAGCATCTAGCTTCTGTCGAAATTGCATTCGGTTACAATGAACTGAAGAGCAGCCCTGCTGGGGAATAGGTTAACGGTAGACCCACGGACTCTGACTCCGTTAGTCCTGGTTCGAATCCAGGTTCCCCAGCCACTTGATTTCATTAGATAATTTGCGATTTTTTGTCCTATTTTTCAACTATTCTGGTTTGTAAACTATGCAAACTACTATTTCTTGCTACTGATAATTCACTGTTTTCATTATCATTTTATTGCAGAACAACGGTACTCTTTCCAAACTCAGTGGTTGATCTATCTGGCAAAGCGTTTTTACAGTCATGCAAGGGGCTGATCTGGCAGTGTCTTTAACGAGATCAAAAATAGAATGTCAGGTTTGGGTAAAAACCTGACATAATCAGCTACACAGCAAAAAAATCTTTAACCAGAGCACTTTACTCAATATGTCCGAGAAGCTTTCGCAATACGAACGTGCCTTGCGTCTGGTTGATATGAGCCGAAACCATTCACTTAGTATATTTATTTAATGTAGCGGTGAAATCTTTAACGCAGGACTCATCTGTAGCCCAGGAAGTGACCAAACGGATGACTGATCTGCCATCATTGTAGGGCTCCCAGACATAAAAATCGAACTGAGTTTTTAGTTTTTCGATCATATCGTTGGGGATGATTGGAAAAAGCTGGTTTGTTTCTGTCGCGGCCGCAAAACCATAGCCGGCATCAGAAATGGCCATAGACAATTGGCTCGCCATCTGGTTCGCATGGTCGGCCAACCGGAAATAAAGCCCATCTCGAAACAGCTCGCGAAACTGCAGACCTAAAATTCGGCCCTTTGCTAGAAGCGCCCCGCGTTGTTTAATGTGAAACGCGAAATCATCCCGTAGAGAGTTGTTTGGAATAACGATTGCTTCGCCAATTAGGGCACCTACCTTCGTTCCGCCAATCCAGAAAATATCTGCCAACTTGGCTATGTCAGCCAGTGTCAGATCATTCTTAGCCGCGGAAAGTGCCGCGCCAAGTCTGGCTCCATCGACGAGTAAGAGAAGCCCGCGAGTTTTACAGAGTGCCGAAATAGCTTGAAGCTCGGACTTCGTATAAACGGTCCCCACCTCTGTAGCATTTGATATGTATACAAGACGCGGCTTCGCCATATGCGGGAAATGCGCATTTGCATTTAAAGCCGATTCTATGGATTGCGGCGTTAGCTTTCCGTCAATAGGTGGAACCGTTATGATCTTGTGACCTGTCGCCTCGATTGCTCCCGTCTCACGAACGACGATGTGTCCGCTTGCAGCGGCGATAACTGCTTCATGCGGACGTAAAACGCTGGAGATAGACAGAATATTAGCCAAAGTGCCGCTCGCCACGAACCACACGTCTGGATCAACGCCTTCCATATGTGCCTTGATGAGTTTCCTAGCTTCATTGGAGTAATTGTCGTCCCCATAAGCGACCTGTTGAACCAGATTGGTCTCAGACAAGGCCTTGAGAATGATAGGATGAGCACCTTCACTGTAATCGTCGAGAAAGCTGTGGCGGATCATAGATGTCTCCTTGATCGCCCTTCAAGGTAAGCAAATTGCGACCTCAAAGCGGCAAGGTTTGATAGCTATTGGACATCTAAAGAAGTTACGGAACTAAGTTTTGTAAAAAATTGCTCTTTGATCTTCAGTCTTTGAGAACTGCCTTTCGAAGAAGACCAGGAGTGTAACCAAGTGTGCGTCGAAAAGCATGCGTCATGTGTGCCTGATCTACAAAGCCAACAGCAGCTGCCGTGTCCGCCAAATTGTTGCCACTTCTGATAAAAATCGTTGCACGGCGAATTCGCACCTGTGTGAGGTACGCATGTGGCGCTAAACCGAAAACTGATTTGAATTGCCTAAGAAGATGAAACTTACTCAGCCCACTGAGGTCTTTAAGCTCATTCAAAGTGATCCCATCGGAATACTGATCTTCCAGAAAATCGCGAATTTGTTGTAATCCGCTCGAATGACGACCTATGTCAGTTTTAAGACGACCTCCGGCGTGGCGCTGCACGCTCATCCGGATTGTAGATAGATATGTTGTTTCGAGTTCCAAACGTTCAACAAAAGGCGATGCCGACATCAAGTGAAGGCGCTGCAGGTTTCGATGCAGTTCTGGATCATGTACCGCTGGGGAGCCGAAGGCTATCTCATTTGTTCCGAAGATATCATTCGCCGCCTGTTCAACGAGATCGACCGCCGGGTAAAACATACGATATGTCCAGCCGTCCTCTGCGCCCACCCATCCTTCGTGCACCATACCTGGAGAAATGAAGCAAACAGTTCCTTCGGACAAGTCAATCCGAGGCTTGGCATCGTAGGAAAAAGCTTGGCAACCTTGTTCGATAATACCGATGGCATATTCATCATGAAAGTGAGGCTGAAAACGATGATCGCGATAATTGGCATGCAAGAACAGCGTATTCGCCAAGCCAGCGGATCGCCAAAGACTAACTGTATTTCGCTTTAACGGCATTACGCGGTTTAGTCTCCACACTCACCATATGTAGTCTATCAACACTGTTCAAATATGAAAACGAATAACCTTGGTCACGAAGCCATAATCCTCGAAGTTGGTACAAATATCAGCATTCTGCGGAACGAAGGCTCTGTCGTTTCTACTCTCATAATCTTCACCGCTGACGCCTATTTGATGCGGAAAAGCTAGATTTTAGAATTCAACGTAGTGTGTGAATTTGCCGTGTATCGGTTTGCCTTTTGCAGCCAACCCATTGATTCATAACGGGCAGGAAATGCATTATTTTGTAAAATAAACATTATTTATCAACATATTGGCTGGGACTCTGACTCCGTTAGTCCTGGTTCGAATCCAGGTTCCCCAGCCAATTGATTTCATTAGATAATTTCCGATTTTTACTCGCGTTTTTTAGCTGTTCTGGTTTGTAAACTGTGCAAACTGAGCCTTTTTGAAAAGCATAAATGACTGTTTTTAATATAGTTTAATTCCAGAACAGCGGTACACTTTCTAAACCTTTTGGAATCAGCCGTTTGCCACTGCTCCCGAACGGCATTATTGGATCTATCTGCTTGTGACTGAGATGTGGTGGGAAGCGCGCCATCCGCATTACGGCACCGTAGTGAGATAGCCTACACTTCTCTATTTACATTCATTTCAGCAATTTGAGTCCCTTTAGTATTTTATCGGCGGTCTTACGTTCGCAACGGAACGCTAGTCCAACGATATCAAGGTGTGCAGCCTGAACGCCGGCAACTGCAGCACGATTGTCGTCGTCGTTGAAGGTGCCAAAAAGATCGCGAGTAAAGAGTGAAAATGGCACCTCCCTCGATCTCGCGCGTTCTGCAGTTCTCTGTATTTCCGAGGCGTCGGCTCCAAAGACTAGAACCGCATCTTTGAACATTGGTAGATACGTATTTCCGGACGCGTCAGCGTAAGCTTGGCCAGTGGCACCGACCTGTGCGCCAACGCCGCTTATGGTGAATGCGGCAACATTGAGCCTCTGCCAGGGTTCCAGATCATCTCGAAGGACGATTGCTATTTTCATTCCCACCTCGACTTCGTCGAGTGACGGTGAGTTTGGGTAGTTTATAGTCATCTTGAATTCCTTGATTGTGTTGTTGTGTGGTTTTGGTCGCTACAGAGCAGCTTAATGTATGCGCTCGACAACGAGAAAGACGGCTATGCCCATCATGGCCGCACCGGAGAACCTCCCAACCATCTGAGCAACGGTGGGACGCGAGCGCAGGACCGCTTTGGCGAAGACTGACACGAAAATATAAATAACTGTGCAGTTGAAAACGTGCAGGAGTCCTAGAGCTCCCATTTGCACTGACACAGGCCAAGAAGCTTCCAAATCCGTGAATTGGGGTAAGATTGCCAAAAACAGCAGGAAGACCTTCGGGTTAAGACCACTGACACCAAATCCCTTGAGCGCCCAGCGCCACCACACCGTCTGTGTGTCAGTGTCCTGATTTGTGGCTTTTGGAGGATTTCGGAGCATAGCAGCACCAAGCCACAAGAGATACGCAGCGCCAACCATTGTCAGCGTAGTGGTTGCATGAGGTACGCTGGTTATCAGTGCGCCAGCCCCTATGGCGACAATAATGGTAGCGACTAAGTGTCCGAGCAATAAACCTGAGACGGATGGAACGGCTGCGCGGTTAGTTAATCCGGCACTGATTGCGTAGGCCCAGTCAGCTCCTGGTGTAATTACGAACAACATGGATACCGCCCAGAAACCGGCTACGGTGACAATTTGCATCAAAAATCTCCTTGGTCAGAAACATATCCGTTGATTGCAGGAATGAGCTTCTGATATCTTCTCTGAAAATATCAATTACAGGGAGAATTTATGCCTTGGACGACTTTGACCGGAAGATTCTTTCCGAGCTACAAAATGACGGCAGATTGTCGCTCACCGATTTGGCTGATAGGGTTGGTCTCAGCTTGTCCCCCTGCCACAGACGGGTGAGATCGCTAGAGCAGGCTGGTGTTATTCAAGGCTATAGAGCCCATCTTCACCCAGCAAAGGTTGGCCTGAACTTCTCGGCGATTGTGTTCGTCACATTGCGGGAAGTGAACCGGGATGCTGTGGAGGTCTTTGAGAGAGCAGTTATGGCAATAGATGAGGTCGTGCAGGCGCAACGTCTATTTGGCGATACGGACTACATGCTGCATGTCATGAGCAAGGACCTAGAAAGCTTTCAAAAACTCTACGACACCAAACTGACAGCTCTGCCGTCAATATTGCGTCTGAACTCAACGCTGGTGATGAAAACTGTTATACAGAATCGTCGGTTGCCTCTCTAGAATAAATTTGACGTAGCCTGTTTTCATTTCTTGGAAACCTGAGGACGGACACAAAGGGCTGGAATGGGCTTGAAAGCTAACGTTCAATTGACCTGAGTTAGGCTAGCATTTCGACGATAAACAATCGTGCGAAACTGTTACAAGTTGGTTTGCATTTCTGAGCTAACACATTGATTCACAATCGGCGTAAAATGCATTATTTTGCAAAATAAACGTTATATATCAATATTTTGGCTGGGACTCTGACTCCGTTAGTCCTGGTTCGAATCCAGGTTCCCCAGCCATTTATCTCCATCAGATAATTTATACCTTTGAGTTATGTTTTAAGCTTTATCGGCTTTTGAACTTTCCATGCCTCGCATCATGCGCTGTCTCACATCTTCGCAGTTCTTTATAGAGTTGTTTCGATACACTCTCAGGGTAGGCTAGAAAAGCGGCCTCAAGGCCATCTCAGCGCCCAGCGCGAATAGAAAAATTAGAAAGCCCTTTCGAAAAACAGTTGGACTAATCCGATTTCGAAGGACCTGACCTGCCCACATGCCCGCTAAAGCCGGAATCACGGCCATGGCCGAAACCGCCAATTTTTCGAAATCAAAAGCGCCCTGCGCACCAATACCAACAGCCAAAGCAATGGTCGAGATTGTGAAGGACAATCCGAGTGCTTGAACGAGATCGTCCTTAGAGAGTCCGAGCGCTTGCAGATAGGGCACAGCTGGCACAACGAAAACACCTGTTCCGCCGGTGATAACGCCAGTCAATGCTCCAACTATTGGTGACATCCATTTTTCCAGAAATGGGGGCACACGGAATTGTCGCGCGAACAGCGTGTAGATCGCATAAATAGCCAGCGCGATTCCCAAAGCGGTCGTCGTAAGCACCGTATTATCACCCGTGATAAATGATGATCCGAGAATAGTACCAGCGATGATCGTAAGCATCATCGGCCATAACCGCCGCAGGATAGAGGTGAAATTTGCCCCAGCGAACAGCTGCCACACATTCGTTATAAACGATGGGACAATTAACAAGGCTGCCGCAGCAAGCGGAGATATGAGAGAGCCAAGGACGCCCATTGCTACGGTAGGGAGCCCCATGCCGGTTACGCCTTTAACGAGGCCAGCAAAGAAAAATGTTATCGCAATAGCGGCAATGATAAGAAAAGTTAAATCTGACATCCAGCTATGATAACAGCCTTCGTCAATTTCTGAATTCTGAAGTTCCGAGTTCTGACTTCGGCTAGACCGAAGGCACTTTTGAGATTAGGGTAAGTCATGCGCTTCGATTTAACTGATCTCCGATTATTCCTCGCTGTAGTTGATGCTGGCAATATTACTCATGGCGCTTCCGCCGTTGGCCTGTCTCTTCCAGCAGCAAGCGAACGGCTACGAAATATGGAGATCGAGGGCGAAGTCAAACTGCTTGAGCGTGGAAGACGGGGCGTAGTGCCCACCGAAGCTGGCGAGGCGTTAGCGCATCACGCTCGCACTATTGGCCGCAATCTACTGCAAATGCGCAATGAAATCGGACAATATGCAAAAGGCCTTCGTTCCAGTGTGCGCGTATTTGCAAACACCGCCGCGATTTCAGAAATATTACCTTCCCGTCTGGCTCCCTGGCTTGCGGCACACCCACAAGCCGATGTCGAACTTCGGGAGCGCCAGAGCATGGAGATTGCGAAGAGTATTGCTTCGGGATTTGCAGAGATAGGTATTTTGTCCGACAGCGTCGACACCGGTGATCTGGTCGTGAGGCCCTTTGCGATTGACCGTTTAGTGGTCGTCGTTGCGCGCGATAATCCTATCTTTGAATCTCAACGCGTACACTTCGCCGACTTGTTGGGCCAGCATTTCATCTGTCTGGCGGAAGGTGCGTTACAAACACACATTGATGACCAGACCAACAGGCTTGGTACGAAGCTCAAAAAGCGTATCGCTCTCCGCAGTTTCGAGGGAATCTGCCGTATGGCTGCTGAAGGAGTTGGATTGGGCATCATACCTGAAACTGCAGCGCGGCGGTTTCGACCAGCAAACCGTATCCGCATCTTGGAACTGCAGGAAGATTGGGCGACCCGGCGACTTTTAGTCTGTGTGCGCAACAAAGAAAAGCTATCTCCAATGGCACTCAATCTGTTCCAGCATCTAGCTTCAGAACCATCGAAGTGAAGGTGGCTAGCCATATCACTGCTTGTCAGATTTGGGCCTTTAACTCCGGTTACAGGTATAAAAAGTAGAGGTATGAACACGTTCCAAGCGCCATCTATTTTACCCGAGCGAGGCTATTGAACTAGATTACTGCCCATTGGTTTGCATTTCGCAGCTAAGTCATTGATTAAATGCTTAGACACTGCGACTTACACAAAACGCGCTAATGCTGCATTTACACTACGCGTTTATGCGAATCTGCCGCAGGTTCTTCTAGTCCGCGATGAAGTGACAGCCAAGTTTGTTCGCAAAATGATTTAGTCCCCCAAGAGTTGACGGTCATCGCCATCACGAGAACGAACGAGTTCTTCCTTAATCTGTCGAAGAATGCGAACAGCACGATTACGATCCGCGTAGGCCACCATATTTGCTAGAATATCGATAGCCGCGAGATATGCATAACGCGTCGATGTTGGCCTAAAAATATTATTCCCCTCCTGAAGATCAACAGCGATCAACACATCGCAGGCTTTTGCCAGAGGAGAGTGGCTTTGCGTAATTGCGATTGTTGGAATGGATCTCTCACGCAAAAGATTCATACAGTGCAATAGATCCGGATCGCGGCCGGTAATTGAGGAGCCAACAACAACAGTCCCGGGCAACGCTGCGGATGAAAGCATAATATTCATACTGTGATCATTTGAAGAATGAATATGGCAGCCAAGCCTAAAAAGACGATTATGCAACTCGTTTGCAATCATCGCAGAGTTTCCGCTCGCACCAAAAGCGTGAATGAAATTGGCATTACGCAATAAACGAGCAGCCCTATCAATCGCATTCAGATCAAGCTGCCGATGCAGCTGAAACAATGCATTCTGAGCTTTGGTAACAATGTCCTCGGCAACTTCTTCAACGCTGTTTGTTTGGGTTTCCGGGGTCAAATACCTCAAACCAACATAAGAAATTTTGGCCAACTGCACCTTAAAATCAGAATAGCCCTGACAGCCTAAATGACGGCAAAATCGGGTGACAGTCGGAGCAGAAACCTTTGCTTTTTCAGCGAGCTCACTAATGGATGACGTGACAACAAAATCGACATTATCAAGCACAAAAGCAGCAAGCTTTTTCTCGGAGCCTGACAGTTTGTTCTCATCATCACTCAGTGCATGAATAATATCCATGTGAAAACACAAACCTTCGTTGTCGGTTGCTAATGAAAAGTAATTTCACTTTTATGTAAAGTATCTACCATACTGTCAATAAGACCGGCATTTTCCTACCATTTAGGAAAATTATATACATCACCACATATAAAGCGCATGAAAGGTTATCGGATGACGTTTCCCTGGCCCGTAGCTGGCACGCGGATCGAAGAGCTAACCACCCCTCTGCCAATCATTGATGAAGATCGGCTAACGGCCAACATCACACGGGCCCAGATCTATATCGAACAGAGTGGAAAAACTTTCCGTCCACATATCAAGAAGCATAAGATCCCGGCTGTTGCCCGTCAGCAAATAGAGGCCGGCGCCCAGGGCATTAATTGCCAGAAGGTAACAGAAGCCGAAATATTTGCAGATGCGGGTTTTGATGACATCCTGATTACCTACAATATTCTTGGCTCTGCGAAAATTGGTCGTCTCAAGGTGTTAAATGAAAAAATCGATGCGCTCAAAGTAACAGCAGATAATGAAACCACCATCAGAGGACTTGCTAACGCTTTCGTGGCTGCGAGACCGTTATCAGTGTTGGTTGAGTGCGACACAGGCGGCAAGCGTTGTGGCGTACAAACGCCTGAAGAAGCTGCGGCATTGGCACAATTAATCAACGCTCAACCGGGATTACACTTCGCAGGAATCCTGACCTATCCCGCCATTGGTGGCGCAAAAGAAGTTGAAAGCTTCATCGTTGAAACTATCAAGCTTCTTAAGGTGGGCGGCCTAGATTGTCCAATTAGATCCAGCGGCGGTTCTCCCGATCTATATTCCGCGCATTTGGTACCATCGGCAACAGAACACCGTGCCGGAACCTATGTTTATAACCATCGCAGCATGGTTCGGGCCGGTCATTGCACAACAGATGATCTGGCAATGCACATTTTAGCAACCGTCGTTTCACGCCCAGCAAGCAACCGCGCGGTTCTTGATTGTGGCTCAAAAGCACTGACATCCGACCTTCTTGGCTTTAGTGATTTTGGTATTATTGAAAATTTTGAATCTGCACGCATCATCTCTTTGTCAGAAGAACATGCCGTGGTCGACCTCACCGATTGTCAGGACGACTTCCCCCGCAATCGGCTCTGTAGTCCGCGTTGTTCCTAACCACACCTGCGTTATCACCAATCTATTTGACCAAATGGTTTTCCATCGAAACGGTATCGTCACACGTGTAGAACCTGTTTCAGCACGCGGAACAGTTTGGTAGCCATAAGCCACATCAAACACGCGTATGAAAAAAGGGGCCGCTAAACGCCCCTTTTTTTCATAATAGAACTGAGCCTTTCGTACTTTATGCAAGTATCTCCAAAATCGACCTGTTACTAAATCATTATTTTAATTGTTCATTTCAATAAACCGACACATCTACAGTGGGCGATGCCTATGAAATTATGAAAATCAATTTCATATCATTTTCATGCTTCTTAGATTTTTTAGATTAATCTGCCGAAATCGATTGACTTATGTGACGCTTGACGCATTATTAAGAAAATAAATTACAAAAATAGTGGCGGAACATAATAAACGAAATCCAGACCCTTTGATGATTGTCTGAACATCAAGCTTAGCGCTTGTGCAGATAATGTGGGGTTCGGGTTCCTGAGTATGGGCATCACATGCGTATTTTTACAGCCTCTTTGGCGACGGAAACGAATACTTTTTCACCTGTGCCAACAGATATGGATGCGTTTAAGGCCGCTTTCTATGCTGGCCCGGGCGAGCATCCAGACACGCCTACACTTTGCTCATCTGTTGTGCCAATCCTCCGACGCCGCGGGAAGATCGAAGGTTTTAGTGTCATTGAAGGCACCTCCTGCTGGGCCGAACCTGCCGGGCTTATTCAGCGCAAAACCTATGAGACCCTGCGCGATACCATTTTGGATGAATTGCGTGCCGCATTACCTGTAGATGGTGTGATTTTGGGCCTCCATGGCGCTATGGTCGCACAGGGCTACGACGATCCGGAAGGGGATTTTCTGGCACGTATTCGCGAAATCGTCGGACCGAATGTTCTGATCGCAGCCGAGTTCGACCCGCACAGTCATTTAACGACAAAGCGTATTTCCAACCTTAATATCATGGC
>Ga0308157_10010128_pt1 | contig 10289 bp, 9 predicted proteins | sample PhyBR1_FD_201035 | JGI IMG/M metagenome (GOLD analysis project Ga0308157, IMG submission 201035) | Phyllosphere microbial communities from UC Gill Tract Community Farm, Albany, California, United States - DLSLB.R1 | ecosystem: Host-associated > Plants > Phyllosphere > Unclassified | place: USA... | reverse complement strand
AAGAGGGCCCCATGCCCCAGACGCGTTTCGTGACGAAGAAGGCCCTGGCCCTGGGCCTGCGCCCCATCGTCGTGGTCAACAAGGTGGACAAGCCTGGTGCGCGTCCCGACTACGTGGTCAACGCCGCTTTCGACCTGTTCGACAAGCTCGGCGCCACCGATGAACAGCTGGACTTCCCCGTCGTCTACGCTTCGGGCATCAACGGCTGGTCGTCGACCGAAGAAGGCGCTCCTGGCGAGCAGTGGGGCACCGACATGTCGGCCCTGTTCAACACCATCCTGAACCACGTTCCTTCGATCCAGGGCGACGCCAACGCGCCCCTGCAGATGCAGGTGTCGGCACTCGATTACTCGACGTTCGTCGGCCGTATCGGCGTGGCGCGCATCAGCCAGGGCACGGTCAAGGCAGGTCAGGAAGTCATGATCATGGCCGGCCCCGAAGGCAAGGCCTACAAGGGTCGTATCAACCAGATCCAGAGGTTCCAGGGCATCGATCGCGTGCAGGTCACCGAAGCCGGCCCCAGCGAAATCGTGCTGGTCAACGGTATCGAAAACCTCGGCATCGGTGAAACCATCACCGATCCGCTCGATCCCCAACCCATGCCCATGCTCAAGATCGATGAACCGACCTTGACCATGAACTTCTGCGTGAACAACTCGCCGCTGGCGGGTCGTGAAGGCAAGTTCGTGACCAGCCGCCAGATCTGGGACCGCCTGCAAAAGGAACTGCGTTCGAACGTGGCCCTGCGCGTCAAGGAAACCGACGAAGACGGCATTTTCGAAGTGTCCGGTCGCGGCGAACTGCACTTGACCATTCTGCTCGAAGAAATGCGCCGCGAAGGCTACGAGCTGGCTGTGTCCAAGCCGCGCGTCGTGTTCCGCGACATCGACGGTGAAAAGAACGAGCCTATCGAGCTGGTCACCGCCGACGTCGAAGAAACCCACCAGGGCGGCGTGATGCAGGCCCTGGGCGAGCGCAAGGGCGAGCTGGTCAACATGGAGTCCGACGGCCGTGGCCGCGTTCGCCTCGAGTACCGCATTCCCGCGCGTGGCCTGATCGGCTTCACCAACGAATTCCTGAACCTGACCCGTGGTTCGGGCCTGATCGCCAACATCTTCGACAGCTACGAACCCCACAAGGGTGACATCGGCGGCCGCAAGAACGGTGTGCTGATCTCCATGGACGATGGTGAAATCTTCACCTACGCCCTGGGCAAGCTCGACGACCGCGGCCGTATGTTCGTCAAGGCAAACGATCCCGTGTACGAAGGCATGATCATCGGCATCCACAGCCGTGACAACGACCTGGTCGTGAACGCCACGCGTACCAAGCAGCTGACCAACTTCCGTGTCTCCGGCAAGGAAGACGCGATCAAGGTCACGCCTCCGATCGACCTGTCGCTGGAATACGCGGTGGAATTCATCGAGGAAGACGAACTGGTTGAAATCACGCCCAAGAGCGTGCGCGTGCGCAAGCGATTCCTGAAGGAAGGCGATCGCAAGCGCAACCGTTGAGCTTGTTTGACGAACCCATGCTGTGCATGGTGTTCACAGGAAAAGCCGCCTTGTGCGGCTTTTTTTGCGTCTGTGACATGGCTGCGGGACCGGCCTCGGTTAAGGTTCCAGGTTGGCGCGTGGCCGCGAGGCTGCGCTGACTCACTGCAAGCTCAGAGGAATACAAAATGACGGAGACAAATGCGTTGGTGCTGACCGAAGTGCGGGGCCGCATAGGCTGCATCACCTTGAACCGCGCCCGTGCGCTCAATGCGCTGTCGCTGGAGATGGTGCGCGACCTGATGGCCGCACTGCTGCAGTGGCAGCACGACCCCCAGGTGCTGGCGGTGGCCCTGCGCGGCAGCAACAAGGAAGGCGTGTTTGGCGCGCTGTGCGCGGGTGGTGACATCCGCTTTCTGCACCAGGCCGGCAGCACCGGCAATCCGCAGCTCGAAGACTTCTTCACCGAAGAGTACGCGCTCAATCATCTGATTCACCACTATCCCAAGCCCTATATCGCTTTCATGGACGGCATCGTGATGGGCGGCGGCATGGGCATCAGCCAGGGTGCCAGCGCGCGCATCGTGACCGAGCGCACGAAGATGGCCATGCCGGAAACGGCCATCGGCCTGTTCCCTGATGTGGGCGGTGGTTATTTCCTCAGCCGCTGCCCGGGCCGCGCCGGGGAATGGCTGGGCCTGACGGGCGACATGATTCACGCGGGCGACGCGATTGCGCTGAACCTGGCGGACGGCTTTGTTGCCTCGGACCAGTTGCCGGCGCTGTGGGACGGCTTGACTACCCAGGCCTTTGCCGACAGCGCTGCCGTGCAGCAATGGATAGACGGCCAGCTCGGCGCCACGGACCCGGCCCAGGTGAGCGCACGTCAAGCCGAAATCGACCAGTACTTCGCCTTGCCGACCGTGCCGGCCATCGTCGCCGCGCTGGAGCAGGGCGCCAGCGAATGGGCCCGGGCCACGGCCGCCACGCTGCGCAAGCGCTCGCCGCTGATGCTGCATGTGGTGCTGGAGCAGGTGCGCCGCGCGCGCGACATGGGTCTGGCCGACGACCTGCGCATGGAGCGCGACATGGTGCGCCACTGCTTCTATCTGCGCCCCGGCCAGAGCGAAACCCTCGAAGGCATACGCGCGCTGGCCGTGGACAAGGACCATGCGCCGCGCTGGAATCCGGCGCGCATCGAAGACGTGCAGGACGCGGACTGGCAGGCGTTCTTTGTGAGCCCCTGGCCTGCGCATTCGCATCCACTGGTGGGGCTGGCGGATTGATCTGGTCTTGCAAGAAGACGCGAAACTCAAAATCCCGTTTGCCCTGGGCCTGTCCAAGGGCGGGTGGTCACAGGCCAAGGGCGGGGGAAGCCGCAATCAGCGATTGCGCCCCTTCATTGCCCGCTCCACTTCGCGCTTGCCTTCGCGGTCCTTGATGGTGTCGCGCTTGTCGTGCTCGCCCTTGCCCTTGGCCAGCGCGATCTCGGCCTTGACCAGGCCGTTCTTCCAGTGCAGGTTCAGCGGCACCAGGGTGTAGCCCTTTTGCTCGACCTTGCCGATCAGACGCTTGATTTCTTCCTTGTGCAGCAGCAGCTTCTTGGTGCGCGCGGCATCGGGGCTCACGTGGGTCGAGGCGGTGCGCAGCGGATTGATCTGGCAGCCGATCAGGTAGAGCTCGCCATCCTTGATGACCACGTAGCCGTCGGTCAGCTGGACCTTGCCTTCGCGCAGTGCCTTGACTTCCCAGCCGTGCAGCACCATGCCCGCTTCGTGGCGTTCCTCGAAGAAGTAGTTGTAGGCCGCCTTTTTGTTGTCGGCGATGCGGGACGGGGAATCAGTTTGTTTTGCCATGTATGAATTAAGTGCGGCGCAATTCAGGAGATAAAAGGTCTCCCTACAATACGGTTTGTCGCCTCGCTGCAGAGATTCTAGTTTCCCCCGGCCCTGGATGCGTCGACAGTGGTCGCAGCATCCCTACTCAGGCCCCATTTCCATGAAAACAGTCAACAAAACCGTCCTCATCTGGTACAGCCCCGAAGAAATGTATGCGCTGGTGACCGATGTGGACCATTACGCCGACTTCCTGCCCTGGTGCGACCATGCGCGCATCCTCGAACAGGACGAGCAGGGCATGACGGCGGAAGTTGGCATGTCGCTGGGCGGCTTGAAGAAATCCTTTGTCACCCGCAACACCCACGAAGCCGGCCGGCGCGTCACCATTCGGCTGGTCAAGGGTCCATTCTCGCACCTTGAAGGCGACTGGTATTTCCACCCCGTGGGCGATGGTTCGCAGCGCGCCTGCAAGGTCGAGCTGCGCCTGAGCTATGGCTTTGACAACATCGCCCTGGCCGCGCTGGTCGGCCCGGTGTTCGACCGCATCGCGGCCTCGATGGTCGATGCGTTCATCAAGCGTGCGGAACAGGTCTATGGCTGAAGCCACGGCCACCGATGCGCGGCTGATGAGCGTGGAGGTGGTGTTTTCTGCGCAGGCTGGTCAGGCCCAGGAATGGTCGCTGCGTCTGCCGCCCGGCGCCTGCGTGCGCGATGCGCTGCGCGCGGTGGATCTGGCAGACAGCCCCTGTGCCGCAGGCATCTGGGGGCGGCGCGCCGAAGCCGATCAGCCGCTGCAGGACGGTGATCGGGTCGAGCTGTACCGGCCGCTGCTGGTCGACCCCAAGGTCGCGCGCCGTGAACGTTTTGCGCGCCAGGGTGCGCGCGGCGCGGGCCTGTTCTCGCGCCAGCGCCCGGGCGGCAAGGCCGGTTACTGAATCGTCGGCACGCCCGGCTCGTCTGGGCGGCCGGGCCGCGGCAGGCCCGCGCCTGAGGAGCCTGGGGGAGTGGGGTCACGGCGGGATGCGGCAGGCGGCGTCGCGGCCAGCGGCGGGACGCTGCCGGGCTGGCTCACGCCCGGCTGGGCCACGCCGGGGGCGGGCGCTGCGCGGGGCGCGGCGCTGCCCGCGGCCGCACCGCAGTCACTGGCAATAATTCCTTGCGCGCGCTGGCGCTCCAGCGCCCGTGCGTTGTCATCCATATACACGCGCTCGCCCTGGGCATTGGTGTGGCCCACGAGCTTGCCATCGGCAAGCGTGGCCAGCGTCACGCGGGCGCGCACGCAGTTGTCCTGGCGCTGCGCCGCGAGCTTCTTTTCCTGTTCCTGGGTCTGGGCCTGTTCGCGCCGCGCCTGCTCGGCTTCCTCGGCGGTCTTGCGGGTCTGCAGTTCACGGTCCACGCCGCGGCCATTGGCCGACGGCGCGGCGCCCGATGGCGCGGCGCCCGAGGGCGGCGCCGTCACCGTGGGCCGCACATTGCTGGGCCGCTGCAGGATGCGGTCGGCCGGCACCTGATTGGACGGCGGCAGGTCGCTGAATACTTTGCGCCCCTGTGCGTCCAGCCATTGCCACTGCGCAAAGGCATTGACGGAAACGAGGCTGCTGGCGCACAGCAGGACAAGCGTGGAAACCTTCATGGCGGCAGTCGTTGGGGGCAGGAAGTGGAAAATGGCCAGGCGTTGGCGCTGGAATCTTCGCATTTCGCGCCGGCCCTGCCAAGGCCCACGGCGCGCAGGCCGGGAAAAACCAGGCCCGCCCTCTAAGAATAGGCGACGCAGGTACAATCGTTTTTTTGGAGCTTTCACATGCGCCTTCTTGGAAAAGCACTGACCTTCGACGATGTGTTGCTGGTTCCCGCTTACTCCCAAGTCCTGCCCAAGGACACGTCTCTCGCGACCCGTTTTTCGCGCAATATTTCCCTGAACATTCCCCTGGTGTCCGCCGCGATGGACACCGTGACGGAAGCGCGCCTGGCAATCGCCATTGCGCAAGAGGGCGGTATCGGCATCATTCACAAGAACATGACGGCCCAGGAACAGGCCGCCGAAGTGAACAAGGTCAAGCGCCATGAATCCGGCGTGGTGATCGACCCCGTGGTCATCACCCCTGAGCACACGGTGCTGCAAGTGCTGCAGCTGTCGGAAAACCTCGGCATCTCCGGTTTCCCGGTCTGCGATGGCGGCAAGGTCGTCGGCATCGTCACCAGCCGCGACGTGCGCTTCGAGACGCGCTACGACGTCAAGGTCAGCCAGATCATGACCCCGCGCGAGAAGCTGATCACCGTCAAGGAAAAGGACGGCACGACGCCGGCCGAAGCCAAGGCGCTGCTCAACAAGTACAAGCTCGAACGTATTCTGGTCGTCAACGATGATTTCGAGCTCAAGGGCCTGATCACCGTCAAGGACATCAACAAGCAGACCACCTTCCCCAACGCCGCGCGCGACAGCGCCGGCCGGTTGCGCGTAGGCGCTGCCGTGGGCGTGGGCGCAGGCACCGAAGAGCGCGTGGAACTGCTGGTCAAGGCCGGCGTCGATGCCATCATCGTCGACACCGCGCACGGCCACAGCCAGGGCGTGATCGAGCGCGTGCGCTGGGTCAAGCAGAACTATCCGCAGGTCGACGTCGTCGGCGGCAACATTGCCACCGGCGCAGCCGCGCTGGCCCTGGTCGAAGCCGGTGCCGATGCCGTCAAGGTCGGTATCGGCCCGGGCTCGATCTGCACCACGCGCATCGTCGCCGGTGTGGGCGTGCCCCAGATCATGGCCATCGACAGCGTGGCCACGGCGCTGCAAGGCACGGGCGTGCCGCTGATTGCCGATGGTGGCGTGCGCTTCTCGGGCGACATCGCCAAGGCGCTGGCTGCGGGTGCCTCGACCATCATGATGGGCGGCATGTTTGCTGGTACCGAAGAAGCTCCCGGTGAAGTCATTCTGTACCAGGGCCGCTCGTACAAGAGCTACCGCGGCATGGGCTCCATCGGTGCCATGCAGCAAGGCTCGGCCGACCGCTACTTCCAGGAATCGTCGACCGGCAACCCCACGGCCGACAAGCTCGTGCCCGAAGGCATCGAAGGCCGCGTGCCCTACAAGGGCTCCATGGTTTCCATCGTCTATCAGATGGCTGGCGGCGTGCGCGCGGCCATGGGCTATTGCGGTTGCTCCAGCATCGAGCAGATGAACAATCAGGCCGAGTTCGTCGAGATCACCACGGCCGGCATCCGTGAAAGCCACGTCCATGACGTGCAGATCACCAAGGAAGCCCCCAACTACCGCGCCGACTAAAAGTGGCTCACTCCACCCTTGATGCGTCGTTGCTTTGCCTTGCCGTGCTATTCGCACTGTCTGCGACAAAGCGCCTAGCCGGCCGGCGCCTCGCCTCAACCGCAAATCTTCGATTTGCTGGGTGGATTCAGCCACTTTAAAATCGGTTGATCGCCATCCAACGGCCCGATCCACTGCGCAGGCAGCTGGCTCGGGCCTTGCCATTTTCCAGACCATGCAACACGACAAGATCCTCATCCTTGACTTCGGCTCCCAAGTCACCCAGCTGATTGCCCGCCGCGTGCGCGAAGCCCATGTCTACTGCGAAGTCCATCCTTGCGATGTCAGCAGCGACTGGGTGCGCGAGTTCGCCGCCGACGGCAAGCTCAAGGGGGTGATTCTTTCGGGCAGCCATGCCAGCGTCTATGAAGTCGACGACCGCGCGCCCGACGCCGTGTTCGAGCTGGACATTCCCGTGCTGGGCATCTGCTACGGCATGCAGACCATGGCCACCCAGCTGGGCGGCAAGGTCGAAGGCTCGAACAACCGCGAATTCGGTTACGCCGAAGTGCGTGCCCACGGCCACACCAATCTGCTCGAAGGCATCGAGGACTTCGCCACGCCCGAAGGCCATGGCATGCTCAAGGTCTGGATGAGCCACGGCGACAAGGTGACCCAGCTGCCCGAAGGCTTCAAGGTCATGTGTTCGACGCCGTCCTGCCCCATCGCCGGCATGGCCGACGAATCGCGCCGCTACTACGCCGTGCAGTTCCACCCCGAAGTCACGCACACTGTGCAGGGCCAGGCCATGCTCAACCGCTTCGTGCGCGACATCTGCTGCGCCGCGCCGGACTGGATCATGGGCGACTACATCGAGGAAGCCGTTGCCAAGATCCGCGAACAGGTCGGTGACGAGGAAGTCATCCTGGGCCTGTCGGGTGGCGTGGACTCGTCCGTGGCCGCGGCGCTGATTCACCGTGCCATCGGTGACCAGCTGACCTGCGTCTTCGTCGACCACGGCCTGCTGCGCCTGAACGAAGGCGACGCCGTCATGGAAATGTTCGCCGGCAAGCTGCACGCCAAGGTGGTGCGCGTCGATGCCGCCGACCTGTTCCTGGGCGAGCTGGCCGGCGTGTCCGAGCCCGAGCAAAAGCGCAAGATCATCGGCCGCCTGTTTGTCGACGTCTTCAAGGCCGAAGCCAGCAAGCTCAAGGCCGCGAACGCCGGCAGCAAGGGCGCGACCTTCCTGGCCCAGGGCACCATCTATCCCGACGTGATCGAGTCGGGCGGCGCCAAGAGCAAGAAGGCCGTGACCATCAAGAGCCACCACAACGTGGGCGGCCTGCCCGAACAGCTGGGCCTCAAGCTGCTCGAACCCCTGCGTGACCTGTTCAAGGACGAAGTGCGCGAACTCGGCGTGGCCCTGGGCCTGCCGCGCAACATGGTCTACCGCCACCCGTTCCCCGGTCCTGGCCTGGGCGTTCGCATCCTGGGTGAAGTGAAGAAGGAATATGCCGACCTGCTGCGCCGCGCCGATGCCATCTTCATCGAAGAGCTGTACAACTTCGTCGATCCCGCCACCGGCAAGAACTGGTACGAGCTGACCAGCCAGGCCTTCACCGTGTTCCTGCCCGTCAAGAGCGTGGGCGTGATGGGCGACGGCCGCACCTACGATTACGTCGTGGCGCTGCGCGCCGTGCAGACCAGCGACTTCATGACCGCCGACTGGGCCGAGCTGCCCTACGCGCTGCTCAAGAAGGTGTCCGGCCGCATCATCAACGAAGTCCGCGGCATCAACCGCGTGACCTACGACGTGTCGACCAAGCCACCGGCGACAATCGAGTGGGAATAAGTCTCCCGGCCTTCGAGGCTGGAGGCAGCCAGGCAGCAACTGAAGCGGCGCAATCCACCATGTTGCTGCATACCCTCCCCAACGGCGTTCGCCTGCTGGCCCTGCCCATGCCCCATGTGCAAAGCGTCAGCGTGGGCGTGTTCCTGCGCGTGGGCTCGCGCGACGAGACGCCGGCCACCAACGGCATCAGCCATGTGCTGGAACACATGGCGTTCAAGGGCACGCAAACCCGCAATGTCCAGGCCATCAACCTGGACGCCGAGCGCCTGGGTGCCGATGTCAACGCCTTCACCGGCAAGGACACGACCGGCTACTTCATGACCGGGCTGGGTCGGCACGCACCGCAGCTGCTGCGCATGACGGCGGATATCGTGCTCAACAGCACCTTTCCCGAGCATGAACTGCAGCGCGAGCTGGAGGTGATACGGCAGGAGGCCATAGAGTACGCGGAGGACCCCGAGGACAGCGCCAGCGACCTGCTTGACCGCGCGATCTGGGGCGACCACGCCATGGGCATGCCGGTGATAGGCACGGTTGCCAATATCGAGGGCTTCACGCGCGAGGACCTGGTGCGCCATGTGCAGTGCCACTATGTTGCGCACAAGACCGTGGTCGTGGCGGCCGGCAATTTCGACGTGGATGCCTGGTTGGCGCTGGCCGGCGAACTGTTTGCGCACATGCCGTCGTCGGTTGAAGGCAGCAGCTTGACGCCGCCCCGGCCCGCGCCCTACGTGGGCCAGGCCCTGGCACAGCGCTTCACGCAGGTCTCGCAGGTGTTTGTGAACGTCGCCTACCCCGTGGTGCCCGTCGAGCCGCAGGAGGGGCCTGCACAGCGTTCGCGCCTTGCGGCTTCGCTGGCGGCCCATCTGTTTGGCGAAGGCATGTCGTCGCCGCTGGTCGATACCGTGCGCGAGCAGCTGGGTCTGGCCTATACAACCTATGCCACGCTGGAAAGCGCCGACGTCTGGTCCAACTTCATCGTGCATGCGGTCACGACCCCGGACAAGCTCGACGCGCTGCTCACGGCAACGGGCGAGTTGCTGCGCGCGCAGGCCGCAGGCATAGACCCCGTGCAGCTGGAGCGGGCCAAGAACCAGTTGACTGTGTCACGGGTGCGCGCCGCCGAACGGCCCTTTGCCACGATGGAGCAGACGGTCGAAGAGATCTTCACCCACGGCAGCGTGACGCCGATGGCGCAGACGCTGGCACTGATCGATGACATAGGCGCCGAGGAGGTACGCATGGTCTTCGAACGCCTGCTGGCCCATGCACCGGCCGTGGCCATCACGGGCAAGGGCGCCACCGCCAAGGCAGCACGCCAACTCGCAGCTTGCCTGGCGGGCTGAAGCCCGCTGCGGCGACCGGGCGGACTTCACCGTTTATTTGCTGCTACAGGCGAAGCGGGCGATGCCCGGGTACAAGCGGCCGCCAGCGAGTTCTGCCCGGTACCAGATGATCGCTCCAGGCTGGGCCTGGCCCTGCCGGCCAGTGTGATTGCCATGCCCGGACCGCAGGCCTGCAGCCAGGACAGGACACCACGGACAGGGTAAAAGAATACGGCCGCCCTAAATTTATAAGTTAATGACTTTCAGTGGGAAAATACCCTTTGAAAAAAGGGCCGGCATGCGCGTTCACTGTCATGGGCGCCAGGGCGCATGCACTTGGCATTCCTGAATGATTTTCACCCGCTTGAACGGTGGAATATTCAAGAGAAGTGAATGCCCAGGCCTTGGCGCGCCCAGGTGCCGCTGAGGGGCATGATCGCAGCGTTATGTCATGCTGAAAATCACAGCCAACGATGATGAAGAAAATTCAAGACCGCCAAGGTATTTATTTTATGACGTTAATCC
>Ga0308157_10010126_pt1 | contig 10291 bp, 10 predicted proteins | sample PhyBR1_FD_201035 | JGI IMG/M metagenome (GOLD analysis project Ga0308157, IMG submission 201035) | Phyllosphere microbial communities from UC Gill Tract Community Farm, Albany, California, United States - DLSLB.R1 | ecosystem: Host-associated > Plants > Phyllosphere > Unclassified | place: USA... | reverse complement strand
CAAATTATCATTACACCTAAGTTAGACCAGTTTATGGATTTGATTGGCAAATCGGCTGAGAAGCCAGCTAATTAATTTTTATAATTGTGCTATAATATAGCCACAGACGCATATATAGTTCTTTAAAAACTGTGTTTCTGTGGCTTTCTTACTTTTAAGCCCTAGGGTGAAATTCCGTGATGACCGTTTTTAAATAATCTCGATCTAGATGGGTATAAATTTCTGTTGTGGTGATACTTGCATGTCCAAGCATCTCTTGAATTGCCCGTAAATCTGCACCACCTTCTATTAAATGCGTTGCAAATGAATGCCGTAAAGTATGTGGACTGATGCTTTTACGGATGCCTGCAATTACAGCCAAAGATTTAATCAGATTAAATATTGAAATTCTAGAAAGTTTAGCGCCAAATCTGTTCAAAAAAACAAAATCTTCATTACCCTTTTTAATGTTCTGATGAACCCGAACTTCTTCTCGATAAATTTTTAAGAGCTTTAATGCTGTGCCGCCAATGGGAACAATCCGTTCTTTATTACCCTTGCCAATCACCCTTATAAATTCAGTTTCTTCGGAAATATTAGATATTCTTAAGTCTGTTAACTCGCTTACTCTTAGGCCACAGCCATATAAAACCTCCATAATAGCTTTATTTCTCATGCCGTCTGGTTTTGATGCATCTATAGCGTTAATCAGCAAGTCGATTTCATGAATATTTAAGGTGTCTGGAAGCTTTCTTATAATCTTAGGTGTTTCAAGTAACTCTGACGGGTCGGTGTTGATTAGCTCTTCTTGTAAGAGGTAGCCAAAGAAAGATTTAATACCAGAAACCACACGGGATTGTGTGCTGGCTTGTGCACCAAGTTCGTTTAAATAAACCAAGAACGCCCTTAGCTCTTTAAGCGTAATTACTTTTAATGAGTCGACTTTCTCTGCAGTTTCTAAATATTGAAATAGTTTTGCGACATCATTCTTGTAAGCTTCGATGCTATTTTCTGCCAATGAACGCTCCAATTTTAAATAGCCGGAAAATCCTTTTAGATATGATTGAATGTTCATTATTTGAGTTTTTTTTATAACATTGCGTTAAACAATTCAATCACAAAAATACACTGTTATTCCGCAGATTTCTATTTATAAGGCAGTTTAATTAGATTTAGCACATTATCTGTGCATCTGTGACTAAAAAAATATAAATGAAGATACAAATTATCAACGGACCAAATTTAAACCTTTTAGGCTTACGCGAGCCGTCAATTTATGGTGCAGAACCAATTGAGGGTTATATTGAAAACCTTAGGGAGCAATACAGTATCATTGAAATAGATTACTACCAAAGTAACGTAGAAGGAGAGTTAATCAATAAATTACATGAAGTTGGTTTCTCTTATGATGGAATTATTATAAATGCCGGTGGTTATACACATACATCTGTAGCTATTGCAGATGCTATTGCAGCTATTAAAACGCCTGTCGTAGAAGTGCATATTTCTAATATCTACGCTAGGGAAGAGTATCGTCACGTGTCGTTAACTGGGAAGAACTGCAAAGGTGTGCTTACCGGATTTGGTTTGGACGGTTATCGTTTAGCGTTGGAAAGTTTCTTGAAATAGATTAAGTAAATGGTCAATAGCGAATAGTTCATAGTCAAACCACCATTTATCAAACATAAACCACCACTATTAAAAAATGAAAAAACTAGCGCTCTTACTTGTACTGGCTTTGTACACCAACTTTATTTACGCTCAAACTGCCAAAAAATCAATAAAATTAGATGCGAATTCTATTGTTAAAGACGAAGCAGGTACGATCTATCAGTATGTGATATGGCAAAAGTTGATGCAAACTGGAGAATACTCAGTTAAATTAAAAACTACACGAGGCGAAGAACCCGCAGAATTTTTGCTTTATCGACTAACGGAAGAACAAAAGGCTGCCAACAAGAAAATGAATGCGGAACGTGCTGCTACACTTCCAAAGCCACGCGTTAGCGATGTTTTTAAAGAAGGAGAGAAGTTTCGGTTTGATAAGATGAAAGATCTTAATGGTTTAAAATATGATTTTAAAAAGGATACTGGAAAAGTAGTAGTTTTCAATTTTTGGTTTATAAACTGCCCACCGTGTAAAAAGGAAATTCCAGAATTGAATGAGTTGGTTGAAAAATACAAAGAGAACAAAAATGTAACGTTTATAGCAATCGCTTTGGATGATGCATATGCATTAAAAACTTTTTTGAAGCTATCTCCATTTAACTATAGCGTAATTCCGGACGGTAGATTTTATTCAGAAAAGTATGGTGTGAAATCATATCCAACACATGTTATCGTAGGAAAAGATGGATTAATTAAATTTAGTACCATCGGTTTGGCATCAAATACAGTGTATTGGGTAGACAAAACGATTAGCGAAGCTTTATAATGTTTTCAAATCACTAAATTTTTTCTTCTTCCTAATAAAATAATTCCATACAATACTTCCGTTAAAAACACCTTGATGTGCTGTAAGTGCTAATTGTTTGTCCGTTCGTTTTGCTGCTGTTTTAAAGAAATCTCTGAAAAAATGTGTGTGTGCTTTATTGATGGAAAAGGCAAAAGAAAACTGACCTTTTAGTGCAAATTGGAACCAAGCTGCCAAATCTATCCACAAACGGGCAAAAACTTTTAATAGGGCTTCACCAAAAGGAAGATTTTTTTGCATGATAATAAGGTTATTGCGGAAATTAAGATAGCTCTTAAACGGACTACTCGCATCTAAAGTACCACCACCAACGTGATAAACCTCGGCCTCGGTACAGCAAACCACTTTGTAGCCTTTGTTTTTTAATCGCCAACACAAATCAATTTCTTCCATGTGGGCAAATAGATCGCCATCTAATCCGCCAACTTCTGTCCAAGCGCTACTTTTGATAAAGAAAGCTGCACCGCTAGCCCAAAAAACGGGAATGCTCTTATTGTATTGGCCTTTATCTTCTTCTGTTTGATCAAAAATTCTGCCTCTACAAAAGGTAAATCCAAAGCTATCTATGAAGCCACCAGCAGCACCGGCATACTCGAACATGGTTTTATTTTGCTGCCATTTAATTTTAGGTTGTGCCACTGCAATTTTATCATCACTCTGCATTAGGTCTATTACCGGCTTAATCCAGTTTTCGGGCACTTCTACATCAGAGTTAAGGAGTACAAAATAGTCTGCCGTTACTTTTGTCAACGCTTGGTTGTAGCCAGCAGCAAAGCCATAATTTTCATCGTTAATGATAATTTGAACCTTTGGGTAGTTTTGTTTTAGGAAAGAAACAGAATCATCTGTAGATGCATTGTCTGCTACAATAATCTGCAAATTTTCATAGCTGCTTTTGCAAACACTGGGTAAGAAACGTTCTAGGTAGTTTCTGCCATTCCAGTTTAAAATTACAACTGCCACACTGGGGTTCATAGTTTCTTTTTTAAGATAAGTTTGATATTGGATTTAACCTGTATTATTTAATCGTTGGCCTTCCATCTTCTGTGGCTCCACAACCAATAAGCAGGCTCATGCAATATCGTTTTAGTAAGTTGTTTAAAAAATAAATCAGTGATCTCGTGTTCAGTTGTTTCCTTTGGTTTAAGACACATCGGCACACAATCAACTTCGTAATATCCTCTTTTAATACGTTTTACATCGAAATAAAAGATAGGTCTGTTGGTTTGTAATGCGATTTTTTCTAAGCCCAACAGCGCTGGCGTAGACTGGTTTAAAAACTGAAGTCTATATTGCACTTCCGTTTTTCGGGGCGTTTGGTCGCTGGCGAAGCAAAACATTGTGAGCTGGTTTTTAGTGGCTACCACCTGCCTTAAGGTTTGCTTCATTGGAATGAAAACATTGCCAAACCTAGTTCTTAATCGATTAAACCATTTGTCGAATACTTTATTGGCAAGCGGCTTATAAATTACATTTGCTTCTGCGGTGTATTTTAAGCCAGCGGCCAACATGCACAATTCCCAATTGCCATAATGCCCTGTACAAGCAAGTGCACTTTCTCCTTTTTCGAAATAAGCTTCAACCAAATCAAAGTTTTTAGTTTTCACTCGTTTCAGTACTTCCTTCTCACTAATAGAGCTCATCTTAACAACTTCCACCATTAAATCACCTAAAAAGCGGTAGTATTTTTTTTCTATGATAATGATTTCAGCTATGCTTTTTTCTGGAAAAGAATTGCGTAGATTTTTACGTACTACATGTCGCCTGTATTTAACAACATAGTATAAAACGTAATACAGAAAATTTGATATAACAAAAAGAAACCACAAGGGGAGAAAAGATAGCAGGTGTAAAAAAAATATCCCTATGTGAAAAAAACCTTTTTTAATCATTAATTTGGCGACTGAATTGCAAACTTAAAATATCAGATGCAAAATCAAGCTATATTTCCATTATTTTATCTTCCGCCAGTAAGTTATTTTACGCATTTAAAAGAAAATGACTTCGAATTCCAATTAGAAAAATTTGAGCACTTACCAAAACAAACTTACAGAAATAGAGCCACAATAGCTTCTCCAAATGGCAGTTTAGATCTTGTTGTACCTGTAGTAAAAGGATCAAAAGTACACACAGCTTATAAAGATGTTAAAATTAGTTACGATGAAAAGTGGCAGCGTTTACATTGGTTAAGCCTGCAAACTTGCTATCGCAGTTCGGCTTATTTTGAATTTTATGAAGATGGATTAGCGCCATTCTACGAAAAGAAATATGAGTACCTTTTCGATTATAACTACGAAATACTGTCTTGGCTTTTTAAACAACTGAAATTTTCAGCAACGTTAGATGTTACTGAAAATTACCACGCAAACGTAACTAGAGACTTTAGAAACGGCATGAGTAAAAAGGAAGTGCCCCTAGTTCAAACAAAGCCGTATTTTCAGGTGTTTAGCGACAGAAATGAATTTATTCCTAATTTAAGTATCGTAGATTTACTCTTTAACCAAGGCCCGCAGGCAAAGAATTATTTTTAATAGGCGTAAACACTAGCAGAAACAAATATACATGGCAAAACCTATCAACTTTAAGCATAAAAAAAAGAAATACGCTTTGCCGGCGCCTGGTACAACGCCTGGTTTTGTATATATAGATGCTAATTCTCTAACGCCTAAAATTAATCTTTACAGCTATAATGCTGAAAATTTTAAGCTGGAAGAACTCACTAGTCTTCGAAATATTCGTGAAAAAACTAGAGATAGAAGTACTTTTTACTGGGTTGATATTAAAGGACTTAATTCTGTAGAACTCTTTAATGTGTTTAGCGATGAACTTAACATACATAAATTGGTATTAGAAGATATCACTAGAACCTATCATCGGCCTAAGTTTGAAGAATACGAAGATTATAACTTTGCCGTAAGCAGAATGTTGAGCATAAGCGAAGATGCCAGCTTAGAAAACGAACAAGTATCTTTTATCCAGACTAAAAATGTGCTTTATACTTTCCAAGAAAGCTACGAAGACTGTTTAGATGCAGTTCGAAATCGTTTAAAAGAAGGAAAGGGCAACATTAGAACGGGCGGTACTGGGTATTTAATGTACGCCTTAATGGATATGATTATTGACTCCTACTTTTCGATATTAAGTGCCTGGAACGAAGACATGGATTTGCTGGAAGACAAGTTGTTGGACAGACCAAACCGATCGGTGATGTACGACACGCAATTGGTGAAAAGGAACTTAATTTCACTACGAAGGGTAATTTGGCCAGAACGAGACAAAATGAACGACATTCTTCGCACTGACAGTAGGTTAATTACTGACCAGACCAAGATGTTTATTAAAGATGCTTACGACCATACCATACAATTGATGGACATGGTAGAAAGTATGAAGGAAATTGCTTCTAGTAATATAGACATGTATCTCTCTATCATTAGTAACAGGATGAATGAGATTATGAAAGTACTCACCATTATATCGTCCATTTTTATTCCACTTACTTTTATAGCAGGTATTTATGGGATGAATTTTGCAAAGCAAGATCCTGTTACCGGAAAAATAATGCCTAATAATATGCCCGAGCTTTATGCAGCAAACGGCTACGAATATACTTTACTCGTAATGGCTCTTATTGCAGTAGTACAAATTGTTTTCTTTTGGCGAAAGGGATGGTTTAAATAAAACTAGATTAGCAGATCAGTTTATAACCCATTCCTCTAACATTTAATATTTCAATCTGATGATCTTCTGCCAAGTGTTTCCTTAATTTTGTGATAAAAACATCCATGGTTCTGGTATTAAAAAAACTATCATCTCCCCAAAGAGACATTAAAGCTAATTTTCTTTCGGTAAGTTGATTTTTGTTCTTGTATAAAAGATAAAGCAATTCAGATTCCCGATTAGATAGTTTAATTATTTTGCCGCCTAAACTCAATTCCTGTTTTTGGTAATCGAAATTGTATTTGCCGATAACAATTTCAGAAAGATTTGTTTCTAAATGAGTTTTACTCCTTTTTAATAACTGATCAATCCTTAAAAACAATTCTTCTAAACTAAAAGGTTTTTTAAGGTAATCGTTTCCTCCGCTGTGGTAACCGGTAATTAAATCTTCAGTTTCGGTTTTTGCTGTTAAAAATAGGATAGGAGTTTGCTCATCTTTGATCCTAATCTGTTTTGCTAAGGTAAAACCATCTGTATAAGGTAGCATCACATCTAAAACAATGATATCGAAATTTCCATTCAGAAATAAATTATAGCCTTTTTTACCATCTGCAGCATAAGTTACATCATAACCTTTATGCTTTAAGCTATCTTCTACAACCTTTGCTAAAAAAGGTTCATCTTCTACCAAAAGGAGCTTATAATTTTCCATAAGCTGGTAGTTTTAATGAAAAAATGCTCCCATTAGGTTGATGGTCTGCAACCGCAATTGTTCCAAAATGTTGATCGATCACTTTTTTAACATAGCTTAACCCCAGGCCATAACCCTTTATATCGTGTACATTTCCAGTAGGAATACGATAAAACTGATCGAATATTTTGGTTTTATATTCGTCGGCAATGCCATGTCCATTATCAATTATATTGAGTATAATCTCTTTATTATTTCGATACAGTTTAATTTCTACTATTGGATTTTCTGAGAAATTATATTTTAATGCATTATCAATTAAATTGGTTATCGACCTTGTTAAGTGTATTTTATTTCCTTTAATGATGAGCTTTTCAGTTGGTGGTTGATAAATGAGTTTATGATTGGCAACTAATTCTTGCTTTTGAATTAATTCTAATAATAATTCATTTAGATCTAGTTTTTCATCGATAGCAAATGATGTGGTTTCTAACTTTGCATTTGATAAAATCTCACTTGATAATTCAGTAAGCTTTTTAGTTTGATAGAGGATAATATCTAAATACTTTTTTCTGGTATCTTCATCATGATTAAATTGTTGCAAAGCCTCTGTAGTTACTTGAATGGATGAAAGTGGTGTATTAATTTCATGCGTCATGTTACTGATGAACTGATTTTTTATCGCCACCAATTTATATTGATTAAATAATGTTTTGATGGTGTAATAAAAGCAGAATAAAGTAATTCCAATCAGTAAAAAAGAAGAAATGATTAGCCATTTCATTTCCCTTAGGTAATACTGATTAGGGTTTTCTAAACCCGCCCAAACCATTGCATTTTCATAAGGTCTTCTAAAAGCAGTATTCACTTTGTGTGTAACAAAAAGCTTTTTATATTTTGCGCTGTCTGCATTTAGTTTAAAAGAAGTTGATATAGACCTTTTTGCTAATTCTTGTTTATAGATTTTTGAAAAGTTTGTTTGATCAAGTCTACTATCTTTAAATACATTTTCAATTTTATGACCTAAACCTTGAGTGTAGTAATGAACTGTAGATTCCTTTAAATCACTTCTTATGATTTCTGCAAAGTGGTTAATGAATACAGCTTTTGCTTCTGGCGTAATTTTCCCAACTTTATCCTTAAAAGAACTAATTCCCATTGTAATTTTATCAGCTTTTTCATCTGGATAATAAGGAATAACATCTTCCATCGTAAAAGCTGTTTCATGATCTTTATTAGTTGTGTCACAAGTTATTTTTAGAATTGTAGTGTCATTCATCCATTTTTTTATCTTTAACACCAACTGTTCTTTTCTATAAAGCATTTCCTTGTCAACAGCTACATCGAGTGCATTATTTGCATCCTTTTTAAAGTTTGCCACAACCGTTTGATAGTTTTTATAATTCCAATAAAGCTGCAAACCCGTAATACCTAATACACAGCAGCTCATCAAAACCAAAACAAAAACAATCTTCTTTTGCATAGCACAAACATAAGTCTCTAAAATTTAAATCTGAACTGAGTTAACACTAATTAACTTTACTTTAACGGCGGTTAACTTTAAGGGTGTTTCTTTCATCCCACATTTGTGGAAACAAATAAATTATGAAAAGAAATATAATATTAGCTGTATTGCTTGCTGGGTCATTCGTTTATCCATCTTATGCCCAGCAAAAGAATGATTTGAAAATGGTTTCAAATTACGGAACTGATAATAAAGAATTATTGGATTTGTTTAGGTTCGAAAATATCGATTATTACAAAATAGATTTTACTGGTAGTGAACTTAAAGGTAAAACCTATGTAATTACGGTTAAAGAGATTTGGGATGGTAAAACTAAATCTGAAAAAACTGTTTTTAATAGCAAAGATTTAGCTGAAGCTGGTTTAGATAAAGTAAAAGACACAACTTTAAAGATAAAAGTGATGTCGAAGCTAACTCCAAAAAACAAGCTAAAAGTAACTTTTGCTTTTGATCGGTTTTCGAATACAAAAGAATATGATGCTATAGATAGCAAAGATTATAGCTTGAGAAACTTAGTAGATGAAAGTAAATTGCCAATAAGTTATGGAGAGAAATTTTACTTCATGGCCTACATTCTCCCGTATAAACGTAAAGATGGTTCATCATCTTGGTGTGAAGTTGGCAGTAGCGGAAAAGATATCGAAAATTGGGGCAAAAAATTTGGTATCAAACATTATCTTTTGTTTGAAATGAAAATAGAATAACTAAAAGAAAACTGTCTTCATTTTTACATGTCAAGTTGTTCCGAGTGCATTAAAAGCATCCGAAAAAGATGATCAAGAGTTAAATACAAACGAGGAGCTTGTTTTAATGCCAAAAACGAGGGAGAGATCGGGTTCTTGGTATTGTCGAAGTCCATTAGCTTATGCAGTCGTATTGTTTTTCGCTATTTTCTTTTGGCGTAAAGGTTGGTTTAAATAGTATAACCATCTGCTAAATATAGATAGTTTTTTGCTTTGATTTTTTGTAGTTTCACTTTATCAAACTAAACTATAAATGGACCAAAAAACTAAAAGTAAAAACATTTTTTTAATCATTTTAGTAGCTTCTTTGGGCTACTTCGTAGATATTTACGATTTAATTCTATTTTCTGTAGTACGCGTAAAAAGCTTAAAAGATTTAGGCGTTGCCGACGAAGACATGCTGAGTGTTGGCGCCACCATTATCAACAGTCAAATGTTCGGAATGCTAGTCGGCGGTATTTTATGGGGCATATTAGGTGATAAGAGAGGAAGACTGAGTGTGCTGTTCGGTTCAATTATTACTTACTCTTTAGCTAATATTGCTAATGGTTTTGCTACCACGGTAGACCAATATACAGTTATTCGCTTTATTGCTGGTGTAGGTTTAGCTGGCGAATTGGGTGCAGGTATAACCCTGGTTGCCGAAACCATGAGCAAGAAAAATAGGGGCTACGGCACCATGATTGTTGCTTGCGTTGGACTATTGGGTGCTGTAATGGCAGCGTTAATCAGCGATCGTTATACTTGGCAAACTAGCTACTTTATTGGCGGTGGAATGGGCCTATTATTGCTATCGCTGCGTATTGGTCTGGTAGAATCGGGCATGTTTAAAGAAACTACCGAGAACGAAAATGTACAACGAGGTAACTTTTTGATGCTCTTTAATAACTGGTCTAGGTTTAAAAAATACTTGTGCTGTATTTTAATTGGCTTGCCATTATGGTACGTGGTTGGCGTTTTAATTACTTTCTCGCCAGAGTTTGGCAAAGCGCTTAACGCCAAGGGAGTTTTAGATGCAGGTAAAGGAATTATGTACTGTTATATTGGTATTTCTGTAGGCGATGTGGTAGCTGGCCTTTTATCGCAGCTATTAAAATCTAGGAGACAGGTAATGCTAATTTTCTTATTGTTAACGGCAGTTTCAGTAAGTATTTATTTGTATTCGTTCGGTTTAACGCCAGAAGGTTTTATTCTTTTAAGTTTATTATTGGGCTTTGCTT
>Ga0308157_10010125_pt1 | contig 10292 bp, 5 predicted proteins | sample PhyBR1_FD_201035 | JGI IMG/M metagenome (GOLD analysis project Ga0308157, IMG submission 201035) | Phyllosphere microbial communities from UC Gill Tract Community Farm, Albany, California, United States - DLSLB.R1 | ecosystem: Host-associated > Plants > Phyllosphere > Unclassified | place: USA... | reverse complement strand
CGAGCCTACGCCAGGAAGCGGAATGTAGAGGTTTTTATTTAATGAGGTAAGGGGAAACAGATGGTTTTTTAAAGTAAAATATCCACCATGTGAGCCGTAACTCTGAAAAGGATGGTGCGAAGCAAGGATAATCATCTTGTCGCGGTTTTGCTCCCTTAGTTCCCTCATCCGCGTCAGCACATCTTCCTTACTGCTGCATTCGCAATCGGGATTGGCCTTGTTGAAAGGGAAGAGCCACCACTCGCTGTCATACGCTATAATAGTAAGCTTGTCTGTAAGGTTAATGGCAATAGGATCTGGACATCCACTGCTCGGTATAAGTTTAAGTTTGTGGTCATTAAAAGATGCCAGATATTCGCCCTGCGCTTGTATTTTAGCCAGTCCATTTGGGCCAGATTTGTCCCAATCGTGGTTGCCAGGAACAAAATACACAGCGGCACCTTTGGCACGCATAGGTTCAAACTGCGATTGGAGTATCTGCGCCGTATGCTTAAAATTATTACTTCCCGGTAATGCCATGCCAGTTGGATAAATGTTATCGCCGAGGAAAAGTGTTGTTGTACGGTCTTTAATCACATGGTTGGCCGCACTGATGAGCGATTGTCTTTGACCTGCATTCATTTCGCCGGCATCCCCAATTAAAATAACACGATATTTCACTTCGCTTTGTGCCAAACCCAAGAAGGGAACAAATAGAAAAAGCGTATACAGTGGAATGATTAGTTTTTTCATCGCCTATTTTTTTGGAGCCTTGTAACTAAATTTCAGGATATTTCCGAATTGCGTATCGCTGCCCTCGTTAGAAATGTAGAGGTTGGCATTTTTATCAAATGCAATTCCCTCTGGCTGGTTAAACTCGTTAAGGGATAGCGGATAAAGTTTCTTAATTTTCCATTGGCTATCTGTAACCATCAGTGTTTTGTTAATAGCCGATAGTAAATACCACTCTCCAGTAAATGGATGCTTTGCCAACGCAGAAGGATGAAATGTTCCTTTTTTACGTCCAGATAGTTTACTTACGGTGCTAACATCTATGTTAAATGTACCCACAAGTTTAAAGAGATTTCCAGGTTGCGGGCTCAGTATAAAACCGCTGGTTTGTTTGGTTCCCTTATCAACGCCACATTCTTTGCAAATAATGTAAAGCTTATTTTGTTGGGCATCTGCATACATGCCCTCATATTCGCCCTTTGGTAAAACAGATTTGGTATGCGTTACATTTTCTGCATCTTCATTTTTTGTTTCGTCCATAGGGAAACTGAAAAGATCTCCATTGCTTTTAAGTACAATTACTTGTCCCCAGGCAATAGCTACGTCTTCATAGTCGCCGTCTTTTGCAAATTTGGTGTGCTGATATTTTTTGGAACCCAAACTAAGTGTAAATACTTTACCCTCCTCATCTTGTTGGGCATATATTTTAGACGGATTGCCATCAGCGAAGGCGAAACCAGAAATTTCTAATAATGTTTCTGGCATATTGTGTTTTTCGGGTGCAGATAAATTGTAACCTGCCGGACTTTCTACTTTTTCTTGTTTCTTTTGGGCACAAGAAAGGAAAGCTACAGCACAACATAGCCAAAAGTATATACTGATGGAAACGAACTTGAAAGAGTAGGATGGCGTCTTCATTTGCTTATAAATTAGTTTGCGTTAAATATTCATAAATTACTTTCTGCGACTGAACGGGTGTCCCGATTTTTTCCACCGCAATGTTTTGTAGCTGTTCATCAAGATAGGTCGCTTGGGTATTATCTGCGAGTTGGATAGCTAGTAAGGTTTTAAGCTGTTTTTTAATGTTCATGTCATAGATGGGGAAGCATACTTCAATTCTACGGTAGATATTTCTTGTCATCCAATCTGCAGAGCCGAGATAAAGTAAGTCATCTCCACCGTTGTTAAACCAGAAAAGGCGTCCGTGTTCCAAGTAGCGGTCAACAATTCGCCGTACGGTAATGTTGTGGGTAGGTATTAGTCTGCAAATTCCCCTAACAATTAGCTCAATCTTTACGCCTGCCGCTGCGGCTTCATAAAGCTGTGCAATCATCACTTCTTCCTCTAGGTTATTTAATTTGATGATGATATGGGCTTCTTTACCGTTTCTAGCATGCTGCATTTCTTGCGCTATTAAGGCTAAAAAGCGTTGCTGCAAATTAAATTGGGCGACCAGTAAATATTGGAAATCTATGGGAGGGTGTTCGCTGGGCTGCTGCTTTTTGGCCAGAAATATAAACAACAGCTCCAATTCTCTCATCAGCTTGGGGTTTGCTGTCATCAGCATGTGGTCTGTGTAGAAGTTGGCGGTAGTTTCATTGAAATTTCCTGTAGCCAAAAGACCAGTGTATTGAGTTCTCAAATCCAGTTGCCGTTTCACCAGCGCTACCTTTGCATGTACTTTTAAAGCAGTAACACTATAGATAATTTCTACGCCGGCATTCTTCATCTGCTTTGCCCATTTAATATTATTGCCTTCATCAAAGCGGGCCTTCAGCTCAACCAGCACCGTTACTTTTTTTCCATTTTTGGCTGCGGTAATCAGTGCATTTACAATCTTCGAGTCTTTGGCCACGCGATACAGTGTCGTATAAATTTCTGTAGCATCTGGCGCCGTAGCAGCCTCATTAAAAAATTGAAGAACGCTATCGTATGATTGGTATGGGGTGTTTATGAGAATGTCCTGAGCTAAGATGTGTTGGTGTAACGTTTTTCTAGATGGCAGTATGGGGTAGGGTAGCCTCGGCCAGCTTTCATTACTCAGACTAGAATCTTTAATCGGAAAATCTGCGAGATCTTTTAGGTTGTGATAGCTGCCGCCACTAACCATGGTAGCATGGGAGATATTTAGTCGTTTTACCAACAAACCAAGTACGCCTTCACTCATTCCGGGCGAATATAACAAACGAGTGGCTAAGCCTTGGTCACGTTTTAAAAGTTGCTTCTCCAACTGCTCTGCCATGTCACTACTGTATTCATCATCTAATTCCAGTTCTGCGTCTCTGGTAATTTTAAAGCTGTGGCATTTAATGATGGTGCATTTAGGAAATAAGAACACCAGGTTTTCCTTAATAATATCGTCAATGAAAAAAACTTTGGTTCGCTCTTCGTGCTTGGTGACGTAAAAACGTGGCACTTGAGCTGAAGGAATATTAACAATGAAATATTTGCTAGTATCGTCATCATTCAATTCGACAAAGAAATATAGCAGGTTATTTTCTGGGAAATAGCTTTCTTCAGATGTGCTAAGCGCTATTGGACATAAATAGCCCAATATTTGGGTCATAAAGTAATGTTCCAGTTCGGTCGAGCATATTGTTGGAAGCGGTTGTCCATAGCAAAAATCTATACCATGATTGTGCAGTGCTGGTATAACGGTTTCTTTTAATATTTTGCCATATTGCTGCTGCTGTCGGTCAATGGTTTGGTTGGCCGCTTTTAAAACTTCATTTTCTTGATGTCCGTTAGCCTTGCTGCGAATCTTTTTAAGTGCCTTTAAAACTGGAAAGCGTACCCTATAGAATTCGTCGAGATTGGAAGAAAAAATGGAAAGGAACTTGATGCGCTCCAACAGTGGAGTTTCGTTTTTTTCCGCTTCATCTAAAACACGGCCGTTAAAGGAGAGCCAGCTGAGATCGCGGTCTAGTAATGGTATCTTAAGTTGTTGTTCGGTTGTTTCCATCGCTTAAAAAAGCTTGCCGTAGGCGGCGTAAGAGATAACATAGGCCAGTACCGTACCAATAAGCCCAAACATGAAGATGTTGTAGGCAATTCTGATTAGCTTGTACTTTTTGCCCAATACCACACCTTGCGAATACACATCCTTAATCAGCGTGCCGTAAAGAAAATCTTTATCGCCCATTACTTTTTTCATGCTTTGATGATATTCTTCTAGCGGCATCTTATAAAAGTTTCCAAAGAAGACCAAGTTCACTTTTTTGTCTGCTACATCTTGCTGGGTAAACGTGCCGGCTGGTATGGATGGTCTTGTAGCCAATATGGAGAAAACTATACAAGATAAACTTACCAATAACAACATTAAAGTAGGGATAATGAGGTGCTCATTGTCTTCCAATCTACGTAATAGTAAGCTTACAATCAGAGAAAGCATGATGGAGTTTACGGTAATGAGGATTTGCGCTTTATTGTCGGCCATATCGCTTAGCCTTTGATTGTTGGTAGACGTGATGCGGAACATTGTCTCTACACCTTTGCCACCTGTTTCGTCTTTTTTAGGAATGGTTTCGTCTGGCCGAGTAGGGGCGGGATATTGTTCTTTAGCAATGTGCTCGGCCTTTTTGCTGGTTTCTTCCGATAATTTTTTCCTGAGTTTGGCAATATGTTTCGCTTTTTGGCCATCGAGTAACAATCGACAATAGTCCGTATGATAATGGTGGGCTTCCAAAAATGCAAGGTCTTTATGCCACCATTCTTTTTTGCCAATTTCTTTATGGCAAAGTTTAGAAATCTCACTGCGCAACAGTTTAGAGCGTTCGCTGAAGCCGTCGCTGCCCAAATGAAAAAGGTCTGCATCGCAGAGGATCTGTTCATTCAGGTTTTTAGGTTGTTGCGGCAATTTAGTAGAAAGTATGGCACTGCTTACGGCGGCTATAATTGACTCGTCTATCTCATGTTTGCGCAAGAATTCTTCGGCGGCGTTGGCCCCTGCAGATTCATGTTCGCAAGAAGCAGCTTTTAAATAACCAATGTCGTGGAACCAAGCGCCAATGTAAACGATAAAGAAATCCCTTTCTTCCAATTGATAGTGGTTAGCAATTTTTGTAGCGGCTGCTACCACTGCTAAGGTATGTTCTAAACCATGATAGCTCAGTTTTGGATCTTGATGTGCATGGAAGTATTGCTTTACGTAATTTTCGGCCGAGAGCTGTATTTGGGCAAAATTCATGGTCTGTTTGTTAGTGTTGGTCGTTTGTATTTTGGCGCTGATAATTTAAGAACTAAGGTAATTAAAATTGCAGTTAAGTTGGTTGACGTATTAGAAGATGATTTTTTGTTAACAAACAATGTCGAGCTATTAGCTTTTATCCAAAGTTGATCTGTAAAAACGTAATCGCTAGAGGTTTGTAATCCCATGCCCAGAATTATCGATTTAAATTCATGGCTCATAACATCAAGATGACAAGTCCCGACCAACAAGTTAGGGGTAATTTAAATCTTGAGGATTTCCACTATCAATCTTAATTTATTTGTGGGATGAGTTTAGAAAGCTAAATCTTAGTCTAGCAGTTTAAGCTTGGAACAAAGATCGTTGTTCACTTTTTGCTATGTAAGACAATGACAAGCAAAGATGATTAGGAGATGAATAAAGGATAGGAGCAACGAGAACTTAGAATTCGGTTCTCTAGGCTAAATGCGCCTTATTTTTACTTGCCCTATAAACATTTGGACAAAAAAATATCTAATTCCCGCTATAACTGGAGAGGGAATTAGATATAAGCACAAGCCATGAACATTGACTGAGCGAGGCTTAAAGGGCCAAATTTAATGCTATCATTTAATATGATTTACTTTTGGTACAGCCCTTTTAATTCTTATTTTAATTATTGCGTAAGCAATTGGATATCCTTGCAGTTTAACTCTTGGATATTCTGCCCTTTATAGACGATGTAAAATTGGGTGCGTCTGTTAAGTTGCTGTTGCGCTTCACTGCAGTTGATACCATCTTTACAGCCATTCAACAGATTTTGTTCGCCGAAATAATGTGTTTTAATTCTGCTAGCTTCAATACCTTTGGAAACAAGGTATGATTTGGCCGATTTTGATCTTCTGGAAGATAGCGCCATGTTGTAGGCTTTTGAGGCTCTGCTATCGCAATAACTGGAAGCAATCAATTCAAATTCTGGATGTTGTTTAAGAAAAATAGCTACTTGATTAGCAACTAAGGCAGCATCTTTTCTAATGAATGACTGGTCTAAGTCGTAATAGATAATGAACTCGCTGATCATTTTTTTAATTGCCTCACACTCTTGTGCAGGGATTTTGCTGATCGCAGTTTCCATCATTTTTTCTAATACAATATCTCTAATCAGTACCGTATCACTTTGGATACCATTGGTAGCTATTGCTAAGTTTGCAGCTTTAAACTGAGGCACATTAAATGCTAGGTTTGTGCTGGCTTCTTTTGGCAACTCATAACTGAATTTTCCCTGGTCATCAGTTTTAATTGTCAATTGTTTATCTTGGTGGTTAACAATAATATTGATGCCTGGCATGTACTGTCCGGTAGCTTTTTCTGAGAGCGTACCTTTAAGAATAATCTTGTAATCACGATAGTTAAAAGCATAAATATCATCATTTCCCCTGCGGTTAGAAGTGAAAAAGCCGTTTAGTCCGCTATCATCTCTAATCAATGAAAAATCATCTACTGAAGAATTTATAGGTGCTCCTAAATTGACTGGATTTCCGATAGGGTTTGTATGTTCAATTTCGATCTGAAAAACATCTAGACCACCCAAACCAGCATGTCCGGTAGAGGAGAAGAATAAGGTGTGGTCTTTGTAAATGGTAGGGAAAAGTTCATCACCTTCTGTATTTACTTTTTGTCCCATATTTATGGGTTTGCTCCATTCGTCTTTTAAGCTAGCTCTAGTACAATAATACAAATCGGTACCACCAAAACCTCCTGGCATATCTGATGAGAAAATAAGTAGCGTACCTTGTGGGTTTAATGCCGGATGCCCCGTAGAATACTCATCGCTATTGTAAGAAAATGGTTTAAGATCATCAAAACCTGGTGCGCTGGCTGTAAACATTTTTAGTTTATTAATGCCCTGACTGCTCTTTTTCGCTTTTCCCTTAAAATAATTGTTGCGGGTAAACATAAGTGTACCATCAGGAAGCAGTGCCGCTGGCCCCTCGTGATATTTGGTATTCACAAAACTATTAAGCTTTGTTGCCAGATTTTCGTTACCCAAGGCTTTGGAAAGGGTGTCATTTGTAACCGAAGAATGATCTGCAAATGTTTTGCTGTCGTTGCTGGTACGATAGGTGTCATCGTTGTTAATTCTGTAGAATTTTCCCGAATTTTTATTTGCTTTTGCAGCTAGCATTACACTGTCTACGTTCACCGTTTTTATCTTGTTTAATTGGTCTACGTAGTATAAGTCTGAGAAAGGAGTTTGATCCCATCCAAAAACATTTTTGGTTAATACTTCAGATTTTCTGTTGCTTACAAAAAGTAACCCGCTATTATAGTACATCGGAGCGTATTCGGCTAACGAAGTATTAAAATTGGCAAAGCCGATGTTCCAGCGCTTTTTATGTTGCATAAAACTGGTAACACTAGGGTAGGCCTTTGAAAATACCGCTCCTCTAGAATCGTTACTCGCCAATTCCAAATATTTTTTATACCATACCTCAGACTCGCCATATTGGCTTAGGTTGGCCAAAACTTCTGCATAAGCTAATGTCCATTCTGGTTTAACTGGTGATAGCTTTACCAATTTGCTATACCATTTTTCCGCAGGTTGGTATTGTTTTGTTTTACGGTAAGAGTTGGCCAATAATTCAATAGCTTTAGCTTGCTGCGGTTCTGCTACAAGTACTTCTTCTAAAAGAGGGATAGCATAGGCATATCTTAACGCATTATACTGCTTTTCGGCTTTAGCTAAGATAGCGGCTGTTTTTGCTTGTTGGGCCAACAAGTTGCTCGTAAAAGTGCAGGTAACTGCTAAAAAATAGATGATATATTTAATGTTTTTCTTCATTTCTTAAAAGCTAGGTATTAAAAGTATCTAGGTGAAATAGTTCTTCCTCTTTCGAAACCGAACTCGTAACGTAACATGATCTCATGACTGCCAGAATTAAACTGTACCAGTTTTGTAGTGCTGCGGTCATAAGAATATCCCAATCTTAATTGCGGTGATGCCTGTACTTCAACCATGGCGGCCACATCTGCACTGGTACGATATTGCACCCCAATTGAAAATGCTTGTTTAATCCATAAGTTGGCATTTAAATCTGCTTGTATTGGTGCTCCTTTAACGCCTTTAACGAGAACAGATGGCTTAAGGTCAAAGTCTTGTGAAAGTGGGAATACGTAGCCCGAAGCAAGGAAAAGGTGTAGCCTTTGTCCGGCATAACTATTGTCGGTAGAAACACTAAATCCGCTTAACTGGTTGTTAAGTAGTTGAGGCGCCGAAAGCCCTACATAAAACCTGTCTGAATTGTAATAAACTCCAGAGCCTAAGTTTAGCAGCCCCTTATTTACTACATCTTGGAATACCACGTCGTTATTGTAGCCTGCTGAATTTAAGGGTACATTACTAAAGGCACCTCTGTACTGGCTGTAACCCGCCTGTAAGCCAAACGACAATGTACCGGTTGCCATGCGTATTCTGTAGGCATAGCTTGCCATGGCGCCAGTATTTTGGGTAACCCCAATTTTGTCGCTAAAAACCTGCAGACCCAAACCTATTTTTTTGTTGTTTAATGGTGCGTCTATTGTAAAAGTTAAGGTTTCGGGTGCACCATCAATGCCTACCCATTGGCTACGGTATAAAGCCGTAGCCGAAGTTACATTTCTACTGCCCGCATACGCTGGATTAATGGCCAAGGTATTGAACATGTATTGCGAATACATCGCCTCTTGTTGGGCATTTACTTTACCAACAAATAGTGAAGCTATAAAAACTAATATGAGATATCTTTTCATTTTTTATCGTTTTAAAGTAATGTTACCAACGTGTTTTTCATTTCCGTCTAAGATTACGACGTAGAAGTAGGTGCCTTCAGGTAGTTGTTGTCCCACCGATATGCCCTCCGTACATCTGCCATCCCAATCATTTTTATAATCATTACTTCTGTAAACCCTATTTCCCCAGCGGTTAAACACTTCTATAGAAAGACGCTTGAAGCCATTGTTCTCAATAACGAAGGTGTCATTTACACCATCACCATTAGGAGAAAAACCGCCCGGAATAAATTCTTTAGGTCTTTGCAAATCTATTGGCGTTGGCTCTGCAGGGCTTACATTGCCATCGTTGTTAGGGTCTGGTTTCAAACCGTTGGTAGATTCGTCGGTGGTTTTCAATCCAGTTACACTTTCGCCTTCTGCAGTAGCTTTGTTGTTGTATGTTGTTTTGGTGCTACTCATTAGGTTAACATTAACTACTATTTCTATTTGTTGCGTTTGGTTAATACCCAAGGTATTGCCGTTCTGTAGCAACTCAATATCTGTAGTTCCGTTAAATGCTGTATTTACATTTAGTGTTCCTAAACTGCGTACTGCTTTTACTTGGAAAATAGTACCAGTAAATGTCTGTCTTAAATCGTCTTTGATGCTTACATTTTTAAATGGCGCAGCACCGTAATTACCTACAGTAAACCTATAAGTGATGTCGTAAGAGCCATTCGTGGTTTTAATTGCAGTTATTAACGCTTTGGCCAAACCTATTTTAGGAACATCCTTAACTTCGATATTAACTGTAGCCACATTAGAAACGAAGCCATTGGCATCCGTAATGGTATAAGTGAAGCTATCTACTCCTTGATAGTTGGCATTCGGCGTATAAACAACATTACCAGTTGCTGGATCAATACTTAAAGTGCCATGCTGTGGCTGTTGTAGAATTGCCAATGTGCCTAGTACTAGATTGGCGCCGCCCTTTGCGTCGTTGCCCAAAATAGGAAGGGTAATAGCTACGTTTGGAGGTGTTGTTCCCTGATCGTTGTTCGCTTTAGGCGGTGCTGGTAGGGCAAGTACTGTTAGATTGTTATTTGTCTCATCAGTACCAGATACGTCTGTAATTTCACCACTGTTAGGCGTATTGCCTTTCACAGTTGCTGTATTACTTACTGTGCCAGCAGCAATATCTGCACTTGTTAACGTATAGTTTGCCGTAGTAACAACACTAGCTCCTGGCAATAAACCACCAGTTGGAACGCTAACCAATAAGTTGCTTAAACCTAATTTGCTATCGGTTAAGCTGATGTTATTTAAGGTCACGTTGCCTGTGTTTTTAATCGTAAAGGTGTAGGTCACCTGTGTCATATTTCTAACAGCCGTTTTCACCAAGGTGATTTTCGGATTGGCCGGTACCAAAGTTTCGGTAGGCGTGTTGTTGCCTCCGTCTGTTCCCGACTTGTCCTTTGCACTTGTTCCCGAAGGATCTTTTGCATCTACGTCTGCCGAGTTGGTAACCTTGCCCGCATCCTTGTCCGCCTGGGTAAGGGTATAGGTTGCTGTTTCCGTTCTGCTCGCTCCCGGCGCAATGCTGATGCCGGTCAGGGTACGGTTCAGTCCCAGTTTGGTATCGGTAAGTATTGGGTTGTTCAACGTT
>Ga0308157_10010123_pt1 | contig 10292 bp, 7 predicted proteins | sample PhyBR1_FD_201035 | JGI IMG/M metagenome (GOLD analysis project Ga0308157, IMG submission 201035) | Phyllosphere microbial communities from UC Gill Tract Community Farm, Albany, California, United States - DLSLB.R1 | ecosystem: Host-associated > Plants > Phyllosphere > Unclassified | place: USA... | reverse complement strand
TCGTCGGCAAAGCGCTCGCCGTTGGCGTTGAAGTCGCGGATGCAGCTCAGCAGCTCCAGGTGTAGGCCAGGCAGCGGCAGGTAGCGGTTGCGGGTGAGGGCGCGCAGCACACCAGCCTCGCCAAACTCCTGCTGCTGCGCGTTGAAGACCTCGGTGAGGCCGTCGGTGTAGATGAAGAGCAGCGAGCGCGGTGGCATAGCCGCTAGCCCTACCTTGAACTTGGGCAGGTCGGGCATGATGCCCAGCATCACGGTGCCGTCGTGCAGCAGCTCGGGCGGGCCCGTATCGGGCAGCAGCAGCGGGTCGTTGTGGCCGGCGTTCACGTATTCGAGCACCTGGGTGCGGCGGTCGTAGAGCGCCAGAAAAGCGGTAATAAACTTCTCACCGCCCGAATTACGAAAAATCAGGTGGTTGAGCTCGTGCACGATAGTCACCAGGTTAGCGCCCTGGCGCAGCAGCGTGCGCAGCCCGGCCTGGAAGTTCGACATCAAGAGCGAGGCCGGCACGCCCTTGCCGCTCACGTCGGCTACGCACACCAGCAGGCGGTGGGCATCAATCTCCACCACATCGTAGTAGTCGCCGCCGATTTCGGTGTGGGGCTGGTAGGTGGCGTGCAGGGCATGGCGCGCATTATTGGGCAGCACCTGCGGAAACAGCAGCTGTTGCACCTGCTGGGCAATCTCGATTTCGCGCCGCACCGCGGCTTCAGCCACCAGCAGGGTTTCGCGCTGGCGGGCCAGGCGCAGGTTGGCCACCGCCCCCAGGAGAATGTTGCTCAGCGTTTCGAGAAAGGACAGGGCCTCGCGGCTGGCATAGTCGCCCTGCATGGTGCCCACAAATACGAGCGCCTGCACTTTTTCGCGCTGGCGCACGGGCACCAGCAGCTCAAACTGATTCCAGGTGGCCTTCAACGCCAGCTCGGCTACCTGGCAGGTAGTGTCGGGGCACCAGCGCGCTACCTCGGCGGGCAGTAGGTGCGAGTCGGCCGCCAGGGCGGTGCCAAAATTCACCTTCATCCGAAAAACGCCCTCCTCCAGCACGTACAAGGCTAGCCGCCGCACGCCCAGCTGCCCGATGAGGGTAAACTGGTAAATTTTGTATAAATCTACCTCCGCCGCGTTGTGCGTGATGGCCTGCGTGACTTCCAGCAGCGCGCTAAGCTCCCGCTCCTTCAGGAAAAGGCGCTTTTCGAGGCCAGCTACAAGGGCGGCGGGAGGAATAAGGGGCGCGTCGATGAGGCAGAACGGTTACGAAGTGGGGGCAAAGCTGCGGCGCCGGCCGCAATTCTCTACAATATTACGCCCAATTGTGCCCACCCGCCCCACGCGCCGCGCGCGGGCCTAGCTAAGTTGGGTTTTGGGGTCGAAGGCATCGCGCAGGCCATTGCCCAGCACGTTAAAGCTCAGCACCAACAGGCTGATGGCCAGCCCGGGCAGCGCCGTCAGCCAGAGGCCGGCCTCGGTGCCCAGCAGGTCGTAGCCTTCCTTTACCATGAGGCCCCAGCTAGGGGCTGGCGGCTGCACGCCCAGCCCCAGGAAACTCAGGCCCGCTTCGAGCAAGATAGCGGCAGCAAAGTTGCTTGTAGCCAGCACAATGAGCGGCCCGCGCAGATTGGGCAGCAAGTGTACAAAGATGAGCCGGCTGGTAGGCAGCCCCAGCACCCGCCCCGCCTCGATAAACGTGGCCGAGCGCAACCCCAGCACTTGCCCGCGCACGACCCTAGCCACATCCACCCACATGGTGAGGCCCACGGCTACGAAGCTGACCCACACACCTTTACTGTCCAACGCCAATGAAATACCAATCACCAGCATGATGCCCGGAATGCTCCACACCACCGTCATCAGCCCCAGCAGCACGCTATCGACCCAGCCGCCAAAGTAGCCGGCCACGGCGCCTACTGCCACGCCTATTACCAACGAAATAAGCACCGCCACCAGCCCGATACCCAGCGAGATGCGCGTGCCCAGCAGCAGGCGGCTTAGCTCGTCGCGCCCGGCTTTATCGGTGCCTAGCCAGTAGGTGCGGGCTATTCGTTGTTCGTTGTTTGTTGTTCGTTGTTCGGGCTGCGCTACCACCTCGTTCTTGACCTGAGGCGGCCGGCCGTGCAGCCACACTTGCAGCGCGTTGCCGGGCGGCGGCGCGCTCGGGTCGGGCACCTGGCGCAGGGTGGCCACGAAGCCAGGCGGCTGCTTTTGCAGCTGCACAAAGCCATTATTGGCGTCGGGCGAATTATCGGGCAGCACCCAGTAGCCGAGTAGCGCCACCAACGCGCACAGCCCAATGAACACCAGCCCGACCACCGCCGGCCGGTTGGCCCACAGGCGCTGGCGCACATAGTAGCCCGGGGTGCGCGCCGGGGGCGGCACCACCACGGCCGTATCGGGCGCGGCCGGCAGGGCGTCGGGCAGGGTGGGCGTGGCAGCCACGGCTAGCGGGTGTTGTGCTGAAGCAGGCCCTCTTTCGAGGCCAGGTAGCTGGCATCCTGCCCCAGCGCACCGAACGAGGTGGGCTCGTAGGCCAGTTCGGTGTCGGGGTCGGGCCAGTAGTAGCGCACCAGGCCGCGCTCGAGCAGGGCGCCCAGCACGGGCAGCAGCTCGGCGGCGGGGCGGCCGGTTTTCTCCACTAAGGTCTTAAAAGGGGTGACGAAATACAGCTCGTCGAGGATATCAAATTCGGCGTCGTTCATGGTGGGCAAAAGTAGTAGCGCGGACTTTTAGTCCGCGAGTGGAATACGCGTCAGCTCGCGGACTGAAAGTCCGCGCTACTGCACCCGGCGCACGCATAGGCAGTCGAGCATGGCCTGGTTCACGGCGCCGTTCATGTTGGTGTTGGCGGGCTCGAAGGTGAGGGCGAGCGTGTTTTTGCCCTTGGCCAGGCGCACCAGAATGGGGTTCGAGAAGCCCCAGCTGCTCCACTCGTCCACGCCGCGCTGGGGCAGCACCACGGTGCCCAGCAGCTTGCCTTGGCCGTCGCGCAGGGTGCGGATGGCGCACTTGTTATTCGTATTAATGGGCCCGTTGCCGTTGGCGTAGCGGAAATCGAGGGCGTAAAGGCCCGCCGCGGGGGCGGTTACGGGAATGGTGAGGCGGGTATTTTTAGCGGTGCTCACCTCCACGAAGCCCTTGCCGCTGAAGCCTTTGTAAGCGTAGCCGGCGGCGGGTGCCACGGTTTCGAGCTGCACTTCGGCGGCGGGCGCGCCCACCGGCAGCGGCTCGCTGGCGAAGGATTCCAGCCCCTTGTTGTCGATGGCCAGCACCTGGTATTCGGCGTAGCCGCCGGCCGGCACGGCGTAGCCGAGTGCGCCGCTGGCATTCACGGGCTGGCCGTTGCGGAGCACGCGGTAGGTTTGGGCACCCGCCACGGCGGGCCAGCGGAGGTGGCCGCTGGCTAGGGTCACCTGCGGCGTTTCGGGGCTGAAAAGGTTGGCCACGCGGGTATCCTGCGCGGCCGAAACCTGGCTCGTGAGGATGATGCGCACGGCGTGCACCCCGGTGAGGCTAGCCGGAATGGCGGCATCGGGCAAGGGCTGCCCGTCGAGAGTAATCGCCTGAATATCATTACCAAAACCCGACATCTTGATATTGAGCACGGCGCCGCGGTACTTGAAATTCAGGAGCTGGCGCCCGCCCTGCAAAGCCTGCGGCACGAAGGGCTTGAATACGAGCCGGTCGGCCTCGTAGTGCATGCCAAACAGCACCTTGTACACTAGGCCCAGGCTGCCCGAAAGGCTCCAGAGCATGTTGCTGGAGTTGATTTGGGTGCCCGCGAAGTCGCCGTTGCCGGCTACGAAATTCTCCTTGTTGGTGAGAAAGAGCGCGGCCGGGCGGTACACGGCGGCGATGCTCGCCAGCACCGACGCTTCGTTGCCGGCCTTGGCGCCCGCCAGGGCCCAGAAGCTTTGCACGAAGGGCCACACAGCGTCGTTGTGGTAGGGCGGGATGCCCGGAATCTGCGGGTAGATGCACGAGATGCCGAAGGCCGTGGTGGGCGTTTTTTCCACCACCATTTTAGCCCGGCTAGGGTCGGCCACGTCGAAGAGCACGCTCAGGGCCTCGCCCAGCGCCTCGGCCTTGGGCGAGAGCACCGGAAACACCCGGCCGTAGCGGTACTGCCCGTAGTAGCCCGCTTTATCGAGCCAGAGGTGCTGATTGATAGCTTGTTTGATGGTGGCCGCGGCCTGCTCGTGGCGGCTCGCCACGGCCGCGTCGCCGAGCTGCCGGGCCATGAGCGCCAGCACGGCATTGGCCTGCATGTGCACGGCGTTGGTGCCCAGGTTTTCGCTCTGGTAGATGTCGGCCGGCTGCATCCAGCGCGGGTAGGTTTGCTCGCGCCAGTCGAGAAACGACGACTCGCCACGTACTAGCCCGCTGCTGGGGTCGTAGGCGTTCTGGGCGTCTTCTTCGAGCGATTTCTGGATGACGGGGTACACTTTTTTCAGCCAGGCCTGGTCGCCGGTCACCTTGTAGATTTCCCAGGCCGCCACCGCCCAAATGGCGCGGTCAGTCGAGCACGGGTAGGCGCCGCCGGTGCCCGTATCCTGAATGATGCGGCCCTCGGGGCTCACCTTGCGCAGCAGGCTGTGCATGGCCACCTGCGGCTGCAATGTGGCCTGGACCAGGATGATAGAGTAGCTGATATCACGCGTCCACACGCCCGCCCATTCCTTGCCGGTGCGGAAGGTGCTGTCGGGCTCCACGGCGCGGCGAGCCTCTTCGAGGGCCAGGTTGTAGAGCGCGTCGGCAATCGGATAATCGGAGCTGTACTGCGGGAAGCTGCTGGTATCGAGCGTTTTCTTCCAGCTACTGGCGGTTTGCTTGGCGGCGGCCGGCTGGTTGAGCGTCAGGGTTACCTCGTAGATGCCATCGCCGTCAGGGTCGTGCAGTTCCAGCTCGGGCTTGTTCACCAGGTTGTCGAAGTCCCAGCTCAGCGGGGCCGGCTCGCCCGCCACGAATACTTTCTTAAAGTCTTGCTTGTACAGCTTTTCGCCCTTGTAGGTGGTGTAGTAGCCCTGCTTGTCGAAGGCTTGCAGCACGGGCCGCATATCGAGGCGAATTTTCACTTTCGTGTTGGGCGCCAGGTACTGGCCCTCGGGCACCGGGCGGGCGTCCACGGTCTGCTTGCCGAATACGACGAGCGGCGCCTCCAGCACCTCGCCAGTTGCGGCGGGCAGGACCAAAAAGGTATTATCCTGGCCCGAGGGCGACTCGTTGTCCTTACCATTGATGCTAAAGCGAAACAGGATTTTGGGGCTCTGCCGCTCGTTGGCCGGGCTGCGGTAGTTGGAGGTCAGCTCGGTGGCCGACACGGCGCGGGCGTGGTTGGGGCCCTGCACCACGCTGTCGCGGTAGAGCGTAAAGGCCTCCGACTGCCAGATGGGGGCAGCCACCGCCGCCGCGGCTTTTTCGCCGGCGCCGGGCTTCGACTGGCAGCTCGCCAGCAGCAGGCCGCTGCCGAGGAGGAGGGCGGCGGCTTCGCAATAATTCAGCATGGTTTTTCGGGAAGTTCCCGCAGAGATTCGCAGCGGTAAAACGTAGAGGTTCGCGGAGTTTTAGGGCCTTAAGGTACCGGGCTAGCCCACCACCATACCCACGGCGGCCAGGGCGCGCCAGAAGCTGGGGTACGACTTGCGCACCACCTGCGGCTCGTGCACCACCAGCGGCCCCAGCATGGCCAGCGGGGCAAAGGCCATTGCCATGCGGTGGTCTTCGTAGGTTTCTACGGTTTGGCCGCTCACTTGAAAGTCAGCCGCTTGCACCTCAAACACGCCGGGCTCAACCTCGGGCATATCAGCCCCGAACTTGCGCAATTCCTGCTGAATGGCTGCAATGCGGTCGGTTTCCTTGATGCGCAGGCTGTCGAGGCCCGTGAAGCGGCGGCGGCGCCCTAGCGCGGCCACCACCACGGCCACGGTCTGGGCTAGGTCGGGGCAGTCGGTAAAGTTGGTGGTGGGTGCACCGGCCGGCGCCGGGGCCAGCGGCACCTGCGTGAGACTAGCCCCGCTCCCATCGGCCAGGAACTCGGTAGCCACGCCCAGCGGCCGCATAATAATCTGGATAACGTGGTCGCCCTGCCACGACTTTTCGCGCAGGCCGGGCAGCACCAGGCGGGAGCCCGCCGGGGCCAGCGCCAGCAGCGCGTACCAGTAGCTGGCCGCCGACCAGTCGCTCTCCACCGTATAGTCGGCCGGGCGGTAGCCGCCGGGCGCCACCTCAATCACGTCGCGGCCCACCTCGGCAGCCGTGGCCCCGAAGTGGCGCATCAGCTTGAGCGTCATTTTGATATACGGCCGCGAGCCGACCTCGCCCGTCAGGCGCAGGCGCAGGCCGCCGGGCAGCCTGGGTCCCACCATCAGCAGGGCCGAAATGTACTGGCTGCTCACGTCGCCGCGCACGGCTAGCTCGGCTAGCCCCTCGGCTGGGGCCGCCACCGGCTGCCCGCCGAAACGCAGCGGCGGGTAGCCTTCCTTTTCTTCGTACTCGATGCTGGCCCCTAGCGCGCGCAAGGCATCGACCAGGATGGCGATGGGCCGCTGCTTCATGCGGGCCGCGCCGGTGAGGGTGCCGCGCCAGCCGGTCACGGCCAGGTAGGCCGTCAGGAAGCGCATCACGGTGCCGGCGTCTTCGGCGTCGAGGTGGTCGGTGGTGGCGGCCTGGGCTAGCAGGCGCTGCATCAGGGTGGTATCGTTGGCTTCGGAGAGGTTGGCGACGGTGCCGCCGCCGGCTAGCTTTTGCAGCAGCAGGGCGCGGTTGGCTTCGCTTTTGGAAGCGGACAGGTGGGCGGTGCCGGTGAGCGGCCCGCCGGGCCAGCGCAGGGGTTGGTTGGTCATATAACAAGGTGCGGCAAGCGTCAGCTTACCGTTTTGTAGTCGTTGTTTTTCAAGGGGTTTGGCGGGTTAGCGGCATACTCAGCCTATGCCAACTACCCACGGCAAGCTAACGCTTACCGCGCATTGCTATAAGTCCGCAACGACGCGGCAATATCGGCCACCGTCACGGGTTGGTCGAAAATGCCGTGGCCGATGCCTTGTAATAAGGTGCACTTGATAACGTCGCCCCGGTTTTTCTTGTCGTGCCGGGCGTAGGCGGCAATCTCAGCGGTTTCGCTTTCCGCAAAGGCTAGCGGCTCGAAGGAGGCGGCCACTACGGCTTGCACCTGGGCTAGCTCGTCGGCCCCGAGCAGGCCGCGCTGGGCGGCCAGCCAGCTTTCGCACACCAGGCCCGCCGCCACGGCTTCGCCGTGGCGCACGGCGCGGCCGGGCTGGGCCAGCAGGTAGCTTTCGAGGGCGTGGCCCACGGTGTGGCCGAAGTTGAGCAACTTGCGCGGGCCGGCCTCGTGCGGGTCCTGGGCCACAATGGCTTCCTTGATGGCCACCGAATGGCGGATAATGGGCGCCCAGTCGGGCACGGCCGCCACGGCTAGCCCTTGCAAGTCGGCAAAGGCCGCCGCATCGGCAATGAGGGCGTGCTTGATGACTTCGGCGTAGCCCGAGCGCAGCTCCTCCAGCGGCAGCGTGGCCAGGAAAGCGGGGTCCATCACCACGGCCTCAGGCTCCTGAAACACGCCAATGTGGTTTTTAAAGCCTTGAAAATCAACCCCCGTTTTACCCCCCACGGCGGCATCGACCTGGGCTAGCAGCGTGGTGGGCACGCCCACGCAGCGCAGGCCGCGCTTATAGGTAGCGGCACAAAAACCGCCGAGGTCCGTGACCACGCCGCCACCCAGGCACACGAGCAGCGCGTGGCGGTCGGCCTCGTGCTGGGTCAGCCAGCTCCACACTACTTCGCAGGTAGCTAGGGTTTTGTGAGCTTCGCCGGCCGCGATGGTTAGCAGCTCGTGGGCCGGCAGGTGGGCTAGCAGGCGGGGGTAGCAGTCGCGGGCGGTATTGGCATCGGCCAGCACAAAGAGGCGGCTGGGCGGGGCCTGGCGCAGCAGCGTGGCCAGGGCCGGCAGGGCGCCGGGGCCGATGGTGGGCGGGTTGGTCAAGGCAAAAACGGCGGAGGTAAAGCCAGCGCAAAGTAACGGCGGGCCGGGCCAAGCATTTTCGCGGCGCGGCGGTGCAACGCTTCGGGGCGGGGTGGGCTCCCTGCTACACCCTTGCCTGGTCGGGCGGGGCGCGCTCCTTCGTATGCCTGCATTTCTACGCTATTTTTTACTGGCTGCCATTCTGCCGCTAGCCACTGGCTGCCAGACCGACGCCGATATCAACCCCGCCAACTACGATGTGCTGGCCTTGGCCACCGGCCATTGGGAGTGGGATAATTCGTCTTACCAAAGTGGCCTGCAAACGCCGGCTAGCCTCGGCTACGCGCGGCAGGTGGTATTCAAGCCGGGCGGCCAGCTAGTGGTGCGCCGCCGGGGCCAGCCCGACTACACTACCACCTACCAGTTTTCGATGGGCACGCCGCAACCGTGCGGCGCGGTGCCGGTGCCACTCGTTACGTACCGCAGCGAGCCCGACCTGGGCAACACCGATACCAAACTGTATACCCTCAGCCAGCACGCGGGCCAGCAGATGCTCAGCATCATCGGCGAAGGGCTGTGCGTGGACAACGGCGCCTACGAAACCTATCATTGGGTAGCCGAGTAAGCTGGCTTGCTTTGTGCTTGCCCCTACCCATGAAAAACTTCCTTTCTGCTCTTGCCCTGCTGGCCACCGGCGCCCTGGGCACCACTGGCTGCCAGCGCGCGGCCCAGTCGGCTGCCCCCGAGGCCAAGGCTAGCGCCGCGCTGGAAGGCACCTGGCGCCTCACCGGCTACCAGTGCCACTGCCCCCCCGGCCAGCCCGTGCCCGATGAAGTGCTAACCATCGAGGCCAGCCAGCGCTTTCGCCTGGTGCGCAACCAAGTCCTCGCGGCCGAAGGCGCTTACACTACGGGCCAGGGCATAAGCTGCGGCGGCGGCACCCCCGAGCCGATAATTACCCTCACGCCTACGGCTGCCGATACCTACGCCCCCAAAGGCGCTTACACTCTGGAAGGCAATACCTTAATTATTGACCAGTGCAGCGCGGCCGATGGCCCTAAATACACCTATACCCGCCAGTAGCGAGCAGCGGCGCTGGCCTAAACAGGGAGCGGGCGGGGGAAATGCTGGTTAACCAGCATTTCCCCCGCCCGCTCCCTGTTTGCCTTCCCTAGAGTCCCGGCCCCAGGTTGGTGGGTCCATCCACGGGCCGGCCATTGAGCACCTGCGTTTGCTGGCGAATGCTTTCGATGTGAATAAGCTTGTAGAGCTCGCCCACAAACTTCTCGTCGATGTTGAGCTTGCGGCCCCACTCGGGGCGGGTTTTGAAGATTTCCTGCCAGCGCTCCAGCTGCAAAATCTTCACGTTGTTTTCCTTCTTATACTCGGCCAGCTCCTGAATGAGGGCCATGCGCCGGGCCAGCATCTCGAGGATTTCGTGGTCGGCGGTGTCCATTTTCTGGCGCAGCTCCTCGGCCTTGTTGCGGTAGTCGGCGTTGTCCGACGAACGGTAGCGGTATTTCAACTCGCTCAGTATCTCCTGCAAGCGCGCGGGCGTCACCTGCTGGGCGGCGTCGCTCAGCGCGTGGTCGGGGTCGGGGTGCGTTTCGATGATGAGGCCATCGTAATCGAGGTCCAGCGCCTTCTGGGCGATGGGCAGCAGCAAATCGCGCGCGCCGCCGATGTGGCTAGGGTCGTTGATAAGCGGCAGCTGCGGGTAGCGCGTTTTTAGCTCAATCGGGATAGCCCAGGTGGGCGCGTTGCGGTAGCGCGAGGGCGCAAACGTGCTGAATCCCCGGTGAATAGCCGCCAGGTCGGTAATGCCCGCGCGCTCCAGTCGCTCCAGGGCGCCGGCCCACAGCGCAAGGTCGGGGTTCACGGGGTTTTTCACCATTACCGGCACGCTGGTACCGGCTAGGGCATCGGCCAGTTCCTGCACCGCGAAGGGGTTAACGGTGGTGCGCGCCCCCACCCACAGCACGTCGATGCCGTGTTTCAGGGCCTCTTCTACGTGCTTGGGCGTAGCCACTTCAATGGCCATTGGCAGACCAGTTTCGGCCTTGGCGGCTTGCAGCCAGGGCAGCGCGGCGGTGCCCATGCCCTCAAAGCCACCGGGCTTGGTGCGCGGCTTCCAGATGCCGGCGCGGTACATATCGGCCTGGCCAGCCGCCTTGAGGGCGCGGGCCACGGCCAGCACCTGGGCTTCCGATTCGGCCGAGCAGGGGCCGGCAATAATAAGGGGCTGGCCCTTAGCGGCCAGCTTGCGGGTAAAAAACGTGTCGGGGGCAGCTAGACTATTTTCCATTGGGAAAGAATGGCGCAAACTC
>Ga0308157_10010122_pt1 | contig 10293 bp, 10 predicted proteins | sample PhyBR1_FD_201035 | JGI IMG/M metagenome (GOLD analysis project Ga0308157, IMG submission 201035) | Phyllosphere microbial communities from UC Gill Tract Community Farm, Albany, California, United States - DLSLB.R1 | ecosystem: Host-associated > Plants > Phyllosphere > Unclassified | place: USA... | reverse complement strand
CGGGCGTTTGTATATCCTTCGTCAAGGCTTCAAGCTGTGTCTTGTCCAACTTCATAACAATCTCCGGACGGTTCAATCCGTCATAGCAGGGCGATTGCTCGGACACACTTTAATTTACAGTCTCCGACAAAATCCGAGATCGTAGACCGAGCTGCGGAATTATTTGCCCGGCATGGCTTCACGCATACATTCTTGCAACAAATAGCAAACTGGCTTACTGAGTAAAAATATCTCTCGCCTTGTGAAACATACACGCTCATGGAACGGCCATGGGAAACGTCGAAATGCGTGCATTGGAACAACTTCTGCAACTTTCGGCATTCGTAGAAATTAACATCTACTCACATCATAATTTTGAGTATTTGATTCCAATCAATGCCGTTTAGATCGGATTTCAGCATACCCTTGGCTATTCCTATATCTTTGGGGGCTAAGGCACATGAAACTGATCTGGAAAGCGGGCGTTGCGGGCGCGGGAGCGCTGGCGGCGGCATGGCTCTTTGCGCTTTCGACGCCTTATTGGCTAATACCAAGGCAGGAAAACACCGTTGATGTCAGCGACAGAAATCTAATCGCCAAAGGTGAATATGTGGCACACGCAGGTGATTGCGCGGCCTGTCACACAGCACCCGGCGGCAAAAGCTTTGCGGGCGGCTTGGGGATGCAAACGCCGCTTGGCACGATCTACTCCACCAACATTACGCCCGACGCGCAAACGGGAATTGGTAATTATAGTTATAGCGACTTTGAACGCGCCGTACGACAGGGTGTGCGCAAGGATAACGTTCATCTTTACCCGGCTATGCCGTTCGTCTCTTACACGGTTGTCAATGATGACGATATCAAAGCTCTTTACGCGTTCTTCATGTCGAAGGTTGATGCCGTAAAGCAGGAAAACCAGCCTAGCACATTGCCCTGGCCGACGAGTATGCGCTGGCCGCTGGCTTATTGGCAGCTATTTTTCGGAAATTCCCGCTCATTCGAAATCGCAGCAGAGACAGACCCAGCCATCGCGCGTGGTGCCTATCTTGTAGAGGGACTTGGTCACTGCGGCGCATGTCATACGCCACGGGGATTGGCTTACGAAGAAAAGGCCGTAAAGAACGACCAAAAAGGAAACTTCCTTTCCGGATCAGTGCTTGAAGGCTGGTACGCAAAAAATTTACGCGATCAGGACACGGGGCTTTCGACCTGGGCAGAAGATGAGATTGTCACCTTCCTCAAAACAGGACGCACAGACCAGACGGCTGCATTTGGCTCTATGGCTGATGTTGTTCAACACTCAACCCAGTATATTGAGGAAGAAGATTTACGTTCGATTGCTCGCTATCTGAAATCACTCCCTCCAAGTGAGGGACGCGAGCAACAATGGAAGCCAAGCGAAGATGTCACAACTGCTGCGCTCAAAGCCGGTGATTTCATTGCACCCGGTGCTTTGTCTTATGTCGAGCAGTGTTCTGTCTGCCACCGCATGGACGGAAAAGGCGCCCCACGCATTTATCCCGCACTTGCAGGCAACTCCATCGTCTTCGCCGATGATCCAAGTTCGCTCATTCAGGTTACACTGACTGGTGGCAGAACGCCTGAAACCCCAGCGGATAAAATGACTTTCACCATGCCAGGTTTCGCCAACCTGCCTAACTGGCAGGTGGCTGAAATCCTCAATTTCGTCCGCAATAGCTGGGGCAATCATGGAAGCGTCATAACAGAGCAGGATATCGCGCGAATGCGACGTGAAATTGCCCATAAACCTGTTCACTATGTTCCGGAGAACAAGCAATGAAAACCACCGCTCTTGTCGTTCTCGGGGTAGGTTTCGCAGTGGCGGTAACAGGCGGTGCTTTCCTCTTCAACCATCTTCGACCAGTCTTGGACGCCCCAGCACCCGTGACTTATGCAGTGCTGGACAAGGATAAGACGCAGATTAACAACTATGTCATTCCACCGGATCGTGACATCCTGAAAGAACCCAATGCTTCTGAAATCATGCACGGAAAGCGCCTGCTTAATGAAACAGCCCGCCTGCTTCCCAATAATGTAGGCAATGGATTGAACTGCAATTCCTGCCATATCGGTCAGGGCAAGGTTGATAACGTCGCCTCTTATATCAACAGCAGCAATTTCTATCCTGCTGTTATGCCGCGTGCAGGGAAAGAAGTTGATTTGGTGATGCGCATCAATGGCTGCTTCCAACGTTCAATGAACGGCAAACCTCTGGCATCTGAGGGACCCGATATGTCTGCGATGGTCGCCTATATGGATTGGCTCCGGCAAGGTGTGACCAAGGGAACAAGAGTTGCGATCCGAAATGCGGGTCTTATCGATGAAAGTCTTGTCCCAAATCCGTCCGACGGAGCAAAAATCTACGCCGCGCAATGTTCGACCTGCCACGGCGCTGACGGAGAGGGTATGAAGGACGCGGCTGGCGATTACATTTTTCCGCCACTTTGGGGTGACGAAAGTTTCAATATCGGTGCAGGGCTCGCTCGTACCTATAAAGCAGCGCAGTTCGTAAAATATGCAATGCCACCTGCGCAAAACTACAACCTGCCCATAGGGCAGGGTGGTGTTCTAACCGATCAAGAAGCCATCGATGTATCGGAGTATTTCACCCACATGCCAAGGCCAGATTTCGCCGGAAAGATAAAAGACTGGCCTAACGGCAAAAAGCCGAAAGACGCCCGATATTGAGGGCGTGATATGCCGTATCAATCAACGCTCTGGCCACATATGGGGCCAGAGAATCCTATTAGAAGACATCGCAATCTGGTGTTTTAAAACTAACCAATAGTCGACAGACGCTCGCGATATTTATCGACAATGACTGCGAGAATAATGACAAATCCCGTAATCATCTGACGCATGAAGTCGCTAAGGCCGAGCAAAACGAGACCATTGGCGAGCACACCGATAATCACTGCTCCAAGAAGTGTACCCAGAATGGAGCCTCTGCCGCCGGTCAGGCTGACACCGCCGATGATGACTGCAGCGATGGCGTTCAATTCAAAACCGATGCCAATGATTGGGCTCGCGACGTTCAGGCGCGCCATATAGATAATTGCACCAATCCCCACGGCTGCACCTGCAATCGTGAAAGCGGCAATTTTATACCAGAATACTGGATGCCCGGCCAGCCGCACAGCTTCCTCATTGTTGCCAATGCCATACAGAAGACGTCCGAAAACGGTTCGATTAAGCACGAACCAACCGATTGCCACCATGGCCAAAGCGACGAGAAACGCCAGCGGTATGCCGAGTAGCGTCTGCGAACCAAACGCATTGAACGCGGGCGGAAAGGAATAGATCGCACGCGCATCAGTCACCTGTAGTGCTGCACCGCGCGCTATGTTGAGCATACCCAATGTCACGATGAAGGATGGCAGCCCCCAGTAGGCGCTTATAAAGCCATTCACAAATCCGCAAGCAATACCCACAGCAATCGACGCGAGCGTGGCAAGAGCAACGGCTTCGACAACGCCAAGTCCGGGTAAATTCATTACAGTGCCACCGACCACGGCACAAAGAGCCAGAAGCGACCCCACCGACAGATCAATACCGCCTATCAGTATAACGAAGGTCATACCTATCGCCAGAATAAGATTGATAGTCACTTGGGTGAGAATGTTGGTGATGTTATTGAAGGACAGAAAATGCTGCGTGGTGAGTGAGAACACCACGATAAGCAACACAAGCGCGAGGGCTATGCCAGAATCGCGCAAAAGATTTGCGAACCGAATTGAAGAAGAGCGGTTCGGAGCGACATTAGCCATGGGCTGCCATTCCTTGTTCTGAGGCATGCTGCTGAGATTTTAGAGTTTTGTAAGCGAGATTGAGAATTCGCTCTTCCGAGAATTCTTCGCGTGTCAGTTCACCAGTAATCGTTTGGTTGGCCATCACGAGGATACGATCTGACAGAGCCATAAGCTCCGGCAACTCAGAAGACACAACAAGCAGTCCCCTTCCCTCAGCGGCGAACGAACGAAGCAACGCATATATTTCTGCTTTGGCGCCTACATCGACGCCCCGCGTGGGTTCATCAAGCAAGAGGATCGAAGGTGAGCGCGCGAGCCATTTGGCCAAAACGACTTTCTGCTGATTACCGCCCGACAATGTGGCGACCCGGTCGCCAAGAGCACCGAACTTCAATTTCAGATCAGAAGCTTTTTCTTTTGCTAGTTGCAACTCCGACTGGCGATCCAGAAGGCCGAACCGCGAAACAGCTTTCATGTTCGCAAGACTGATATTCGCAGCAATCGGCATCTCGAGAATCAGCCCCTCGTCTTTGCGATCCTCAGTTACGAGGGCTATTCCCGCTTCAATTGCGTCGGCTGGAGAGCGGAGCTGGGTCTTTGCACTTTCGATGAACACATCGCCTGAAAGAGCTTTATCAATGCCAAAGATCGCGCGCAGCAATTCAGTACGGCCGGCACCGATCAGTCCGCCGATACCGAGAATTTCTCCCTTATGCAGGGTGAAGCTCACGCCCGTTGGATTGGGTGACCTTGAATGTCTTAGCTTCTCCACGCGCAGCAGTATGTCTTTAGTCGCGGCGGAGGGAACTTTCGCGTGCATTGGGTCGACCAGATTGCGCCCAACCATACCTTGGATGAGATCGTCGCTGTTGGTTTCACTAATCGGCTTCGTAAACACGGTCTTGCCATTGCGCATGACGGTTACTTGCTGACAATGATCAAATATTTCATCCAGATGATGCGAAACGAAGACGATAGCCACACCGCGGGCTTTTAGAAGGTCGAGGAGTTCAAAAAGTCGGCGTGCTTCATGTGCAGTCAGAGCCGCTGTTGGTTCATCAAGGATCAGGATACGGCTGTCGCTCATCAATGCCCGAGCAATTTCAACGAGCTGACGATGTGCAATACCCAGACGCTCAACCGGTATAGCTACATCCACTTCACTAAGGCCGATAGTATCGAGGGCAGCACGTGCCTTTTGCTTTAAGGTCGAGCGATCAAGGATTCCAAAGGCATTTCTTGGCAGATTTTCGAAGCAGATGTTCTCTGCGACAGACATATATGGAAGCTGACTGAATTCCTGATGAACCACCTGAACGCCTGCGTGTTTTGCCTCGCGTGGCGAAGCTGGCGCATAGGCTTGGCCATCCAACATCATGGTGCCGTCATCGCGCTTGATAATCCCGCTCATTATCTTGATCAGCGTTGATTTACCGGCACCGTTTTCACCCACAAGTCCGTGAATTTCACCGGGCTTTAGTTCAATATCAACACCGTCGAGGGCAATAACGCCACCGAAGCGTTTCCGAATTCCTTTGAGTGAAAGGATCGGGGCAGATTGCGCGTCAGCGCTGGTCTCGCCCATGGCTTTTCTCCGGTTGAATGATGGTGGTCCCACTTATATGGAACCACCACTCGACTGAGATTACTTCAGCTTATCAGCCGTGATCAGCTCCAGATCGGTTTTCACCCAACCTGTAAGTGGTGCGCCACCGGCAACCACTTCGAGCGCCTTGTCGATACCCATGGCAGCCATCTGTGATCCAAACTGGTCAACGGTTGCCAGAACCTTTCCAGCTTTGATTTCAGGCTGGATCGCTGGCAAATTGTCAAAGCCTACGACCTTGATATCGTTGCGTTTGGCTGCATCAAGTGCCTTAACAACACCAAGTGCCATCGAGTCATTTGCTGCCATTACGCCCTGGATATCGGGATGGGCGGTTAGCATATTCGTAAATACCGAATTGGCTTCCTCGGTTTCCCAGTGAGCCGTACGAGAGTCGAGCACGTCCAGACCGCCCTCTTTTGCGGCATCGTCAAAACCAAGTTTGCGCTGCACGGCATTATCCGCACCAGGATTTCCCTCAAGCATCACGACCTTGCCACCTTTACCGATCGCCCTGGCCAGTTCGTCACCAGACATTTTTGCACCAGCACGGTTGTCTGGGCCGACAAATGCCAACTCAAGGCCCGCGTCTTTCTTGGCCTGTGCATCAAGTTCCACGTCGATGTTTACAACCACAATGCCCGCATCAACTGCGCGTTTCAGCGGGGGAACCAATGCACGTGAATCTGCAGGGGCGATAACGATCGCATTCACACCCTGAGTGATGAAATTCTCGACTGCGTTGATCTGGGTTTCGATGTCCGTTTCAGACTGCATACCCACCGCCTTCAGCTTATAAGTGCCCTTTTCCTTGTTGTGGGCCTGGGCACCTTCGAGCATATTCTTGAAGAATTCGTTGGCGAGTGACTTCATCACAAGACCGACGACCGGTTTGTCGGCAGCGAAACTCGCTACCGGAGTTACGATCAATCCACTCGCCACAGCTGCTGCGGCAACAAAAGCTTTAAAGCGCATTCTTTCCTCCCCGTCCGTCGCTCTTCGTCTTAGGCAAGACCAGCGACGATTTTGACGATTGGCCCAAAAATTGTCCCGCGAGCGGCTTGCCCGGGAAACATGTCTCCTACCCAATAGTAGCCGTGCTTGTAACATGACCACCATAGGCTCAATCAAAAACAGAATAGAATTTTCGAGTCAATATGAAACGGTTCATTGTTTGCAATCGTGATTTCATCAAACTACCTCCCAATTTCGGCGATTTAACTGAAATACTGAACCAATTTTCCTTTCATGACAGGCTATCGGAACGACTGGACAAGAGAATTTTCAATTGTTACGTTTGTCAAATGAACCGTTTCATTTGGATAATGTAACATTTTTCTGAACGAGCAGTTCGACCTTTGGGAGAAAAGGAGGAGTTTTCGATGAAACGAATTTTAGCCGCTGTTTGTATCGCAGCGAGCACTTTACTCGCGTTACCGGCGCAGGCTGACACTGAAAAAATGATCATTGATACCGATTTCAGCACAATTGGTGACGATGGTCAGGTCTTGATCATGGCCGCACAGCTTTACAAACAAGGCACCATTGATCTCCTTGGTGTCACTGTTGTCACTGGCAATAACTGGCTGAAGCAGGAAGTTACCGATGCGCTTCGTGCCGTGGAGCGCTTGGGCATTGAGGACAAAGTTGGCGTCTATGCGGGAGCCAACTTACCGTTGGTTCATGATCCCCGCAGCTTTGAAAGCGAGCGAGCGCTGTTCGGTTTTGGTGAAAGCTACAAGACAGCTTTTCATCGCCCTGAACCAACCGAAAAAGACTTGATCGCCCCACCCGATGGCTTTGCAAAGAAGGCAAAGCTCGAGAAAGAAGACGCTGTCGATTTTATAGTCAATACGGTTAAGGCCAACCCGAATGAAGTAACGCTTCTGGTTATTGGACCTGTCACGAATGTCGCTCTCGCCATCCGCAAGAACCCAGAAATCGTGCCGCTTATCAAGCGTATCGTCTACATGGCGGGTGCTGTCGATGTCAAAGGCAACACGACACCTGCAGCAGAAATGAATGTCTGGGTCGATCCTGAAGCCGCACGTATCGTCATGCGCGCGCCAATTGAACAAGCTATGATTCCGTTGGATGTGACCGATATTACACAACTTGATAAAGAGACGTTTGACCGAGTGATCGCCGGTGACGGCCCAGTTCAAAAACTCTTTGCAGATAGCTGGATGGCCGAGATCTTTGCAAAAGATCCAAAAGCCGGCGCAAGCGTCTTTGATACCCTCGCCCTGGCCTATGCAATCGACCCAAGTTACGCAACGAAAGTGGACGATCTCTATATGGACGTCGATATCGCTTTTGGCCCGGGCTACGGGCGCACTCTTGGTTATTGGCAGAAGCAGCCAACAGCACTATTGCAAAAGATGAAAGTAGTTAAAGAGTTCGACAACAAGCGCTTCTTTGATCTCTACGTGGATTTAATGCAGCGTCCGGTGCCAATCAAGTTCGACAAATAAAACTAAAGGCGGCTCCGGTTAAGATTGCATCGCTGGGCTCGTCCTATCTATTTGTTTTTTACGCATTATCCAACGCAAAACCGCTTCGTATTTTTGCTGGAAGTGCTTTATTCTCTTGCCTCTCGGGATTTGCCGGGAGGCAAATGCAATTTGTGGGGCAGGCATTAATGGCAACGATAAAGGATGTTGCGAAACGGGCTGGCGTATCGGTCGGCACAGTTTCGCGCGTATTGAGCAACAATCCTTCCGTCACACCCAAGATGCGCGAAGCTGTCGGCGAAGCCGTCGCAGCGCTTGGATACCGACCCAACAACCTAGCACGCGGTTTGCGGCGGCACCGCACCAACATGATCGCTCTTGTCTTGCCAGATATAACCAATCCATATTTCTCGGAGCTTGCCCAGCGTATTGAAGCTGCCGCCTATAGCTATGGACATCTTGTGGTGCTGGCGGATACGCATGGCGACCGGGCGCGTGAAGAACAACAGATACTCGGGCTACGAGCTCACCTGCCTGCAGGCTTTCTTATAATTCCTGTCAATGCACATTCTCCGAGCTCTTTGACTGGTTCAATTCGAACAATTGCCCTTGACCGCCCCTATGGCAATCACCCGCTCGTTGCGGTCGATCATTACGCAGGCGGAGAGTTGGCAGCGCGTCACCTGCTTGGACTAGGACACCGAAAGATTGCCTATATTTCTGGTCCGTCCAACCTCACAATTTCCGCTGAGCGACGGAAGGGGTTTCTGGATTACTGCCAGCGCGCCATTCAATCTGGCGAGGTAGAGATGCCTATGCCTGAATTACTGGAAGCTGGTTTCGACTATAATTCCGGCGAGGCGCTGGCCGCGCAACTCTTTATGCGAAAGCGGGAGGAGCTGCCGACTGCAATTGCGGCCTCGAGTGATCAGCAGGCGATTGGTATTATGCGAGGGGCTTCCGATTACGGCATCTCCATTCCCCGCGATATTTCCATCATTGGCTTTGACGACATTCCGTTGGCTCGCCTTACCACACCACGCCTATCGACGATTGTGCAGCCTGTTAAGGCAATAGCCGAGAACGCAGTCATCGCACTTTTAGGAACCGATGTGCCACAACGTTCGATTTTACTCACACCGACAATCAAGTTGCGCGAAACGACGATCAAACTCTAAGGAGCATTCCGAAAAGTGTGGAGCCCGGTAGCGGAAAATTCGTCCACCGGGCTAGTTTCCGATGTAGATTTGATCGGAAAAGAGCGCACTCAATCCGGTTTTAATTGTGAGACTCTCTTTTGAAGAGACGCATTCTTCCTTGGCTTTCGGCAGTTCCGCTTGGTTGGTTGCCGCTCGGCACAACGATCAATCGTTTGTCGGAGCGATTGGTCGGCCTCGAATAATCTGTGCGCCGCTCCGGTCTTGAGCGATTTCGGTCTCGGTACGATCTATCTCGGTATGATCGGTCGCGATAATAACGATTATCTCGATAATACCTTGAATTGTATCTTGGTCCGCTGCGGTAAATAATTTCAGGCCCAGAATAGAGACCGCCATATGTCGGACCATAGTCACGATAGCCATCGTAGGAATACGATTCACTCACGCACCCAGACAGAGCAAATGACAGCAAGGCTATCACGCCCATAGACGTAAATGCTTTGAACTTGATCATGAATTTCCTACCTTCTTTATCGAATGTTCGACAATTACAATCTGCTTTCTAAATAACGAGAGCAAGTCACGAAATTCAATGTGTATGTTATTGTCCGAGATCACAACGAAAGTGTCGAAATTTCATCTCCTTACCGGAGCCCCGCATGATAAACGCAGCGCGGTTCCTACGAAGGAAACAACGCTTCCCTTTTTCGAGAGGCCCATACTGTCAAAGATCGACCGGTTTTCCGGAGTCTTCTTCTTCGAGAGTCACCGCTACATCTGCATTGGCTGATAGCCGGACCTTATCGTCGCTCTCTATATCAGCGACGAACCCAAGTTCGATATAATGATGATGATTTCGGTGGGCTTCCGAGTTGTCGGTTTTCTTCAGCTTGATGCGATTACCTTCAAGGCGATCAACCGTTCCAACGTGAACGCCATCCGCTCCGATTACTTCCATGTTCTCGTGGATTCTGTGCTGCATTGTCGCTTCCTCCTTGAAACCAAACCTATGCAAGGAGTTAGATAGCGCATAGATGTGCAGAGACTATCCCCAGATCGAATTAAAGATTGCGCTCATCGTGTGCACCATCCTGTGCTCAAACATATCATTGATCCGCTCAGTATGTTTGTCGGCATCGCTCCAGCTGCTGCTTCACCTGAATATAACGTCCGCAAAACAAAATTCTCATGTACTTAGAGCAATTTCCCATCAGAAAGCATCATACCCGGCAGCCTTGAAGTAATTCCGGCATTCGTCAGGTTTGAACTGTGTGATGGCGTCGGCGATGGCCTGCCACAAGTCAGGGACGGTTCTGGCGGCT
>Ga0308157_10010120_pt1 | contig 10294 bp, 11 predicted proteins | sample PhyBR1_FD_201035 | JGI IMG/M metagenome (GOLD analysis project Ga0308157, IMG submission 201035) | Phyllosphere microbial communities from UC Gill Tract Community Farm, Albany, California, United States - DLSLB.R1 | ecosystem: Host-associated > Plants > Phyllosphere > Unclassified | place: USA... | reverse complement strand
CTCTTCAGTAATTCCGGCTTTTGGACAGCCGAAAGACACTAGAAAGGCCCGCACCGTCGTTGCTTCAAGATGTCCTTGATCTGGCGGTTGGCCTACAGATCAACTGGAGCGGTTAGGTCCAGGTACCATACCGAATTCCTCACCATTCGAGGATCGGCGGACACCCACAGGCACGTGCGACTTTGGGCAAGGGCGATATAATCTCAAAGATGTGTTGATTCAATGACAAATATCGGCTGCGCAAAAATAATTTTTAAGGCTTTGAATACGATCCGTCAGCTTGCCATTGTTCAACATTAGTGAAACAATCTTCCGGGAAAAATTCCTTTTCCTTAACCATAAATGCCAATTCCTGCAGCAAGTCGTGAACAATGACCAGCCTTGATACCTTCAACGCCTTCATCGCAAAAGCGGAAAATGCCCCGCCTTATTCGGTCCGAAGCCAGCTTGAAGGCGCAACTTTGGCAATCAAAGACATTTATGACGTGGCAGGCATGAAAACCGGCTGCGGAAATCCACAAATTTTGGCCGAATCACCTGTTGCTAATAAATCAGCTCCAGCGGTCGAAAAACTTCTCGCAGCAGGTAGCAAATTCATCGGAAAGACGCAGACAGACGAGCTGGCATTCTCGCTCATGGGTCAGAACGCGCATTACTCGCATCCGATCAACCCTTCCGCGCCTGACCGCGTCACCGGCGGATCATCGTCGGGTTCGGCAGCGGCTGTTGCAGGCAGGCTTGCCGACATAGCACTTGGTTCGGATACAGGTGGTTCGATCCGTGCGCCCGCCAGTTTCTGCGGGTTGATCGGCTTGCGCACCACGCATGGCCGTATTCCGCTTGAAGGTATTATGCCGCTTGCACCATCTCTTGATACAATCGGCTGGTTTGCACGCGACATCGATCTTTATGAAAAGGTGGGCGAAATTCTGCTTGGCGAGGACAAAGAGAGCTTTGCCTTTTCGCAGCTTCTTTATACGCCTCTTCTGGAGCATTTACTGCTCGGCCATGAGGAAACCGACACCTATCGTGCGATGTTTACCGCCGTGCGTCCACATTTTGCAAGTATCAAAGCGTCAAGTCAGTCTACACTATCCATTGATGAACTTTATCTCACCTTCCGCCAGATACAGGGTGCAGAAGCATGGGCCAGCCATGGTGCATGGATTTCATCGGGCGAACGCAATCTGGGTTCCGGCGTGGCAGATCGCTTTGCTTACGGAGCAGCGATCACGAATGAAGCCGTTGCCCATCATCGCAGCCGCCGCGCCCGCTTCAGCCTCGAATTGGAAACAATCATCGGCGACAATGCGGTTCTTGTACTGCCAACCGTACCCGGTGCAGCGCCTCTCGCCAATGAACCTTTCGAGACCTTACAAGCCTATCGCGAACAGGCGTTGCGGCTACTTTGCCTTGCTGTCCTTTCGGGTCTTCCGCAAATCACACTCCCGCTTGGAACAGTCTATAATGCGCCCATGGGCATTTCTTTCATCGGGCCACGCGGCAGTGACCGTGCACTAATCACCCTCGCGAAAAATATCCTCACCAAGACACTTCTCACAAAGACACAAGGCTGAGCTATGGACACCCTCACACGCATGCGTGCATTTATTGACGTGGTGGAAGCGGAAGGCTTTTCAGCCGCAGCCCGAAAAATCGGGCGTTCCAAAGCGCTGCTTTCCAAATATGTGCGCGAACTGGAAGATGAACTCGGCGCGCGGCTTCTCAATCGCACCACACGCCAGTTTTCTCTAACCGAAGCCGGTCACACCTATTATCATCGCGCAATCGAAATTATCCGAGAGATTGATGCACTTCAGGATGCTGTCAGCGAAACCAGTTCCGACGCACGCGGGCGTATCAAACTTTCAGCGCCGCGCACTTTTGCCGATGCGGTGATCGGACAATCGCTTATCGATTTCTGTCTTGCGCACCCCGAAATCGTGCTCGATGTGCGTCTGGATGATCGCTTCGTCGATATGGTGGAAGAAGGCTTCGACCTTGCAATCCGCATCACGCGCTTGCAGGATTCCTCTTTGATCGCCAAACGGCTCTCACCTTTCCATTCAATACTCTGCGGCGCGCCAGAGCTCATCGCACGCGTTGGCAAGCCCGAACGCCCGGAAGATCTTGCTGACAAACCGTGCATCATTGATACCAATGCTCGCTCGCGCAACAACTGGCATTTCCGCAATACCGATGGTTCAATGATGACGGTAACGGTCAACGGACCAATTGAAGTCAACAGCCCTGTTGCGACCAAAACCGCTGCTATTGCCGGACTTGGCTTTTGCACCCTGCCCGCTTTCATTGCCGAAGAAGAGATTGAGCGCGGCAGGCTCATCCCGTGCCTTGATGAATTTATCGTCAGAGATGGCGGCATTTACGCTGTTTACCCGCATCGCCGTTATCTTCCCGCCAAAATTCGAGCACTTGTCGACTTTCTGGCGCAGTGGTTCAAGGATCGGGAACTGCGCGAAGACGCAAAACTGTAAAAGATAATGGTATAAAGACGGTGCATCGTCCCACTTTTGCCGCCTTCGCGGCTATGCCTTGCATATGAAATTACGGAACAATTCATGCTTGATTTGCCATCATGGCTCAAAAGCCGTCTGGGCCTCGCCATAACACTGGCCGCAATCCTTACGCCCGTGAGTGTACAGGCACATCCGCATGTCTTTGCTGATGCTCGGCTTGAGGTATCAATTGCTCCCGATGGAACTGTGGAAAAGCTCGCTCATATCTGGCGCTTCGACGATGTATTTTCATCCACGGTTCTAATGGAGTTCGACAAAAACGGGGATTTGCAGCTCGACAAAAACGAGCTGATTGATCTTGGCCATGTCATCAACAGCTCTATCGCCGAATTCAAATACTTTCAAACCGTGCTTGCCGATGGCAAAGATTTGAAAATGGCACGTCCAAAAGATCTGGCAGCCGACTTCTCTGACAACCATCTGATGATCGTTTTTACTAGTAAGCCTGAAAAGCCACTGAAGCTTGAACCCGGACACAAGGTCAGTTTCGGGGTTTACGATCCGACCTTTTACACAGCTATCGACTATGTGAGCGACAATGAGCTGGTGGTTAAAGGACTGCCTGCAGGGTGCACATCGAAAGTCGTTCGTCCAAACCCCGATGAAGCAATCGCCCAGAACCAGGGTAGCTTAACGGATGCCTTTTTTAACGATCCTGCCGGGACAGATATGTCGAAGATTTTCGCCACTCGCCTTGAAATAGACTGCGCTGCAAAAGGATAGACAGATTTATGAAAAATACGGTCCGTTTCATTCTCACAGCTATCCTTGTGACGGTCGCCGCCAATGCATTGGCGCAATCATCGCTGGGTATCGGTGCCAATGAAGTTGCCATGAAGCCAACCGGACCGTTTGCCCACATCATTCTCTGGATGAACGAACAGCAGCGCACATTCTATCTCGCCATGACGAACGCATTAAGAGCAATGCGCGACGACCCATGGCATGCCTCCGTATTGGTCAGCCTTTCATTCATTTACGGCATTTTCCATGCTGCTGGTCCGGGTCATGGCAAGGCGGTGATTTCGTCTTATATGATTGCCAATGAAACGGCGCTCAAGCGCGGGATCATGCTGTCTTTCGTGTCTTCGATGTTGCAGGCAATTGTTGCGATTATCGTGGTCGGGCTTGCATGGCTCGTGCTGCGCGGCACTGGCATTTCGATGAACCAGACAGCGCGCTATATGGAAATAGCAAGCTTTGCGCTGGTGCTGTTTTTCGGCCTATGGCTTCTTACACGCAAGCTGCCACTTCTGTTCAAAAAGCGCGACAGCACTAAACCGTCCCCGACAAGCCCGCTTTTTGCAGCAGCGCCTCAAACAGCAATGGCCAGCGGCCCAGCATGGCAGGGCAGCGTTTCGCAAAGCACGCGTGCGCTCGGCACCAGCAACACGGTTAAACTCAACTACAAGCCTTCCAATGCGACAGCCGATCACGTATTTATCGGCGAGGGCGATATCTGCGCTGATTGCGGAAACGCCCATATTGCTGATCCATCGACGCTCGGCGAGGATTTCAACTGGAAAACAGCCTGGTCCGCAATTCTGTCAGTTGGCCTTCGCCCCTGCTCTGGTGCATTGATTGTACTGACATTTTCGCTGCTGAACGGCATTTTGCTCGGCGGCTTGCTTTCAACTTTCGCAATGGCCTTTGGCACATTCATAACCGTTGCAGCACTCGCAACCCTTGCCGTCACCGCAAAGAACACAGCCTTGCGCATTGCGGGCCACAATGCGGCATCCGGCAGACTGAAAGCTGGAATTGAAGTTGCGGCAGCGCTGTTTATCGCGCTTACCGGCGCATTATTGCTCAGCGCTGCTTTGAGTTATTAGATTTCTTCTGGTAGCGCGCACGCAACCAGAAAATTGCGAAAAAACTCAAGACAAAGAGTAAGCCAAAAATGGCTGCGGCAACATGTGAACGCTCACCAAGAGCGAGCATAATGTTCGGCAAATAAAAAGCCAGCAGGCCGAAGCCGATCATAATGACGGCTGCGGCTAGAGCATCGGACCGAAAAGTGGATTCCGGTTTTCGGTTACTCCGATGCTCAATCAATCCGTTAGATCGTCCTTTGTGCGTCCGATAGGACGCACGGCGATCTAATGCCGGATTGTTTTTTTTCGGTTCAGCCACCACTGCGAAAATCCTCGAGTTTCCTGATCTGCTGACCGTCACTATCAAAATTTTCCGGCGCAAGCCATGCCTGATAGGCATTCTTTAATGCAGGCCATTCACTATCAATGATGGAAAACCATGCTGTGTCGCGGTTTTTACCCTTGGCGACCATATGCTGCCGGAAAATACCTTCAAAGGTAAAGCCGAAACGCTCTGCTGCACGCTTGGAAGGCGCATTGTCATCATTACACTTCCATTCGTAGCGGCGATAACCCAGCTCATCGAAAATATATTGCATAAACAGAAACTGCGCTTCCGTTGCAGCAGGCTTGCGTGAAATGAGCGGTCCCCAATAGATGTTTCCGATCTCGATTGCACCATGTGCCGGATCTATGCGCATCAGCGCCTGACGGCCAGCGACCTTGCCCGTTGCTTTATCGATGACTGCAAAAAACAACGGGTCTTCGCTGGCAGACACCTTTTCGAGCCACGGCTCAAAAGCTTCACGCGTCGCAGGCGGAACCTCAAACAACCATGTGAAACGCTGATCCGCATCATTGACGGAGGACGCTGCAAAAAGCTCGTCGCCATGCTTTTGCGCATCAATCGGTTCAAGCCTGACATATTGTCCTTCAAGAACTTTGCGTTCAGGCTTCGGGCGTGGCGTCCAATCTCGCAAATCAGTCATTTCAATGCTCCCATCTAAAAGAGAAAGGAGCATAAAAGATGCAGAACGAAAACCGGATTATTGTCTCAGTTTCATTTTTCTCTGATTGCGGCACGATCCACGGAGACAGCCTTTACCAGCGCCACGACCTGATCGCCAACGGCAAGGCCCAGATCATCGACCGAGCGGCGCGTCAGCCGCGCACCAAGACGACGCCCTTGAAAGTCAAGCGCGACATGAGCATTCGGCCCTTCTCCCGCTTCAATCGCCACAATGGAAACCGGCAGCACGTTGCGGATACTGATCGCATCAGGCGCCTTGCGCGCAATGGAGACATCGCGTGCGCGAATCCGAAGACGCACATGCATGTTCTGCTTAAGCCCGGCATCGCTTAGCTGGAACGTCGTCCCACCAAGATCGATTTCCGCAAGCTTGTAGCGCTCATCATAAGCAGAAACAGAGCCTTCAAGCAGCACGCCAGCGCCCTCACCGTCCCCATCAATCAGCGGGAAAATCTCGGCAGCCTCGCCGCTGGCTTTCACCTTGCCACCCTGCAGCAGAACGATTTCATCGGCAAGCCGCGCAACCTCGTCAATTTCATGGCTCACATAAACAATCGGCACATGGCTTTCATCGCGCAGCCGCTCGATAAAGGGCAATATTTCCTGCCTGCGCGCATGATCAAGCGACGACAGAGGTTCATCAAGCAGCAAAAGTGCTGGATCAGAAAGCAGCGCCCGGCCAATGGCAACGCGCTGACGTTCGCCACCTGAAAGTGTGGACGGACGTCTGTCAAGCAGTTGATCGATGCCCAGAAGCTTAACAACCTCATCGAGGCTGCGGATGCTTTCACGACTGCCAGCCCAGCGGGCGTAAGTGAGATTACTCTTCACACTCATATGCGGGAATAACCGTGCTTCCTGAAAGACATAACCGATGCGGCGCTTCTCAGGGGGAAGATTTATGCCCTTATCCGCATCGAAAAGCACAAAATCGCCGACTGCGATCCGTCCGCTTTCAGGGCGCAGCGTACCCGCAATCATCTTGAGCAGCGTCGTTTTGCCAGCGCCCGAATGACCGAAAAGCGCTGTCACACCCCAACCGGCAGAAAAATTGGCCTCAATGGCGAACTTGCCGTTGCGACCTGTTACGGAAACCTTAAGCCCGCTCATTTCGCATCTCCTGCGAGCTTACGCTGCAACCATTCGGACAGCACCACCGCAGCAATGGAAATAGCCGCAGAAATGAGAATGAGGCGGAAAGCTTCAGCATCACCTGTGGGTGTCTGCAACAGTGAATAAATGGCCAGTGAAAGCGTTTGTGTCTCGCCCGGAATATTGGAAACGAAGGTGATCGTCGCGCCAAATTCGCCCAGTGCCTTGGCAAAACCCAGAACACCACCGGCCAGAATACCGGGAAGCAACGTCGGCAATATCACCGTACAAAAGGCTGTCAGCCTGTTTGCACCAAGCGTGCGGGCCGCTTCTTCAAGCCCACGATCCAGGCCTTCAATCGACAAACGAATGGGACGTACAAGCAATGGAAACGCCATGACACCAGCAGCGAGCGCTGCCCCCGTCCAGCGGAAGGAGAAAGAAAACCCCAGCCATTCCTGTAAGGGCGCACCAAGCGCACCGCGCGAACCAAACAGGACCAACAAAAGATAGCCTGTCACCACCGGCGGTAGAACCAGCGGCATGGTGACAATGGCCTGCGCAAGTGACTTGCCCGGAAAGTTAAACCGGGCAAGAATCCACGCAACGACGAAGGCGATTGGCAGAGCGACAATAATAGCTATTCCGGCTACCCGAAGCGACAGAAGTACGATCTGCCAAACATTACCCTCAATCATTATTGAGCTGCCTCTTGCGCACCAACAAAACCCTTGTCCTTGATGATGGCCTGACCGGCATCGCTTTCAAGGAACGCAAGGAATGCTTTTGCAGCATCATTTTCGTTCTTTGCAATCAGCGCCGCAGGATAAAGGATCGGGGCGTGGCTTGAAGCAGGGAAACGATAGGCTTCAACCAGATCAGGCGCAGCCGCACGATCCGATGCATAGACGATAGCGGCTTTCACTTCGGCACGGCTCACATATTGAAGCGCAACGCGCACGTTTTCGGTGAAAACTGCGTTCTTTTCTACATCTTTCCAGATGTCGAGCTTTTCGAGTGCGGCCTTGCCATATTTGCCCGCCGGAACATTGGTTGGATCGCCCATTGCAAAGCGACCAGCGCTTAAAAGTTCCTTGGCATCACCTTTGGCGTCGTCTTTCTGCGTGGCGATAACCAGCGCGTTGCCAGCAATCACCTCGCGCGATGCCTTGTCGATCAGATCGGCTTTTTCGATGTAATCCATCCAGTCGAGATCGGCGGAGATAAAAATCTGCGCTGGCGCACCTGCTTCAATCTGCTTTGCAAGCACAGAGGAAGATGCAAAAGATGCAACTACTTCCGTGCCATCCTTCGCTTTGAACTGCTTTGCAGCTTCTTCAATCACCTCTTTCATGCTGGCGGCAGCAAAAACGGTAACCTTTTCGGCAGCCTGTGCGACCGATGCAATACTTCCAGCAACTACAACGAGAAATGCAGCGAGTAATTTTTTCATTTGCGTTCTCCACTTTGTCCCCGATTGCAGACAAACACCATCATCCGCCGGAATTACCAGCGCTGTTTTTGTTGAAGCATCATGTTTCAAACCAGAGCGCGTTTCGATCGGTTAAAACCGATCAGCGCTCTAACTGTTTGTTTTAAAGCGCATCTTGTCCGAAAACCGTTTCACACTTTTCGGGATGTGCTCTCGATGCTCTCACTTGCGATGATGGGTATGGTGGAGGCAAACGCGACCCGGATGCCGTCAGACCCTTGGCTAACACGGGCGTCCATGCAAAAGCCGCCCAAATTTCCGTAACGAACTCAGATCGTTCCGAAAACAAGGCCACCATAATAGGGGGAATTGTTTTTGGCTAGTCTTATGAGCAATGATGCGGCAAATGGGCCGCATCATCTGATATTTAACGCCCGATATGCTTGTGCTTGGAGCCGCGCAGCTTTGCGAGCCGGACCTGCTTTTCGCGTTCCGCAAAACGAGCGCGATCTTCCGGCGTACGCTCGTCATAGCAACCAGAGCATGAAATACCTTCCTCGAAGAACTGCGAAAGCTTATCTTCAGCGGTAATCGGGCGGCGGCAGGCGCGGCAAAGCTCAATGTCGCTTTCGCTCAGACCATGGCCGATGGCGACACGCTCGTCGAACACGAAGCATTCGCCATTCCACATGCTTTCTTCGCTTGGCACTTCCTCAAGATATTTGAGAATACCGCCCTTAAGGTGGAACACATCGTCAAAGCCCAAACCTTTAACGAAAGCCGTCGCCTTTTCGCAGCGAATGCCGCCGGTGCAGAACATGGCTATCTTTTTGCCTTCAAGCTTGTCGCGGTTCTGCTCTACCCATTCAGGAAACTCGCGGAAGGTCTTGGTGTTGGGATCAAGCGCGCCCTCGAATGTGCCGATGGCATATTCATAATCATTGCGCGTATCGACAACCACTGTGTTGTCATCGGCAATCAGCGTATTCCAATCCTTTGGCGCAATATAAGTACCAACGCTTTTCAGAGGATCAATGCCATCGACACCCATGGTGACGATCTCGCGCTTCAACCGCACCTTCATGCGGTAAAACGGCATTTCGCTGGCATGGGAATATTTGAGTTCGGGATTGGCAAGCTCCGGGATCGCGGTGATGTAAGCAACAAGCTTATCAATCGCAGGCTTCGTCCCAGCAACCGTGCCATTGATACCTTCGGCTGCAAGCAGCAGCGTTCCTTTTATTCCGTTGGCGCAGCAAAGTTCAGCCAGCGGCTCACGCAGGCTTTCATATTGGGGCAAACGTGCAAAACAATAAAGGGCAGCAACGCTAAAAGGTAAATTGCTCATCGATCTATCTCTTTCAAATTTCCTTCGAGGTAAGCCCCAGACGAAGTAAATTCAAGTTATTTATCCCCCATCGCTTACAGGCCGTCAAAATCTCACCTCGATGAACTAAGTTTAAAGAGGAAAAGCCAGATGTTTGACACCGAGACTTTTGCAGCAATCATTTCACTCTCAGGCGAAGCAGGGCTTGATCCCGCATCTGTGCTGGCCGTAGCAGAAGTGGAAAGCGGCGGGCGGGCGCTCTTTCACGTCAATGGCGTGCAGGAACCGGCGATCCGGTTTGAAGGGCATTATTTTGACCGCCGACTGTCTGGCCGTATCCGCGATCAGGCGCGTCAGGCGGGACTGGCAGCGCCCGAAGCTGGGAGAATTCGCAATCCCAAAACCCAACGCGAGCGCTGGTTATTGCTTGAACGCGCCATGAGCATTCATAAAAAGGCAGCGCTTGAATCCACCTCTTGGGGATTGGGTCAGGTGATGGGTGCACATTGGGAGTGGCTCGATTATCGCAGTATCGAAGAACTGGTGGCAGATGCGCGTAGCAGCGTTGCGGGGCAAGTGTCGCTTATGCTGCGCTTTATCGACAAAGCAGCACTAAAACAGGTCCTTGAAGCACGCGACTGGCGCAGTTTTGCACGTCGTTATAATGGGCCAGCTTTTGCGCGTAATCGGTATGACAGCCGAATGGCAGCAGCCTATGAGCGATGGAACAAAAGCCTGCGCCATTTGCTCAAAGCGGCTTAAACTCAATTGCTTTAGAGAATTCTGATTTTGGAGGCATAAAATGCCTCCGCATAGGCTTCTGCTGCGCGGCACTCCATGCCGCGCAGGCGCGACAGCCCACGAAATGTTTCCGTGTCGAACCAATCCTTGGAACACTGGGTTCCAAAATGCTGCATCAGCAATTCGATTTTTCGCTCCAGAATGGTTGACGGAATTGCAACATAGGCATTCGGGCGACCAAGATCGCCATCCCATTTTGGGATTTCATATTCGAGAATGAGTTGATCCCGAAAAATATTCCATGTGAGTTCATTGACCGTG
>Ga0308157_10010119_pt1 | contig 10295 bp, 9 predicted proteins | sample PhyBR1_FD_201035 | JGI IMG/M metagenome (GOLD analysis project Ga0308157, IMG submission 201035) | Phyllosphere microbial communities from UC Gill Tract Community Farm, Albany, California, United States - DLSLB.R1 | ecosystem: Host-associated > Plants > Phyllosphere > Unclassified | place: USA... | reverse complement strand
TGGAACCTGGCCAGTTTTGTTTTCACCCTGGTCATTCTTTTCATCGTGGTAGCGCTCTCCATCTGGATCATCTGGAGCATGCACTTCCACATGATGGTCAACTGACGCACGCAACGGGCCGGCACACACTGCCGGCCCGTCGCATGCAGTTCGGCTGTCCGTCCTTCATCGACCATAGCCATGTCCCGCACCAACACCCCCGCCACCGGCCTCACCGCACTGGCCCGCAAACTGCACCTGTCCACCATTGCGATAAGCGCCGCCAGCCTGCTGCTGGTCGCCTGCGCCGCAAAGCCCAAGGTGGATTTCTACGGCAAGGACATCGCCTGCGAAGCGCTCGGCCAGCAATGGACGATGCCCGACAGCACAGGCGTAAGCCGCAGCCCAGCCGACCTCAACGGCAAAGTGACGTATTTGTTCTTCGGCTTCACCAGCTGCCCCGACGTCTGCCCCACCACCATGGTGGAGTTGAACCGCGTAAAGCACCTGATGGGCTCGGACGCCGACAAACTGCAGGTGATCTTCGTCACCGTAGACCCGGCCCGCGACACCCCCGCCGTCGCCGAAACCTATGTAAAAGCCTTCGACCCCACCGCAACCGCCCTGGTTGGCAACGACCAGCAACTGGCCGCAATGGCAGCATCATTCAAAGCCTTCTACGACCGCGAAGAAGGCAAGCACCCCGGCGCCTACTCGATGAGCCACACCGCAGGCGGCTACGTATTCGACCGCGAAGGACGCCTGCGCTTGTTCGCGCCCTACGGCATGCCAGTGGAGCAGCTGTTTTCGGATGTGCAGCGACTAACGCTGGAGCCAACACGCCCCAACCCAGCAATCTGTGACACAACCGGATAGCCCCGACCCCGCATGACCAAAGCCCCTCTCCCGCCCGCGGGGTGAGAAGGGCTGCTTGCGAACCAAAGGTTCGCAGCCCTTCGAACGCCCTTGCGCCAGCGCAAGGGCCGGGGCGCGGAGCGGGGGTTGGGGTGAGGGCAGAACAAAACCCTAAAACCCAAACCTCCAACACCCCAACCAAACTCACCCGCAAAACCTAAAGCAACCTCACCGCTCAACACACCCACCACCAACCTCTCCACCCCCAACAAACACCCCAACCGCCTCAACAAAACACCCAGGCGCAAAATAAGACAGCAAATGCGCGCCACCCTCCACCGTACTGAAGCTCACCTTCCCAGCCTTCCCCAGCACAGCCGCATGCTCCACCGCCCCCGAATACGCCGTATTCGGATCCAAAGTCCCATGTACAACCAAAGTCCTCGGTAGCACCCCGGGCGACTTCCCAAACCAAACATCCTTCGCATAAGCAGGCACAGGCGCCCCCACCAGAAACCCAGGGATAGCACTGACAAACAAAGCCCCAGCAGCCTCCTGCTCCACAAGCTCGCGCGTAAGCCCCGGCCGCGCATTGTTCTCCGACGCCGAGATCAACATCACCAGCGGCAACGAAGGCTGGTTGTTACCGCTCTGCCCCATCCCCGCCATCGCCGTCTTCAACTCCGCCACCGTCGCCAGCAGCGCGGACGTATCGTCCACCGCCAGCCCATCAACGATGTCGGGAATACGCGCACGCAGCGCAGGGAAGTTCAGCAGCGAGCCCAGCAATCGACGCAGATCACCACCCGGCACCTCGTCCTTCCACGGCGCCGTCGGCGCAGCGGCCAGCACACGCTGATAGACCGCCACCTTCTGCTCGCCCAGCACCGCACGCCCCACCGCATCCACCAGCGCCGTGCGCCGGCTCAGATCCCACTGCTCGGTTGTCTCCAACGGCACCAGTCCATCCAGGATCAAACCATCCAGCGGCATCGGCGCCACCTGCAGCGCACGCAAGGCCAGCTGCGTGCCATACGACACCCCATACAGGTAGGTCGGCCCACTGCCGCGATAGCGCGACATCAGCAACGCAAGATCCTGCGCCGCCTCGGTCACCGAGAACGCCTGCGTGCGCGCAGCATCCGCATACATCGCGCCAATGCAGCCACCCCACTCGTCCCCAGCCAGCGCAAAGCCATCGGCGCTGTCCGCCGCCTCCTGCACCGGGCAGATCCGCTCCGAGCGGCCCACGCCACGGTGATCCGGAATCACCAGGTCATAACCGGGAAACGCACGCCGGAAGGTCGCAACCACCGGATACAAGGACGCCCCGGACTCACCAGGCCCACCAGCCAACAACCAAACCTCCCCGCGCCTCTCCACCGTCTCGGCAGGAAACCACCGCACGAACAGCTTCAGCGAACCATCGGCCGGCGATTCATGCCGCAGCGGAACATGGGTGGAAACACAGAGGCTGCCTTTCAGCGCAGGAGACGAATCCGCATCGGCGCAGGCCACCGCCGCCTCGAAGGCCAGCTCCGCGCGCGCGGGAAGGGCTGCAAATAGTGCAGCCGCGAGAACAACAGTTCGAAGCATCGACTTTCATCCCCTGATGAGCAGGCGACAGCATGCCAGTGTGTTGGGGCTGCGGGAATGTCCATCGGTAATGGGTGCCTTCGGACTGATCGGGTCTATGTGACGCCTGGTGCCGCTGAACTCTTACGGGCTCGGGAAACAATAGCGGACTGCCTTCTTCGATCGCGCTGAATCTCCCGAGTTCGCCACTCAACAAGGCCCAAGATCCGTTGGTCCAAGCGATAATCCGCACCAGAGAAAACCAATCGACTCAGCCGGAGAGCAACATGCGGTTTGTTTACCTACTTCTCTGCATCGCAGGCACCGCCCTGCCCCTCGCCCAGTTTGTGCCGTGGCTATCCGCCAACGGCCTCAATATGCCGCTTCTGCTGCAGCAAGCGACGTCCAGCAACATCGCTGCATTCGCTTGGGCGGATGTGCTTATTTCAGGGTTCACCACCATCGCACTCATCTGCGCTGAGGGACACAGACTTGGAATGCGTCGTCTGTGGATGCCGCTGTCCAGCATCGTGATTGGTCCGTCCTTGGCACTACCTCTGTTTCTCTATCTCAGAGAGCGGCATCTCGCAGAAATGAAGGAAGACACCCGATAGCATGCGATAGCCGGGGATCAGCGCTGCAACCACCAACCCAACTCATTGAGCTGCCCGGTGAGACTACAAGTAATTTCGAGAGCACGCGACAGGCGTCGAGTTCCAAAGCAAGGCAGGAAGCATGCAGAAACGTAAGAGCGCCTGTAGCAACGCACTCAGACCCGCGCCTCCTTCCGACCCCAAGACTTCAAACGGCCCCAAGCGGAAGAAACACATCTCCAAGCGTGCGCCCGTTTAACGGACGAAGCTGCCGTTCCCCAACCCGCCCTTGAGTGTTGGGCTTCGGGTAAGCCAGTCATTGACAAGGCATCAGAAGTCAATCAACGAACGACACCAGTTAGCGAAACCATGCTGCCGCAATATAACTGGCATTTATTAGTCCGTTCCGAAGCATGCGAGCATGCCTCGCCCTACCATTCCGGCAAATGGTCCGACGCAAGCGCGCGATTTTAAAACCCACGCACTCGGTTTTCTTATGCACCGCTTCCAATTAAGTCTGGCAAAATACATACGCAGCTCAAGCTGCAGGACAAATTAAGCATAAATGCCAAATAACAGGGATAGTACCAATGCCGATTCCAGTCAACTATGCGCATCGCTGTGTTTACCATTTCTCCCATATCGACAATTTACCCGGCCTGCTGAAGCACGGCTTTCTCTCAAATAATCACACTCAGTTCCCGAAGAAGCACCGCTCGATCGCCGCTAAAGGTATCCAGAAACGCCGTGCCGAGATGCAAGTCACCTGCGCGCCGGGCGGATGCATCCATGATTATGTGCCGCTCTACTTCGGTTCGGTCAGTCCGATGCTCCTCAGCGTGATCAACGCTAAGAATGTCGACCAGTGCGAAATCCTCTATTTCGAGTTTCCGATCACGCTGGCGGATCAGCCTTGCGCAGTGTTCACGGATGCCTCGGCTAACAGACTTGTTCCGCCCGCTTTCTACAGCGATCCCGCAGACCTCGACAAACTCGACTGGACGGCCATCGACAGCCGCAAATGGGGCAATGTTGACGACGATTTTCGTCATCGGCGCATGGCTGAGCTGCTCGTTCAGGGCCAGCTTCCAGTCACCGCTGCCACGCGCTGCGTCGTCTGGAACGAACAAGTGAAGCAGCGGGTCCAAGCGATCGTCGGGGCGACGCCGTTTCCCACCATCGATTTTGTAAACGAATGGGAAAGGCCGCATTGGTTCACAAATTTTGCAAGTGGTGGCAAAGCAAGCGTGGTCAAGGGCCCACGCGAAATCGCGAAGATCTTCGAAGACGCTTGCGCCGATGTGGACGAGCATGCGGGCTCGCGTGCCGGCACCGCAGAATTCAAGAATCTGAAGGAACTGCGCGACGGGCTGCGTGCGGACTTTGGCTGTCTTCCCCAGACCGCTGAACTTATCGGGCTCAGATCCGCCAATGGTGTGCACATGCGGACGGTCGACGTCCATACCGAGGAGGTGGTCGACAAGCTACTGTCGCTGCCGGAATTCGCCGCGCTCGACGAGAAGTCGCAGCTCCTAGTCGAGATCGCCGGTTACCTCCACGACATCGGCAAGGGACCGCGGGCACGGTGGGACGGAAATGGCGGGCTGCAGAAGGTTGACCCCAATCATCCGCTTGGCGCAATGCCGATGATGGTGGAGATCCTCACCAAGCATATCGGCACGGTTAGCAAAGCGTCAGCCAGGAAGCTGATGAAACTGGTCTGTTACCATGACTTGGTCGGCGACGTGCTTGGAAAGGGACGCGACGAGCAGCAGATTGTCGATGTTATCGATAGCGAGGAAGAGATGGACATGCTCTTTGTCCTTGGCAAGGCTGACGCTACTGTACTTTTTGAGCATTGGTGGAACGAACTGGCAGCGAAGGCACTCTATGCTCGCTGCCTCGAAGCGATCGAGGAGGAGGCGTAAGCGCGCTATGTTGGAATTCACGCAAGGCGACATGTTCGAGGCTCCGGCGGATATTCGCGTCAACACAGTGAACTGTGTCGGCGTGATGGGCGCTGGCGTCGCCCTCGCGTTCAAGCAGCGCTATCCCGAAATGTTCAAGGATTATCAGCGCGCCTGCAAGGATGGCCAGGTGCGCCCCGGGAGGATGCACGTGTGGAAGTCTCTAGAAGGCGACTGGATCGTGAACTTCCCAACCAAGCGTGACTGGCGCGATCCGTCCCGTTACGAGGATGTTGACGCTGGCCTCGACGATCTTCGTGCCTATCTTGACAGCGTCGGGCCGGTGACCGTCGCGCTGCCTGCGCTGGGATGCGGACACGGCGGGCTCGACTGGGACCGGGTCTCGGGCATGATCCAGAAAAAGCTCGGCGACATAGATGCGCGCGTATTGGTGTTCCCACCATCAGCATCGCGGCAGGCGGGACGCTCGGCTAGCGAGGTGCCAACAAGCGACGAGCGCGCAGACGCTCTGAAGCTCGGCTATCGATTCGTGGAGCCCGGTACGGTGCCAGCGCTGCAACTGCAAAACCCGATTTATCTGATTGGTGAGGAGCAGTCTCTGTCTCGCAGGTGGATCGCGCTCCTACCCTCCCGCACACCGGGGGAGCGCGAGATTCAGGCGCTTCAGAGCATCGCAGCCGAGCTCGCACGGTCGGATAGCGCAGCAACCGTGGCGCTGGTCCACGGCGGGAAGGTGAGTGAGAAAATTGCCCAGATATTCGTTGACCAAGGCATCAACACGCTGTTGCTGCTCCCATTTGGCGTACTCACCCGCAAGGCGATCACGCGGCAACCGGCGATTGACCCCAGACGATCGCCGGCGCTAGCCTCTGTAGCGCCCGCTAACGCGAAATGGTCGCGCCAGCTGTTCGCTCAGGCGCAGGGTCTACTCCGTGCCAACACCGCTGCATTGTTGATCTCGGATCCGGAACCCGACTGGTTGACCCCCAATGGCCTCGACAAATGGGCACAGACCCCGATTTCCTATATCCGCTACGAGACTACGCCCGTGCACATGCGCGACGCACTTGCGGGTATCGGTGCTCGCCGAATCTCCCGGCGTCGAGAGGATGGAGCGCCTGACATCTACTATCTAGTCAGCGCTTTAGACACGGCCAAGCTTATGCAACGGGATTCAGTGGATGCGCGCGATCCCGACTCGGAGGCGAATATCGTAGATCAGCCATCGACAACTAGGGGGTCAGAGGACGCCGGCGGTGGTGCCAATGTCGTCACAATCGCGTGGAGCAAGCTATCGCAAGCGGCGCGCCGGGAGTGGCTGGAGTTGCTGTGCGAGTTGGATGCAGCCGACGTTGTTGTCTCACTTAAACTGCCTACCTCCCAGTCTAAGGCCGACCGCGAGCTCCTCGCACATCTGCTTCCCGCCGAAGACGAAACGTAGTTAGTTCGAGGCAGGTACCTTCATAGCCGGAGATTTACGGCTCCGCAAGCACTGAACAGCGAGTTGACTGCACACAGGAGTTGCAGCGCAGCTTGGCGGATCCGTGCACGGTCGCAAAGCAGCACATATCTTGAACCGGCTTCAAATTCCCCATTCCGAGTTCTCTTAGTTCGAGCAACGGCGGCAGGTCAGCTTGATAGTCTGCATTTTCCGACCAGAAGGACGGCATATGTCGAGACTGGATATTCACCCCAGCCATGGTGAACGACCGGCTTTGGCCGGAAGCGAGCCTCCCAGCCCCAGCGACGGTGTCAGCAAGGCTACACGCCGCTCTCGATCCAAACCGAACCAAACGCACACAACGACCATTCTATGTGCTGCCCATTGGACTACTTCGTCTGACGTGAGGCTGAGCACCAAGCTGCCGTGACCGCGTGTTTGGATCGCATACTTCAAACAGCTCGTTATGCCACGCCACCGTCGTCAGGTCCATGCCCTTAGGTGGGGTGAGACCGCCTATGTAGGGTTCACTATCCCAGATGATTCCGATCTCTCTAGCGAGACCTTTTCGGTATATGGCCGCCAACTGAGGTGCCCCGCCAGTTTGTGGATCTTTCCCACTTTTTAGCGCGTCGCAGAATGCCGAGAAAACACTACGACTAGTTCGACCTGATACATCCTGGCGCACCCATTTTCTAAGCTCGCCGAGCGCTATGGCTTTGCCGGATCCATAAGCGCAGACAATATCTGAATGCTCAGTTGGTATCGGATGGCTGCGGACGTGCCACGCGCGCCCTTCGTACTCATATGCAGTAACGGAAAACTGCATCTCCATGCCTTCACCAACACGGCGAGCAAGAACAAATGCCGTGCCTTCTAGCGATCCGACAGGAAAACTGCCAGACAACTCATGTAGACGATCTTCAAGATGAGCGTCATTGAGCGCATCTTCACTTAAACCGACTAATAGGTTTTGCCCGAAGGTAACGTCGCCCGCGAACGCCAAGATCGCTGCATCGTGCGATCGAACAGAAAGCTTCCTCCCTCTGTCCCATTTGGTTACTGGCGACCAAGAAAATCGACTGTCGGTTACAACGTAGAGTGACGATGGAGCCCTGGAATCCAGGCCACACCAACATATCAGGGTGGTCACGTGGTCTACCTGCGTCAATTGATATAGAGTTGTCGGGCAACTCCCCGGCCCTCCACCATCTTAGCAATGTTCGTCTGAGGGGGGCAGCTCGAGGAGCAGCCTCTGGGCACATCGACAGATGTGCCCAGAGGAAGGCGGGGTTCGTGAGCATGTGGCGAATTTGGCCTGCACCGCGGGCCGTCTGGTTTTTAGTTGAGTGGATCCTCGCACCCACTACACACTCGCAGCTCCGCGGCCTTCGTTCAACGTCTGGTGCTAGTCACAGTTCCTCCAACAGATGCCTGCCGACGCATACCGATGGAGCGGAAAAGCGGGTAGCTCAGTGCCAGACACAGTATCAAACCCTGCGCCGAGAAACGCCCGCCAGAACTATTTAGCACTCGCAGTCACGTCCGCTTCTGGCCGAAAGCGGGTGAAGGAGCACAAGGAAGCTACCGCCAAGAACATCAAGAATAGAGCGGACTTTTTTACTCTGCTCGCCACTACTCATTCACCCCCCACCAAACCTCCTCCGATACTCCCCCGGCGACAACCCAACAATCCGACTGAACACCTTCCGGAACGAGCCCGGGTCGCTGTAACCCACGTCCCAGGCAATCCGCTCCAACGGCACGTTACTGGTCTGCAGCATCTCGCGGGCGCGGGCCACGCGTACGCGCTGGCAGTATTCGGTGGCGGTCATGCCGGTGGATTTCTGGAAGCGGCGCAGGAAGGTGCGCTCTTCCAGTCCTGCGCGCTGTGCGAGCTCGGCGGATGCGACCTGTTTGGCGTGGGTGTCGTGCAGCCATTGCTGCACGGCCAGCACTGCAGCGTCGCCGTGCGTCAGGCGTGGCGAGAAACTGCTGTAGTAGCGCTGTTGGCGACCGGGTGGGTCGATCAACAGCGTGCGTGCGACATCCAGCATCACTGCGGCGCCGAGGTAGCGGTCTACCAGCCGCAGGCCGAGGTCGGTCCAGGCCATGGCGCCGCCAGCGCTGAAGATGTCGCCGCCGTCGATGAGCATCTGGTCCACGTCCAGCGTCACGTCCGGAAAGCGCGCGGCCAACAGTTCGGCGTATTGCCAGTTAGTGGTGATGGTGCGGCCGGCCAGGCGCCCGGTTTCGGCCAGCAGGAATGCGCCGGCGCAGACCGATGCGAGCGTGGTGCCGTCGTCGTGCAGTGCACGCAGCCAGTCCAGGTAGGGCGCAGCGGCTTCGGTGGAAATCGGCGGCTGCATGCTGGGCGGCAGGATCACTACCTGCGGTGTGCCGCTTGGCGACTGGCTTGAGCTGTAGACGGCTTGCGGCGCTTGGCCGGGCGTTTCGATGCGCCAGTGCGTGACCTGCAGTTCGGGGGCGGCGGGTGCTGCGCGTTCGCTGGCGAGCCGGCCGGCCAGGGCGAACAGGTCGGTCAGGCCGAGCACCGCCGCCAGCTGGGCGCCGGGATACAGCAGGATTCCCACTTGGATGTGACCGTCGGTGCGCATCTGTCGGTACAGCCCTCAAGAATGTCGGTAGCGCCTCTTCGTGGTGGCAGGCCGGTCGCGGAGACTTCTCCCACACCATCCAACCACCCATCAGGGAGCCGTACATGAGCAAGCGCGCCATTATCGTCGTCGATCTTCAGAATGAATACCTTGCCACCGGCAAGCTGCCGCTGGTGGGCATTGATGCCGCCACCGCCAATGCGGTGCGCGTGATTGCCGATGCGCGGGCCAAGGGCGTGCCGGTGCTGCATGTCCGCCATGAATCCGCCAGCAGTGATGCGCCGATCTTCGTACCGGGCTCGGACGGGGTGCGGATCATGGCCGCTGTCGCGCCCAACGGCGATGAGCCGGTGATCGTCAAGAACCACGTCAATTCGTTCCGCGATACCGATCTGAAGCAGCAGCTTGAGGCGCGCGGTATCGAGGACGTGGTGGTGGTTGGTGCGATGAGCCATATGTGCGTGGATGCGGTGGTGCGTGCGTCCGCCGACATGGGCTATGCGGTCACCGTGCTGCATGACGCCTGCGCTACCCGTGACCTGGAGTTCAACGCCGTTGTGGCGCCAGCTGCGCAGGTGCATGCAGCGATGATGGCGTCGTTTGAGTTCGGGTATGGGCGGGTGCTTGCTACGGATGCGTATCTGGCGGAGTGATCGCGCCAGCGGCTTTGGCGATGGCTTTCAACTGGGTGGGTCTGGTACAACGCGGCACGGCGTTGCGGAGCAACGCTGGCCCGAACTACTGGACTTACACAATGCGATTCAAACCATCTCGCCTGGCTGCCCTTCTTCTGTTGGGCGTTGCTGCGCCGGCTTTTGCCGAGACGACCATCTGCAAGATCGAGGGTGATTCGATTGGCCCGGAATTGATCTCCTGGGACACCAAGACGCAGCGGGCGCAGGTGAAGCTGCTGGGCGAGGACTTGCAGGGGAAGATGACCTGGAAGCGGAAGCACGATGATCTTGGCGACAAGGTCAATTTGAGCTTTACACCTGCTGATCCGCTGTTTGGGGATGAGTATGAGTTTGTGGTGTTCCCTACCGAGAGTGGGCATCGGGTGATGGGGGTTGGGTACAAGTACTACAACGGGGTGAAGTATTTGAATATCAGCCAGGGGAACTATGTGGCTGTTTGTAGTTCGATGTAGTTCGATGTAGTTCGTTGTAGGTCTGGAGGCTCAGCGTGCTTTTGTAGGAGCTGCGTTAGCTGCGAAGCTGGGGATGTTTGAGGTGCTGGTTTACTGCTAAGAGCACCCCTCCCCAGCCCTCCCCTGCGCGGTGCGCAAGGGAGGGGGCTACAGCTGGCT
>Ga0308157_10010118_pt1 | contig 10296 bp, 6 predicted proteins | sample PhyBR1_FD_201035 | JGI IMG/M metagenome (GOLD analysis project Ga0308157, IMG submission 201035) | Phyllosphere microbial communities from UC Gill Tract Community Farm, Albany, California, United States - DLSLB.R1 | ecosystem: Host-associated > Plants > Phyllosphere > Unclassified | place: USA... | reverse complement strand
GAGCGTGCCAACATCCTGAACAAGATCGCCGACCGCATGGAAGCCAACCTGGCGCTGATCGCCACCGCTGAAACCATCGACAACGGCAAGCCTATCCGCGAAACCACGGCCGCCGATATTCCGCTGGCGATTGACCACTTCCGCTACTTCGCCGGCTGCATCCGCGCGCAGGAAGGCTCGGTCGCGCAGATCGACTCCGAAACCTACGCCTATCACTTCCATGAGCCTCTGGGCGTGGTCGGCCAGATCATTCCATGGAACTTCCCTATCCTGATGGCGGTGTGGAAGCTGGCGCCGGCACTGGCAGCCGGTAACTGCGTGGTGCTCAAACCCGCCGAGCAGACCCCCGCCTCCATCATGGTGCTGCTGGAAGTGATCGCCGACCTGCTGCCGCCTGGCGTGCTGAATGTGGTCAACGGCTTCGGCCTGGAAGCGGGCAAGCCGCTGGCGTCGAACAAGCGCATCGCCAAAATCGCCTTCACTGGCGAGACGGGCACCGGCCGCCTGATCATGCAATACGCCGCGCAGAACCTGATTCCCGTCACGCTGGAACTGGGCGGCAAATCGCCGAACATCTTCTTCGAAGACGTGATGGATGCCGATGACGCCTTCTTCGACAAGTGCCTGGAAGGCTTTGCGATGTTCGCGCTGAACCAGGGCGAGGTGTGCACCTGCCCATCGCGCGTGTTGATCCAGGAATCGATCTACGAGAAATTCATCGAACGCGCGCTGGCCCGTGTGGCGGCGATCAAGCAGGGCAATCCCCTGGACGCCAGCACCATGCTGGGGGCGCAGGCCTCGCACGAGCAACTGGAAAAGATCCTGTCGTATATCGATATCGGCAAACAGGAAGGCGCTGAACTGCTGGCCGGCGGTGGCCGCAGCATGCAGGGCGGCGACATGAAGGAAGGCTACTACGTGCGTCCGACCGTCTTCAAGGGCCACAACAAGATGCGCATCTTCCAGGAAGAGATCTTCGGACCGGTGGTATCGGTGACGACTTTCAAGGATGAAGCGGAAGCGCTGAGCATCGCCAACGACACCTTGTACGGCCTGGGTGCCGGTCTTTGGACGCGCGACGGTTCGCGCGCCTTCCGTGTTGGCCGCGCGATCCAGGCTGGCCGTGTGTGGACCAATTGCTACCACCTGTATCCAGCGCATGCGGCGTTCGGCGGCTACAAGCAGTCGGGTATCGGCCGCGAGAACCACAAGATGATGCTGGACCACTACCAGCAGACCAAGAACCTGTTGGTCAGCTACAGCCCGAACGCACTGGGCTTCTTCTAACCATGGATCACGTCATCGCCCGCGTTACGGCCACCCAGGCGGCGCTCGACCTGATCGCTCTCCTGCGCGGCCGCCACGGGCCGTTGATGTTCTTTCAGTCCGGCGGCTGCTGCGACGGCAGCACGCCGATGTGCTACCCGGCCGGGGAGTTTGCCATCAGCGACACCGATGTCTATCTCGGCAATCTGGACGGGACGCCGTTCTACATGGGCAGCGAGCAGTTCGAGTACTGGGAACACACGCAGCTGATCATCGACGTGGTCGACGGGAACGGCGGCATGTTCTCGCTCGATAACGGCACGGGCAGGCGCTTCCTGACCCGCTCGCGCCTGTTCAGCGACGAAGAGCTGGCGGCTTTAAGACCGCCCGCCTAGCAGCACACCGCGGCAAACCAAAACATAATAACTGGAGAAGATTGTGCAGAAAAATGTCATCGCAACGCTGGCGGGGATTTCCTTCCTGTCGCTGGCACAGGCGGCCGACGTCTCGTCGGCCATGCTGAAGAACGCGGCATCCAGCACCGACAGCGTGCTGTCGTTCGGCATAGGATCGGAGGGGCAGCGCTATTCGCCGCTGACCCAGGTGAACACCAAGACGGTGGCGAAGCTGGTCCCGGCGTGGTCATTCTCGTTCGGGGGCGAGAAGCAGCGCGGCCAGGAATCGCAGCCGCTGATCTACAACGGCAAGATGTTCGTCACCGCTTCCTATTCGCGCATCTTCGCGGTGGACCTGAAGACCGGCGCCAAACTGTGGAAGTATGAGCACCGTCTGCCGGACGGCATCATGCCTTGCTGCGATGTGGTCAACCGCGGGGCTGCCTTGTTCGGCAACCTGGTCATCTTCGGCACGCTCGACGCGCAGCTGGTGGCATTGGACCAGAACACCGGCAAGGTCGTGTGGAAGGAAAAGGTCGATGACTATGCGGCCGGCTACTCGATGACAGCCGCGCCGTTGATTGCCGACGGCGTGCTGCTGACAGGTGTCTCCGGCGGCGAGTTCGGCATCGTCGGCCGCGTGGAGGCGCGCAATCCGCTGACGGGCGAGTTGTTGTGGACCCGGCCCACCGTCGAGGGACACATGGGCTACCGCTACGACAAGGACGGCAAAGCCATCGAGAACGGCATTTCGGGAACGTTGAACAAAAGCTGGCCGGGCGATTTGTGGAAGACCGGCGGCGCCTCCACGTGGATGGGCGGTACTTACGACTCCAGGACCGGCTTGGCCTACTTCGGCACCGGCAATCCGGCGCCATGGAACAGCCACCTGCGCCCCGGCGACAATCTGTATTCATCGTCGACGGTGGCGCTGGACGTGAAGACGGGCCAGATCAAATGGGCTTACCAGAACACGCCCAACGATTCGTGGGACTTCGACGGCGCCAACGAATTCGTCACCTTCGACATGGACGGCAAACGTTATGGCGGCAAGGCCGACCGCAACGGCTTCTTCTACGTGATCGACGCGAACAACGGCAAGCTGCAGAACGCCTTCCCGTTTGTGAAGAAGATCACCTGGGCGTCGAGCATCGACATCAAGACCGGCCGTCCCAACTTCATCGCCGCCAATCGTTCGGGCGATCCGACCAAGGGCGAGGAAGGCAAGAAGGGCAGCACTGTGTTCTCGGCACCGGCCTTCCTCGGCGCGAAGAACCAGATGCCGATGGCCTACAGCCAGCAGACTGGCTTGTTCTACGTACCCGCCAACGAGTGGGGCATGGAGATCTGGAATGAGCCGATCAGCTACAAGAAGGGTGGCGCCTACCTGGGCGCGGGCTTCACCATTCGTCCGCTGTTCGACGACTACATCGGCGCACTGCGCGCGGTGGATCCCAAGTCCGGCAAGATCGTCTGGGAGGTCAAGAACAATGCGCCGTTGTGGGGTGGCGTGATGACGACGGCGGGCGGCCTGGTGTTCTATGGCACGCCAGAAGGCTACCTGAAAGCGCTGGACGCGAAGAGCGGCAAGGAGCTGTGGAAGTTCCAGACCGGCTCCGGCGTGGTCGCGCCTCCAGTCACCTGGCAGGATGGCGATACGCAGTATGTGGCGGTGGTTTCCGGCTGGGGCGGTGCGGTGCCTCTGTGGGGCGGCGAAGTGGCGAAGAAGGTCAACTTCCTTGAGCAGGGTGGCTCGGTGTGGGTCTTCAAATTATCGGCCAAGTAAAAGATCTCTTGTAGTTTTTTGGGCGGCTTCGGCCGCCTTTTTTTTCGATCAGATTTTGAACAGTGCGATGGAGCGCATGATCAGTTTTTGCACAAGGCCTTTGTTCATAAGGCCTGCTTCTCCCTGTGCCGATGCACGGGCATGCAAATTGCGATATGCGAGTTGCATCGCCCGATGTATGAAAACAATACTGGAGACATAAAAATGAAAACAATTCTGATGATCGGCGTACTGACCGCGACGGGTATTCAAGGCGCGCAGGCCGTCGATTTCAAGGCTGGGGAATGGAACGCATCAATAGGCGGTATCGTCAACGCCTACTACACGCAGGTGTCGTGCAATGGCGACGCTGTCGGCGGACTGGCGCTGGGCAGCAAGGGGCTGGGCTGCGGTGGCGAAAATAATCGCACCACGATCGGCAATGGCCTGCTGCCGAATGGCCTCGTCACGTCGGCCACGTCGAAGCAAGGCGACTACGACATCAAGGCGCTGATCGGCATCTATAACGCCACCGCCACCGACAGCGCCATCGCGGTCAACAGCGGCGTCGATGTGCGCCAGGCCTACTTCACGTTCGGGAACGCGCAGATGGGCACCATCAAGCTTGGACGCGACAACGGCATCTTTGGCGCCGGCGCCATCTTTTCCGACATGACGCTGATCGGCGCGGGTGCGCCGGTTCAGGCGACGCAGCGCGGCCGTGTGACGCTGGGCCATATCGGTGCCGGCTACAGCTATGTGGGCTACTACGGCCAGATCGCCTACAGCGCGCCGAAGTCGGCGTCGGGCATCGGCTTCGACGCGGCGCTGGTCAGCCCTGTGGCCGATACACCTATCGTTGCGACGCCGGTGTATTCGTCGAAATCGAGCCCGCAGGTGCAGGCGCAGCTCAGTTACGCGGTCGATGGTTTCAAGGGCTGGCTCGGCGCCAAATCGCAGAAGTTCAGCGCCACCGCGCCGGGCGTCAAGGATTTCACGATGACCGGTATTGAAGCCGGAGCTTCGTATCAAGCCGGCCCGTTGGGTGTACTGGCCAATTTCCAGGGCGGCAGAGGACTGGGCATCCTGTCCGATGCCGACCAAGGCGATACCAAGTCCAAGGCGTACTTTGTACAGGCCACCTATAAGACTGCGGACAAGGTCAAGGTCGGCCTGAGTTATGGCATCAGCCGTAACGACGACAACACGGCGGGCACCGGCGGCCTGAAATCGAACGCCAACCTGACCTGCGGTGTGTACTACTCGATGACCACTGCGATCACGCTGGTTGGCGAGATCGGCCAGACTCGTTCCAAGGGCTTTGCCGGCGGCGAGGGCAAGATGAACGGCGCCTCCCTCGGCGGTATCATCTTCTTCTGATGAGGGCCACGCTGACCTGCGTTCTGTGTCTGCTGGCCGGCGTGCTGGCGCTGGTGCTCGGCGCCACGCCTGCGCAGGCCGGCGTGCTCACGCGCGCCGAGATGGCTCGCCGTTTCCCCGCGCCGCTGATGGTGGGGGAGCGCGAAGCCGATTTGCCGGTATGGCCGCTGTTCAAGCAGAACGCCACGGCAACCGATTTGGTGGGCTATGTGTTCGAGTCGATCGACCTGGCGCCGATACCAGGTTTTTCCGGTGTGCCGCTCAACCTGATGGTGGCGATCGATCCCAAGGGTACCTTCATCGGTGTCGAGGTGTTGTCGCATCACGAGCCGGTGTTCCTGGACGGATTGGGCGAGGCGCCGCTCTATCAGTTCGTCAAGCAGTACAAGGATCTCTCGCTCAAGCAGAATATCAGCATCGAGACCGGCGGGCACCGCGCCCGCCATCCCGACGCGGCGCATGCGTATATCGACGGCGTGTCCAAGGCTACGGCGTCGGTGCGTATCATCAATCAGAGCGTGCTGGCGGCGGCGCTCAAGGTATCGCGCAAGAAGTTGGGCTTTGCAGCCGGCCGCGATCCCGATCAGATCGCGCGGGTGCGGCAGGACGTGTTCGAACCGCTGGACTTGAAACGGATGATGGCGGACGGCCTGGTTCAGCGTCTGCGCGTGAGCAATCGTGACATCGAACGGTTGTTCGCTGGCGGCCCGGGCGCCGGCCTCGATCCACAGGCGCTGGCTCAACCGGACGACACCTTCATCGACTTGTACCTGGCCTGCGTGTCCGTGCCGTCGATAGGCCGGAATCTACTGCCGGCTGCCGGCTGGCGCAAGCTGCAGGGGCGGTTGGAGGAGGGCGACCACGCGCTGATCGTGATGTCCTCCGGCCGTTACAGCGTCACGGGTGACGACTTTGTGCGAGGCAGTGTGCCGGACCGTATCCTGCTGCGGCAGGAAAAGCTGCCCATCGATATGCGCGACCTGGATCTTGATGTGAAGTTGGCCCTGCCGTTGGCGGTGGACAGCGTGACCATCTTCCGCGTGATCGGCCAGGCGGGGCTTGATCCGGCTTCGCCTATGGATTTCGCGCTGCCGGTCACGCGCAACAAGGGCATCGTCTATCCCGAGCGTATAACCCGCGAATTGAATCTGCGTTACAGACTACCCGAGCGCCTGTTGACCAAGGTCGACGACAACAGCAAGTCCTGGCCGGGTATCTGGAGCGCGCGGCGCTGGGAGCTGGCGACGCTGGCGGCCGGGCTGGCGGTGTTGAGCGTCGCGTTGACCATGCAGAAGCGCCTGACGGCCAAGGGTTCGCGTTTCAACTGGTTCCGCCGCGCCTATCTTGTCTTCACTGTGGGCTTTGTCGGCTATTACGCACGGGGCCAGCTTTCAATCGTCAATGTCACTGGCGTGGTGCAGGCGTTGTGGGCGCGGCGCAGCCTGGAGTTTCTGCTGTTCGATCCGATGACGGTGGCGCTGTGGACGTTCGTGCTGGTGTCGTTGCTGGTGTGGGGGCGCGGCACGTTCTGTGGCTGGCTGTGTCCCTTCGGTGCATTGCAGGAGCTGACGGGGAAGCTCGCGCAGTGGATGCACATACCGCAGTTGCGCATCAGGCATCGAACGGACGCGCGACTCAAGTACCTCAAATACGTGGCTCTGGCCGCGATTGTCGCCAGTGCCGTGTTTTCCAATGAGCTGACGGACAAGCTGGTGGAGCTGGAGCCGTTCAAGACCGCGATCACCCTGAGCTTCGCGCGTAGCTGGCCGTACGTCGCGTACGCGGTGGGGTTGCTGTTGGCCAGTGGCTTTGTCTATAAATTCTTTTGTCGCTACCTGTGTCCCTTCGGCGCCTCGCTGGCGCTGCTGGGCAGGTTTCGGCTGCTTGATTGGATACCGCGCTATAAGGCTTGCGGTGCGCCGTGCCAGACCTGCCGCCATCGCTGCGACTATCAGGCGATTTCGCCATCCGGCGCCGTGGCGTATGACGAGTGCTTCCAGTGCATGGATTGCGTCGTGATCTATGAGAGCGACGAGAAGTGCGCGGTACGCATCCTGGAGATCAAGCGCCATCGCACCATACCGATTCAGCCCGCCGCAAGGAGCCGCATATGAAGAGACGTACCTTTATCGCCAGCGCCGTCGGAGCGATCGGCGGCGTGTCCGCCTGCGCATGGCGCGGGAGCGACTCACTGCACAGAGGCGCCGCACTGGCCTTCGGCACGACAATCTCGATCTCGGTGGTGCACGAAGATGCTGAACTCGCGGGGCGCGCGATTGCCGATGGCTTGAAGGCGGCGCAGGCCATCGATCGCCTGATGAGCATCTACCATCCCGGCAGCCAGGTATATCAGCTCAACCGCGACGGCATTTTGTCCTATCCCGATGCCCGTTTGCTGGAAGTGCTGAACCAGGCGGCGCAGCTGTCGCATTTGAGCGCGGGCGCCTTCGATGTGACTGTGCAGCCTTTGTGGCGGCTGTATTCCGAATCGGCGGCGCGCGGCGGGCTGCCGTCGGACGCGGAGCGTCGCCGGGCGCAGGCGCTGGTCGACTGGCGTCAGCTGGAGATAGACGATACCGCCATCCGGTTTCATAAGGTGGGTATGGCGCTCACGTTGAACGGCCTGGCGCAAGGCTACGCGGCGGATCAGGCATTGGCCGCAGTGCAGGCGCATGGGATACGCCACGCATTGCTCGACACCGGAGAGTTTGTCGCGCGTGGCCGAAAATCCCGGAGTCACCCGTGGATACTCGGCGTGCGTGATCCGCGCGATGCCAACGCCTTGGCGGCGACTTTGTATGCGCAGGGGTGTAGCGTCGCCACCTCCGGGGATTACGAATGCACCTTCACGCCGGATTACAGGCATCACCATATTTTCGATCCGGCGGCCGGCGATTCGCCGGACGAACTGGCGAGTGTTACGGTACTGGCGCCCAATGCGATGCTGGCGGATGGTCTGTCCACCGCGTTCATGGTCATGGGATGGGAGCGGGCCAGCGCACTCGCATCGCAGTTGCCCGCCGTCGATTTGATGGCGATCGACAAGCAAGGGCGCGAGAAACGGTCCGCCGGCTTTCCTTCGGATGCGTGAAGATGCGATGCCCGCTACTTCAGATTCGGCACCTTGCGGTAGATGGTGTTACGCGATACGCCAAGCGCGCGTGCTGTCGCCGAGACGTTGCCGCCGTGCGCTTCCAGCGATTTGAGGATGACCGACTGCTCCATCTCCTCAAGATTGGCACCGCTGGCGACGATGCGCTCGGCGCGTATGTCGTTGTTGGCGACCGGCGATTGCTCGATATCGTCGAGGAAGTCGTCAGGCATGTGCCGAAGGCAGATTTCATGCTCGTCGCCGGCCATCACGATCGCGGTGCGCAGCAGATTGGTGAGCTGGCGGAAGTTGCCCGGCCAGCGATGGCGCCGGAACAGCTGCAGGATTTCGTCGGAGACGTGATAGCGGCCGTTATTCGACTCGGTGGACAGGATCTTCTTGACCACGGTCTCGAGATCGGTGCGCTCGCGCAGCGGCGGCAGCTTGACCACCAGGCCATTGAGGCGGTAGTAAAGGTCTTCGCGGAACAGGCCCTTGGCCATGCGGTCGCGCAGATTGTGGTTGGTCGCGCAAATCAGGTCCACGTTCACGGGTATGGATTTATCGCTGCCCAGCGGCGTGACCATGCGCTCTTGCAGCACGCGTAGCAGGCGCGCCTGCAGGCTGAATGGCATGTCGCCGATTTCATCGAGGAACAGGGTGCCGCCATTGGCTTGCAGGATTTTGCCGGTCGCGCCCTTTTTGCGCGCGCCGGTGAACGCCCCGTCTTCATAGCCGAATAGTTCGGACTCGATCAGCGTCTCGGGTATCGAGGCGCAGTTCACCGCGACGAAGGGGCTCATCCCGCGTGGCGAATCGTTGTGGATCGCCTGCGCCAGCAGCTCCTTGCCGGTGCCCGTCTCGCCCATGATCATGATGGGGATGTCGCGCCCGAGGACGCGGGTGACCTTTTCGATCACCAGCTCCAGTTGCTGGTCACCGGTGCGCAGGTAGCGTAGGCCGGATAGCCGGCGCGCGGTGGCCGCCGCCTGGTTGGCCGCCACTGAAGCATTGGCTGGCGGGGCGCGTTCGGCCGTCAGGGATTGCTGGAACACGCTGTTGGATAGCCGCAGCTGCGCGCGCCCATATACGCGCACGCCACTGTGCATGCACAAGTTCAGAAGACCTGGCGACGCCGTGCGATAGTGGTCGTACAGCGCGGACACCGGCAGTCCAAACAGGGAGCTGAAGGTATGCGATTGCAGCGCGGCGAAGGGGAGCCCCAATTGGAACAAGCCGTTGCGATTGGCGGCCAGGAAGCGCCCACCGGGACTGAACGAGGCGATGCCCTCCATGAGCGTACCGATAAACTCCGGGCGTGCATGGAAGTGCAGCGTGATCGCTTCTTCGAACGTTGCGGAGAACAGCTGATTCTCGATCATCAGCGCGGACATGCGCACCAGCGCCATGGTGTGCTTGTGATAGCTGCGCTGGTCGCCGGAGACATCGAGCACGCCGACCACATTACCCAGGTGGTCGGAGATGGGCGCGGCCGAGCAGGTGAGGAAGTGGTTGGCGGACAGGTAGTGCTGCTCCGCGTGGACCAGTGCCGGCGAGCGTTCCGCGATGGCGGTGCCGATGGCGTTGGTGCCGCGGCTTTGCTCCGACCATGCGACGCCGGGCTGCAGGGCCACGCGGCTGGCCTTTTCCAGGAAGTCGTCGTCGCCCAGCGAGTGGACGATGACGCCCTTGGCGTCGGTGAGGATCACCATATTGTGCGTGTTGACGATTTGCTGGTATAGCGTCTCCATCGCCGGAATCGCGTGGGCGTGCAGCAGGCGGTTCTGTTCTATGAGCAGCGACAGATCGTTGTGTGCCAACGGGCTGTAGTCGGGCGGGGACTCCGGGGATAACCCGTACTTCTGCGATCGCTGATGCGATGTCTCGATGATTAGCGGCATATTGTCTGCCCACGCCTTGCATGCAGGGGCGGTGTTCAGATCTGGAGCAGTCTGGCGTTCCATATAGGTCTCTTTGTCTCCGGCGGCCGTTATCGGCTCTGCTTTACCTGCAAGGGTGTTCCATAATGTAGCACCTGTGCAGAATGTGAGCAAAAGCTGCGCATTAAGCTGTTGCTATCAGGGGTATAAGCAAACAGAGTGCCAGCGAAAAATAAACCTTGGCAGTTCCATCAGGTCTTTGCTATAGTTCGCCCCCTCGCAGAACACGGCACATGTTGCTAAGTGAAGCGAGAAAAAAACAGGCTTGACGAGATAAACGAAACAGTTCATAATCTTGCCTCTTCGCTGATGAACACAACGCTTCTTCAGCAAGCAGTACCGAATAAGTTCTTTAAAAATTAACAGTCGATAAGTGTGGGCGTTTGATGAAAGTGCACAGCAGACTAGTTCTGCTGATACTTAAAATATCAAATGTTCACAAGAAGTAATGAAATAGGC
>Ga0308157_10010117_pt1 | contig 10296 bp, 6 predicted proteins | sample PhyBR1_FD_201035 | JGI IMG/M metagenome (GOLD analysis project Ga0308157, IMG submission 201035) | Phyllosphere microbial communities from UC Gill Tract Community Farm, Albany, California, United States - DLSLB.R1 | ecosystem: Host-associated > Plants > Phyllosphere > Unclassified | place: USA... | reverse complement strand
CGCCCACGTCCACGGGCGTCATCGATTCGGAGGCCTGGGCCAGGAAGCGCTTGCCGGCGGCGTCGAAGAACTGGACCTGGCCGTCCTTGAGCGAGACGGTGGCGGCGATCTTGCCGGCCTTGAGCTGGACGCTGTCAGCGCCCGGCGCGACGGTGAACGCGCATTTGTCGGCGCAGGGTTCCGCCACCGTCATCAAGGAAGGCGTCAGGGTCTTGTCGGCCTGGGCGAGCTTCACCACCTGGATGATGTTGTCGCTCATGAGGTTCAGGCGCACCACCTTGGCGCCGCTGTCGGGCCGCACCTCGATGCCGGTGCCGGTCTGCTGGAACGTGCCCGCATGGGCCTGCAGCCCATAAGTCAGGAACAGCACCGCGGCTGCCACCTGTGTTTTTCTCATACGCATACGCATTCGTCGATCTCCTGTCGTCATCGTTGTTATTCCTGGTAAGTCCCGAGCCTGACCTTCAGCACCACCGGCGTGGCCGGCAGGTTGAGGCCATAATCGGTCTGGTCGCCGTTCCAGTTGCGCTCCATGACCCAGCGCCCATTGGCGTCGAAACGGCCCTGCTCCACCCGCGCAAGAAGCGACGGCTTGCCCGCATTCGGGCCATCCGGTGCAAACTTGACCCGCGCCTGCTGGCCGACGAGCACGAATTCGTTGTGGCCGACCTGGGCAAAGGCCACCCCGCCATTCGGTTTCTCGGTGCCTGACTGGTACTCGCTCTTGTCCTTCAGGTACTGGCGCTCGCCGAACTGGAACTCGCGGAACGACACCGTCGCCTTCCAGCCGTTCAAAGCGACGGTTTGTTCGGCGCGGTCGTCGCCCTCGGCCACGCCCCGGGTGCGGCCCTCGAAAGCCCAGCGCGCCCACTGGCGCTGCATTGGCGCGAAGGCGCCGTACACGGTGGCGAACGGTTCGATCATGCGGCGGTCGGTGAACTTCGAGCCGAGCGGGTAGTTACTGTACTCGAAGTAATCGAGCCCGAACGGCGCCACGCCCAGCGCGCCCATGCCGAAGGCCTGGTAGACATAGCGCGCATAACCGGGCGCGTTGCCCATCTCGGGCACCATCAAGGCATTATCGGGCCGCTGGTAAGACTCCAGGATTGCCGTCACCTTGCTCGACTCGGACTTGTAGATGTCAGGCGCCGCCAGGTCGATGTGCGGCGCGGCCGCCTTGTAGATGTCGATCACGTCGTAGGTCGGGCCGCCGCTGGCGAAGTTGGACTTCCAGGGCGCGGCCGGCTTGCCGTCGACCGACGGCTCGCGCAGGGCGGCGTTGACGAACATCGGCAAGTCGTAGACCGCGCGCCCGGCCTTGGCGATCGACTCGATATAGCTGGCGATGGCCCAGGAATGGAAGTACTGGTCGGCGTAGTCGCCGTACACCTGGCGCCAGCTGCCCGACGCGACACCGGCCACCTTCGGCTTCTGGCGCGCCAGCACCGCGGCCGGCACCGGCTGCCGGAACGCGGCCTCGGCGCGTTCGCCGAAGTCGCGCGCGACCCCGTAGGTGCCGACCTCGTTCTCGACCTGCACCATGATCACGGTGCGGCGCCCGCTGTCGATCTTTTTAATGTGCTCCATCATCTTGACGAAGGCGCGGCGGTCAAAGGCCAGGGTCTGCTCGCCGAACGGAGAATGGCTGTAGACCGTCTTGCCGTCCTTGTCCTTCATGCGCGGAAAGCGCCGGTTGTCGAACTTGACCCACTCCGGCAGATAGCCCGGCCCGGTGTTCTTCCAGGTGCCGAACCACACGATCACCAGTCGGAAATCGTTTTCACGCGCCTGTTTGACAAGGACGTCGAGGAAGCTGAAATCGAACTCCCCTTCTTTCGGCTCGACCTGCTCCCAGGCGATCGGCATCTCGAGGGTGTTCGCCTGCGCATCCTTGGGCGCGGCCCAGACCTTGGGCAGCGCGGCCGGATAATTGCTGGAGTTATGCGCCTGGCCGGCCAGCATCAGGAACGGCGCGCCGTCCACCATCAGCGCGTGGCGGCCATCCTTCTCGACGAGGCGCGGCAGCTCGGGGGCCGCGGAACCGGCGACTGCGCCTGCGCTTGCCAGTAACAGGCAAAGGGCGCCTAGCCGGCGGGCGATCTGGTTCAGGGTCATGCTGGTCGTCTCCTTGGTTGTCGTTCTTGTCGTCAGCGGAACTGCGCAGCATCCAGCTCGCGGCCCTGGCCAGTTGCCAGGTCGATCTCGATCACCTTTGCGCCATGGCGGACCTTGACCGGCCCCCCGTCTCCCGCCACCGCGCGGACGGTTGCGGCTTGCAGGCGGCCACCGGCCCAGCGCAGGTCGACTTCGTAGCCGCCGCGTGCGCGCAAGCCCTTGACCGAGCCAGTGGGCCAGTTCGATGGCAGCGCCGGCAGCAGGTGCAGCTCGCCGCCCTGCGATTGCAGCAGCATCTCGGCGATGGCGGCGGTGGCGCCGAAATTGCCGTCGATCTGGAATGGCGGATGCGCATCGAGCAGGTTCGGATAGGTGCCGCCGGCGTTGTTATGTTCCGAAAAGATGCCGGATTGCTCCGCCGCGCGCGCGCCCGGCGCCGCCAGCAGGCCGCGCAGCATGCGGTATGCCCGGTCGCCGTCGTGCAGGCGCGCCCAGAACGCCATTTTCCACGCCATCGACCAGCCGGTGCCGGCGTCGCCCCGCGCCTCCAGGGTGCGGCGCGCCGCCAGCGCCAGCGCCGGAGTTCGTACCGGATCGATCTGCCGGCCCGGGAACAGCGCGAACAGATGCGACACATGGCGATGGGTATCCTTCGGCGTATCGAGCACCGGGTCCTTCTTCTCGTCGAGCCATTCGAGCAACTGGCCCCAGCTGCCGATGCGCGGACCGGCCAGGCGGTCGCGCATCCCGGCAAGATTCGCGCGCAGTTCCGGATCCACTTGCAGGATGCCGGCCGCTTCCACCGTGTTGTTGAACAGGTCCCAGACGATCTGCTGGTCGTAGGCCACGCCATCCTCGACCGGGCCGTGCTCGGGCGACCAGCCCTGCGGCGCGACCAGTCGCCCATCGGGCAATTCCTTCAGGTAGTCCTGCCAGAAGGCGCTGGCTTCCTTCATCATCGGGTAGGCGACTTCGCGCAGGAAGCGCGCATCGCGCGTGAAGGCAAAGTGCTCCCAGAAGTGCTGGGCATACCAGGCATTGCCGGTCTTGTTCCACAGGTAGCCCATGGCGCCGAAAGGGTTCGATTCGGTGCGCAGGGTCCAGCCGCGCACCGGTTTGCCGTCGGCGCGCCGGAATTGTTCCGCGGTGGCCTGCCGCCACACCGGCGCCATGCCATTCACGAAGTCGAAAAAAGGCGCGGCCAGTTCGCCCAGGTTGGTCACCTCGGCCGGCCAGTAATTCATCTGGATATTGATATTCGTGTGGTAGTCCGCGTTCCACGGCGGCGTCAGGCTGTTGTTCCACAGGCCCTGCAGGTTGGCCGGAAGCGATCCGCGCGAGCTCGACGCCAGCAGGTAGCGGCCATACTGGAAGTACTGCGCTTCCAGCTCGGGATCGCCGCCCTCTTTCGTATAGGCGAGCAGGCGCGCGTCGGTTGGCAGCTGCCGGCGTGCGGCAGGCGTCTCGCCCAGGTCGATGGCGACGCGCTTCAACAGGCGCTGGAAATCATCCTCATGCTCGGTACGCAGCAGCTGCACCGGGCGCGCCGCCGCCTTGTCGACCTGGCCCGTAACCCGCGCCAGCGGATGCTCTCCCTCGAAGCGGCGCGCGGCATCGAGCACATAGCTGGTGCCGGCGCCGAGGATCAAGGTCAGCCCATCGGCCCCCGCGAAGGTGACCCGTTCGCCATCGCTGGCCAGCCTGCCGCCCTCATTCACCACCTGCACCTGGCTAACGTAGGTCATGCCATTACTGCCCGGCGTTTGACCTGGCAACGCGAACCCTTTCAGCGTGCCGGCCGCCTGCAAGCGGTTCTTCGACATCGTGAGCGCAGCGCCATGGCGGTCGGTCAGCGACACCGCGCCCGTGTACTGGCCTGGCTTGTCGGCCGCGAGGCGCAACACGATCACCTGGGCCGGATGGCTGGCCCACGCTTCGCGCCGGTAATGCACGCCGCCGTGCGTGTAGCTGACCGTCTGCACGCCGCGCTCCAGGTCGAGTGTGCGGCGATAATCGCTGGCGCCCCGCTCGTGGCCGGGCAGCTCGACCAGCAGGTCGCCGAAGGGCTGGAAGGCGCCCATCGTCTGGTGGTCGCCGGTCCACAGGGTGATGTCGTTGAACTGCAGGTGCTCGCGGCCGGGCTGGCCAAACACCATGGCGCCGATGCGTCCATTGCCGATCGGGAGCGCCTCTTTCTCCCAGCCCTGGTCGTCGTCCCGGGCCGGGCGATCGTAGCGCAGCACCATTTCTGGCTCGGCGGCTGCGACAGTCGTGGCGGCGACTGCGACGCCGATGGCCGCAACCACTACCACGTACGCGCCGATGCGGCGCGCGATCGTGGTACGCATGATGTCTCCTGCTCGTATTTATTATTGGCTTGCTGGCAACCATGCTAATCAATACAGCAGGCGCTTGCAACAAAAATGTTCGCGCTAACAGAAAACGTTATCATTTGGGCTGGATGTTTTATTCTCGACGCAGGCAGTACCATGTGATTGCGCATGACATCCATGCCCCAGGGGCAAGCCCATCAATTATTACAAGGAATTCCACCATGAATATCAGCGGCGAAATGATCATCGGCCACCAGATCGTGCGCGGCAGCGCCGGCAGCGCCCATGCCTTCGACCCGGCACGCAAGGAGCAACTGGAGCCTGCCTTCGGACTGGCGACAGCAGACGACCTGGCCCGCGCCTGCGACCTGGCCGATGCCGCCGTCGAGCCCTATCGCGCGCTGCCGCTCGAGCAGCGCGCACGCTTCCTGGAGACGATCGCCCAGCGCATCCTCGACCTCGGACCGATCCTGATCGAACGCGCGTCGCAGGAAAGCGGCTTGCCGGCGGCCCGCCTGGAAGGTGAACGCGGCCGCACGGTGAACCAGCTGCGCCTGTTCGCCAAGGTGGTTCGCGACGGCCACTTCCTGGAAGCGACGCTGGATTCGGCCCTGCCCGAGCGCGCCCCGCCGCGCCCGGACCTGCGCATGCGCAAGATCCCGGTCGGCGCGGTCGCCGTCTTCGGCGCCAGCAACTTCCCGCTCGCGTTCTCGGTCGCCGGCGGCGACACCGCTTCGGCGCTGGCGGCCGGCTGCCCGGTCGTGGTCAAGGCGCACAATGGCCACCTCGGCACGTCCGAGCTGGTGGGCAAGGCGGTGCTGAAAGCGGCGCTCGACTGCGGCATGCCGGAGGGTGTGTTCTCGCTGTTGATCGGCGAAGGCAACCAGATCGGCGGCGACCTGGTGAGTCATCCGGCGATCCGCGCCGTCGGCTTCACCGGTTCGCGCGGCGGCGGCCTGGCATTGGCCCAGATCGCGGCCAAGCGCAAGGAACCGATCCCCGTGTATGCCGAGATGAGCAGCATCAATCCGGTCTATCTGCTGCCTGGCGCCATGGCATCCGGCGGCGCCAGCCTGGCCGGCGCCTTCGTCGACTCGCTGACCCTGGGCGTCGGCCAGTTCTGCACCAATCCGGGCCTCGCGATCGGGCTGGCCGGCCCGCAGTTCGACGCCTTCCGCGACGCCGCCGCGGCCGCCCTGCAGCTCAAGCCGGCCGGCACCATGCTTACCGCCGGCATCCATCAAGCCTACGACACAGCGACGGCCAAACGGGCCGGCGTGAGTGGCGTGCAACTGGTGGCGAATGGCAGCCTCGAAGGCCCGGGCTGCGCCGCACGCGCCGCGCTGTACCAGTGCGACGCCGCTACTTTCCTCGCCAATCCGGCGCTCGAAGAAGAGATCTTCGGGCCGGTGTCGCTCTTGATCGCCTGCGCCAACCAGGACGAGATCCTGGCCGTGACGCGCCATCTGGAGGGCCAGCTGACCGCCACCGTGCACGCCGTCGAGAGCGACCACGCATTGGCCGGCGCCGCATCCTGTTCAACGGCTTCCCGACCGGCGTCGAAGTCGCCTATGCGATGGTGCATGGCGGCCCGTTCCCGGCCACGTCCGATCCGCGCAGCACCTCGGTCGGCGCCACCGCGATCGAGCGCTTCCTGCGCCCGGTGTGCTACCAGGACGTGCCGGCCGGCCTGCTGCCGGAAGCGCTCAGGGACGGCAATCCGCTCGGGATCGTGCGCCTGGTGGATGGTGAATTGACCCTGCCGAAGTAAATGACCTGGCCGGGCCTGCGCCCGGCCATTGGCAACTCAACGCGTGCCGCTGCGCGTTGCCACGTCCAGCCACACGGCCAGGGTCAGGATCAGCCCCTTGACGATCATCTGCCAGTAGGCGTCGACATCGAGCATCGACATGCCGTTATCGAGACTGGCCATCACCAGCGCGCCGACCAGGGCGCCATGCACGGTGCCGGCGCCGCCGCGCATCGAGGTGCCGCCGATGAAGCAGGCGGCGATCACGTCCAGTTCGGCCGATACGCCGGCCGACGGCGAGCCGGCCGCCAGGCGCGCCGTATTGATCAGGCCCGCCAGCGCGCACATCAGGCCCATCAGGCCGAAGATCCACAGCTTGACCTTGCGCACATCGATGCCCGACAGGCGGGTCGCCTCCATATTGCTGCCCACCGCGTAGATGCGGCGGCCGAACACGGTCTGCTTCGCGATATAACTGAACACACCGAGCAGGAACAGCAGGATCAGCACCGGCAGCGGTATCCCCTCATAGCTGTTGAAGGTCGAGACCAGCCCGGCCAGCACCACGCCGGCCAGGGCCACCCGAAACACCGAGCGCCACATGGCGATCACCGGCAAGCCGTGGCGCGCCCGGTTGACCCGCTGGCGCCATGCCAGCACGCCGGCCAGCACGAACAGCAGCAGGCCGAGGGCGATGCCCCAGCTGGGCGGCAGGTAGGCCTGGCCCAGCTGCTCCATGCCGGGCGAGACCGGCGCCACGGTGGCGCCGTCGGTCAGGCCCAGCACCACGCCGCGGTAGGCCAGCATGCCCCCGAGGCCGACAATGAAGGACGGTATGCCCGCATACGCCGTCAGGTAGCCGTTGAGGAAGCCGCACATGAGGCCCGCGCCCAGCACCACCGCGATCGACAGCGGCAGCGGCATGCCGTGGGTGACGTCGAGCACCGCCGCCATCCCGCCCAACAGTCCCAGCAGCGAACCGATCGACAGGTCGATCTCGCCGGCGATGATGACGAACACCATGCCGCAGGCGAGGATGCCGGTGATCGACATCTGGCGCATCAGGTTCGACAGGTTGCGCGCCGACGTGAAGCCGCCGTCGGTCTTGAAGTGGAAGAAGGCCCAGATCAGGGCGATCGCGACCAGCAGCGCGAGGATTTTATATTGCGTAAACAGTCGCTTGAGTGTCGTTGTATCCATGGGGTTTGCTTCGCTTGTCACGCCTGGCCCAGGGCGGCGGCCAGCACCGTCTCCTGGTCCAGGCCATCGTTGATGAATTCTCCGCTCAGCCTGCCCTCGCGCATCACCAGCACGCGGTCGGACACGCCCAGCACTTCAGCCAGCTCGGACGAGACCATGACGATGGCGATGCCCTGGGCCGCCAGCTCCAGCATCAGGCGGTAGATCTCGAACTTGGCGCCGACATCGACGCCGCGGGTCGGCTCGTCGAGGATCAGCACCCTGGGGCCGGTCAGCAGCATCCGCGCAAGCACCGCTTTCTGCTGGTTGCCGCCCGAGAGCGCCGTGATCGGCAGCGCGGGGCTGGCCGTCTTGAGCGCCAGGCGCGCGATCTGGGCCTGTACGGCGCTGGTTTCCTCGCCATCGTCGATGCGGGTCAGGTGGGCGTAGCGCTGCAGCACCGACAGGGTGATGTTCTCGCCCACCGACAGGTCGCGCACGATGCCGTGGTGCTTGCGGTCTTCGGGCACCAGCGCGAAGCCGGCGCGGATCGCCTTCAAGGGCTCCGAGGTGTCGACCTTCTGCCCCTCGAGCCACACTTCGCCCTGGTGCCGCCCCGGATAGGCGCCAAACAACGCCGTCACCAGCTCGGTGCGGCCGGCGCCAACGATGCCGGCAATGCCCAGGATCTCGCCGCGCCGCACGCTGAACGAGACGTCATCCACTTTCTTGCGGCGCGGATTCTCGGGGTCGTAGCAACTGATGTGGCGCGCTTCCATCACCACGTCGCCAATATCATGCGCCAGCGTCGGATACATCTGGCTCATCTCGCGCCCGCACATCTGGGCGATGATGCGCTCGACGCTCATCTGCGGCATCGGCGTGGTGGCGATGTGCTTGCCGTCGCGGATGACGACGATGGTGTCGCAGATCGCCGCGACCTCTTCGAGCTTGTGCGAGATGTAGACGCAGGCCACGCCGCGCGCCTTCAGGTCGCGCACGGTCTGCAGCAAGACCTCGATCTCGGAGGCGCTCAGCGACGCCGACGGCTCGTCGAGGATCAAGAGGCGCGCGTTCTTGTTCAGCGCCTTGCCGATCTCGATCAGCTGCTGGTGGCCGCCGCCGTAGTGCTTCACCGGCAGCGCCACGTTCACGTCCGGCAGGCGCAGGTCATGCAGGATCCCGGCGGCGCGGCGGTTCATGGCCGGATAGTCCAGGCGACCGCCGGGCAAGGTGATTTCGTTCCCCAGGAAGATGTTCTCGGCCACCGTCAGCTCGGGCACCAGCATCAGTTCCTGGTGGATGATGATAATGCCGGCGTCCTCGGTCTCGCGCACCGAGCGCGCGCGCAGCGGCTGGCCGTCCCACACGATGTCGCCATCCCAGCTGCCGTGCGGGTAGACCGCCGACAGCACTTTCATCAGGGTCGACTTGCCGGCCCCGTTCTCGCCGCACAGGCCGACGCACTCGCCCGGCCGGATCGCCAGGTCGATGCCGTCCAGCGCGGCCACCCCACCGAATCGCTTGGCGATTCCCTTCATTTCAAGCAGATAGCCCGACATCGCACCACTCTACAAGGCGTGAAAAAGCCCCGGCCCGCGCGTGCGGGCTCGAGGAAAGGAGAGATCGATTCTGTTGCTGGCTACTTGCCCGCCAGCTGGCCCTGGGTATAGAAACCGTCCCTGACCAGCAGGTCGACATTGGCCCTGGTGAGCGGGATCGGCTTGAGCAGCACGGTGCTGACCTGCTTGAAGCCGTTGTTGATCTGCGCGTTATAGGCCGGCTTTTCGTTGCGCACCAGTTGCACCGCCAGGGTGGCAGCGCTGGTGGCGATGGTCTTGAGGGGCTTGTAGACCGTCATCGACTGGGTGCCGGCGATCACGCGCCGCACCGCGGCCAGGTCGGCGTCCTGGCCCGAGACCGGCACCTTGCCGGCCAGCTTCTGCGCGGCCAGCGCCTGGATCGCGCCGCCGGCGGTGGCGTCGTTCGACGCGACCACGGCGTCGATCTTGTTGCCGTTGGCGGTCAGCGCGTTCTCGACGATCGACATGGCTTCGGAAGGACTCCAGTCCTTGACCCACTGGCGGCCGACGACCTTGATGTCGCCCTTGTCGATCAGCGGCTGCAGCACCTTCATCTGGCCTTCGCGCAGCATCTTGGCATTGTTGTCGGTCGGCGCGCCGCCCAGCAGGTAGTAATTCCCCTTGGGTTTGAGGCCCACGATCGCCTGGGCCTGCAGCTCGCCCACCGCCGTGTTGTCGAACGAAATATAGGCGTCGACGTCGGCATTGAGGATCAGGCGGTCGTACGACAGCACCTTGATCTTCGCTTTCTTGGCTTCGCGGATCGCGTTGTTCAGGACCGTGGCGTTATATGGCACGATCACCAGCACGTCGACCCCGCGCGAGATCAGGTTCTCGATCTGGGCCATCTGGCGCTGCTCGCTGGCGTCGGCCGATTGCACATAGACCCTGGCGCCCAGCTTCTCGGCGGCGCCGATGAAGTAATCGCGGTCGCGCGTCCAGCGCTCGAGCCGCAGGTCGTCGATCGAAAAGCCGATCTTGGGATTCCTGGCGTCGGCCATGCTCGGTGCGGATGCGAACAGCATCGCACAACCGACTCCGATGGCGACGGCCATCTTCGTAATGCCATGTTTCATTGCTTGTCTCCTGTTTTTTATCGGCGCAGCGACCATGTCGCCAGCACCGTATTGACATTTTGCTCAAGAATTGAAGTTAGCGCTACCCCCAATGCGTCAGTGTCAGTGGTTATGGCGCGGCATATCGTGCGCCACGCCCCGATAAGGCAGGGCCAGCTCCATGCAGGCGCCGCGGTGCAGCTGGCCGACCGTGGCGCGATAGATCTCCTGCCACGGGGTCTGGCTGGCGGGAATCGCCGGCGAGATCGGAAGAGCGTCGT
>Ga0308157_10010116_pt1 | contig 10298 bp, 9 predicted proteins | sample PhyBR1_FD_201035 | JGI IMG/M metagenome (GOLD analysis project Ga0308157, IMG submission 201035) | Phyllosphere microbial communities from UC Gill Tract Community Farm, Albany, California, United States - DLSLB.R1 | ecosystem: Host-associated > Plants > Phyllosphere > Unclassified | place: USA... | reverse complement strand
CCCGTGCAGGAGGCGATGGACCGCCACGGCGACCTCCGCGCCCACGGCATCCCCGCCCCCGATGCGGTCGCGCTCACCGCGGCCGTCGGCGTGGAGCGGGTCGCCCTCGACGTCCCCTCCGCGGTCACCGTGCTGCGCGAGCACCTCCGGCCCGCGACCGAGCGGAGCGGCCCGTCGGCCCCCGTCCCGGACCCGGCTCCCGAGCCCGAGCCCGCCGAGGTCGTCGCCTCCCTGCGCGGGGTCAGCCACGGCTACCGGGGCGTGGACGGCTCCCTCTCGACCGTCCTCGACGACCTCTCCCTCGAGCTCCGCGCGGGGGAGCGGGTCGCGCTCGTGGGCACCAACGGCGCCGGCAAGTCCACGCTCATGCGCCTGCTGACCGGGCTGATCGTGCCCCGCGCCGGCACCGTCACCGTGGACGGCATCGACACCCGCACCCGCTCCGCCTCCCGCCTCGCGAACCACGTCTCCTACCTCGACCAGCACCCCCAGCGCATGTTCCTCAAGGACACCGTGCGCGAGGACGTCGCGCTCTTCCCGCGCGGCCGCAAGGTGCCCGACGCCGAGGCGATCGTGGACCGCATCCTCACCGAGGTGGGCCTCACCGAGCTCGCCGGGCGGGACGGCCGCACCCTCTCCGGCGGGCAGCAGCGCCGCTCGACCCTCGGCATCGGTCTCGCCATGCGACCCCGGCTCCTTCTGCTCGACGAGCCCACGTCGAGCCTCGACATCCGCTCCCGCGACGACGTCACCGCCATGCTCGCCGCGCTCGCGGAGACCGTGCGCTGCGCCGTCGTCGCGACCCACGACATGGACCTCGTCGCCGCCTGGGCGACCCGCGTGATCGTCCTGGACCAGGGGCGCGTGCTCGCCGACGCCACCCCGCAGGAGCTGTTCGCCCGGCCCGAGGTCACCGGCCGCGCCCGCCTCACCCCGCCGCAGGCCGCGCGGATCGCCCTCGAGCTGGGCCTGGACCCGCTGCCGCTCACCGCGACGGCGCTGCGCGCCCACCTGCGCACCGTCGACGCCGACCCCACCCAGGAGCACTGATGGCCCGCACGACCCACGACGTCCTCAGCGTGGAATGGGTGCGCCTGGAGCTGCTGCGCACCGCCTACTCCACCCGCGGCGGCCTCTTCTCCCGCATGGACCCGCGCGTGGTCCTCGCCTGGTACCTGCTCATGGCGCTCGCCCCCTGGTTCACCCACTCCACCGGGGTGCTCGCCGTGCTCTTCGCGCTCGGCGCGGTCTCCGTGGCCCTCGCCCGGGTGGGCCCGCTCGTGCTGGGCCTGTTCCTCATCGGCCTGCTGGGCAACGTCGTGGGGCTGTTCGCCGCCTCGTTCCTGTTCGGCGGCGACCTGGGCACCCTCGTGGCGCTCGCGGAGCTGAACCTCAAGCTCGGCGCCGTGTCGATGGCCTCGATGGCGGCGTTCGTGTCCCTGGACCCGGAGAAGCTCTCCGACGCGCTGCTGTGGTTCCGCGCCCCGGAGCTGCTCGCCTTCGGCGTCTCCTACGGCTACCGCATGCTGCCGATCCTCGTGGACGAGTACGTGACCGTCTTCGAGGGGCAGCGCCTGCGCCACGCGCCCGTGGAGCGGCCGGGCCTGCTGGGCTGGCGGGTGATCCTGCAGTGGTGCACGCTCGCGGTCACCGCGTTCTACCCGATCATGCTCAACACCGCGAAGAACGTGCGCACCACGGTCGAGGCCCTCGAGACCCGCGGCTTCACCTATGCCGCCGCGCACCCGACCGGCCGCCGCCTGCGCCTGGCCTCCCTGCGCACCGCCGGCCTCGACTGGGTGGTGCTCGCGGTGAGCGTCGTGGCGGTGCTCGCCGCCTACCGGCTCGGGGCGCTGCTGCCCTTCTGACCCCGAGCCGGTGGGAGTGGCATGCCCCTCGGCTCCCTCAGATCTCGTACTCGAGGAGCTGGTGGTACGTGCGGTTGCGGTACACCAGCGGCTCCTCGTTGGACAGCTGCGCCCTGTCCGCGGCGACGATCACGACGTGGCTGCCGCCGGCGGGGACCCGCTCCAGGATCCGGCCGCTGATCCATCCCGCGGTGCCGTAGAGCACCGGCTCACCGGTGGGCAGCTGGTGCCAGTCCACCTGGGCGAAGCGGTCGATGCCGGAGGTCGCGAAGACGGTCGAGAGCTGCCGCTGGTCCGCGGCGAGCAGGTTCACCGTGACCGTCGACGAGCGGGAGAGCGCGGGCCAGGCGGAGGACGTGTCGTTGATGGAGAAGGCGAGCACCGCGGGCTGCGCGGACACCGAGATCACCGACGTGGCCGTGAACCCGACCGGGCGCACCCCGTCGGTGAGGGTGATGACGGCGACCCCCGCGGGGTGCCGGCGGAACAGGGCCGCGAAGGTCTCGCGGTCCAGGAGCCCGTCGGCGTCCGTCGGCCGACGATCGGCTGCGGCGGGGCTCGGGGTCGGGGTGGTGACGGTGGTGATGGTGGTGGACTCAGGCGACATGGAGTTCCCTCCTCGATGCGGTGGTGGTGGCGGTGGAGCGTCCGGGCAGCAGCGGCAGCAGGTGCTCGCCGAGGCGCGCGACCTCCTGCAGGTACGGGGTGTCCGAGAGGATGAAGTGGGTGATCCCCCGGGAGCGGTAGGTGGTCAGGGCCGCGGCGACCTCCTGGTGCGAGCCCACGAGCCAGGTGGTCGCGGCGCCGCGGCCGCCCACGCGGGACGGGGCGGTGAACAGGTTGTCGTCGAGCACGTCCTCGCCGGCGCCGAGGGCGTGGAGGCGGGACTGGCCCACCGACGCCTCCTGGGACAGGGCATCAACCCCGTTCCCGCCGCCGCGACCGCCGTCGTGGCCGTCGACCGTCGAGGCGGCCTCCATCCCGCGCACACGGCGGCGGGCCTCCTGCCAGGCCTCCTCGGCGGTGTCGCGGGCGAGCACCGTGATCCGCAGCCCGAACTCGAGCGGGGCGTGGGTACGGCCCACCTCCTCGCCGAGCGCCCGCAGCCGCTCGATCCGCGCGGAGATCGCGTCGTAGGTCTCACCCCAGAACAGCTGCACGTCCGCCTGGGCGGCGGCGACCCGCTCGGCCTCGGGGGAGGCCCCGCCGAAGTAGAGGGTCGGGTGCGTGCGCTCGCCGCGCACCACGGGCCGGCGCGACAGTCGCGCCCCGTCCAGGGAGTAGAAGCGGCCGTGATGGGTGACGGACGGCTCGGTCCACAGGCGGCGCAGCACCTGCAGGAACTCCTCGGTGCGGGCGTAGCGGTCCGCCCGGGCGGTCACGGGGTCGCCGTACTCGGCGACGGAGTCCGTGCCGGTGACGATGTTCAGCAGCGCCCGCCCCTCGGAGAGATGGTCGAGCGTCGCGGCCGATGCCGCGAGGTGCGCGGGGTCCCAGTAGCCGGGGCGCACGGCGGCGAGCGGGCGGAACGTCCGGGTGCGGGCCGCGAGGGCGGTCGCCACCGTGAGCGTGTCGGGACGGTGCCAGCCGGTGCCGATCAGGGCGCCCCCGAACCCCGCCCGCTCCACCGCGAGGGCGTGCTCGGTGAGGGTGTCGAGGCTGTCGTGGTCCTCGCGCACCTCGTCCCCGCGGTGGCCGGGATCGATCTGGTTGGGCACGTACCAGAGGTAGGTCTCCTCGGACATCGCCGTCACCGTGCCCCGGCCTCGGCGAGCGGGCGTCCGAAACCGGGTGCGGCGGGCGCGGCCGACGGGGCGGCGCGGCGCTCGGGCTCCGCGGGCAGTCCCAGACCGTAGTGCCCGCGCAGCGTGGTGGCCTCGTACTCGGTGCGGAACAGGCCCCGCTCCCGCAGGATCGGCACCACCTGGTCCACGAACTCGGTCAGGCCCGAGGGGAGCACGGCGGGCATGATGTTGAAGCCGTCGGCCGCACCGGCCTCGAACCAGGACTGCAGGGCGTCCGCGATCTGCTCCGGGGTGCCGGCGAGGGTGCGGTGGCCGCGGCCGCCGGCGAGGCGGCCGATCAGCTCGCGCACCGTGAGGTCCTCGCGGCGGGCGAGGTCGACGACGAGGGTGTACCGGGACTTCGCGCCCTCGATCTGGTCCTCCGTCGGCAGGTCCTCCGGGAGGCGGTCGTCCAGGCCGAGCGACCCCTCGGGCAGGCGCAGGGTGCGGGTGAGCTGGGTGAGGGCGTAGCGGGGGTGGACCAGGTCGTTGAGCTCCCGCTCCTTCTCCCGCGCCTCCGCCTCGGTCGCGCCGATCACCGGCACGAGCCCCGGCAGGATCTTCACGCCCTCGGGGTCCCGACCGTGGGCGACCGCGCGGCGGCGCACGTCGGCGGCGAAGGCGACGGCGTCCTCGAGCCGCTGGTGGGCGGTGAACACCGCCTCGGCGGTGCGGGCGGCGAGGTCGCGGCCCGCCTCGGAGGAGCCGGCCTGCACGAGCACCGGGTGCACCTGCGGGCTGCGCTGCACGTTCAGCGGGCCCGCGACCCGGTAGTAGGTGCCGACGTGGTCCGTGGCGTGCACCTTCGCGGCGTCGCCCCAGACGGCGGCCTCCTGGTCCGCGAGCACGGCGTCGGCCTCCCAGCCGGACCAGAGCGAGCGCACCACGTCGAGGAACTCCTCGGCGCGCCGGTAGCGGTCCTCGTGCGCGGGCAGCTCCTCGAGACCGAAATTGCGCGCGGCGTCGAGGGTCGCGGTGGTGACGATGTTCCACCCCACCCGGCCGTGGCTGATGTGGTCGAGGGAGGCGAAGCGCCGCGCGAGGTTGTAGGGACTGTTGTAGCTGGTCGAAGCGGTGGCGATGAGCCCGATCCGCTCGGTCGCGACGGCGATCGCGCTGAGCAGGGTGAGCGGTTCGAGACCGCCGGAGGGCCGGCGCCCCACCTCCCCGCCGAGCACCGGGGAGTCGGCGAAGAAGATCGCGTCGAAGGTGCCGCGCTCCGCGGTGCGGGCGAGGTCGATGAAGTGGTCCACGTCGGTCCCGGCGCGGGGATCCGCCCCCGGGAGCCGCCAGGCGGCCTCGTGGTGGCCGCCGGTCATGAGGAAGGCGTTGAGGTGGAGCCGGCGGGGCTCACCGGTCGAACGGGGATGGCGGGGTGAGGCGGTCATGACGGGGTCCTTCCGGAGGGGGAGGCGGGGGAGGGGACGGGGACGCCGACGCCGAGGGCGGCGAGCAGCCGCGCCCGGTACCGGGGCACGTCGGGATGCTCCGCGGTGCGCTCGGCGGGCAGGTCGATCCGCAGGTCCAGCGAGAACGCGCCGTCCTCGATGACGAGCACCCGGTCGGCGAGCAGCACGGCCTCGTCGACGTCGTGGGTCACCAGCAGCACGGCCGGTCCGTGGGTGCGCAGCAGGGTGCGCAGCAGCGCGTGCATCCGGATCCGGGTGAGCGCGTCGAGGGCCCCGAAGGGCTCGTCGGCCAGCAGCAGCTGCGGCTCGCCCACGAGGGAGCGGGCGAGGGCCGCGCGCTGCTGCTCGCCGCCGGAGAGCTCATGGGGCCAGGCGCGCTCGCGGCCGGCGAGCCCCACCTCCGCGAGCATCGCCCGGCCGCGCTCGCGGGCGGCGGCGCCGGGCTGGCCCAGCACCACGTTGTCCAGCAGCCGCAGCCACGGCAGCAGCCGCGAGTCCTGGAAGACGAGGGAGACCCGCTCGGGGACGAGCACCTCCCCGGAGCCGTCGACGGTGTCGTCGAGCCCGGCGACGGCGCGCAGCAGGGTCGACTTCCCCGAGCCGCTGCGCCCGATCAGCGCGACGAACTCGCCGCGGCCGATCTCGAGGTCCACGCCGTCGAGCACGTGGCGCTCGCCGAAGGAGCGGCGCAGGGCGGTGGTGCGCAGGACGGCGGGGCGGCCGACGTCGGAGCGGTCCGAGGTGGGCCGCGGCGCGGTCAGCTCGCGAGGGTGCGTCGCCATGAGAGGACCCTCCTCTCGAGCAGACGCACCAGGGCGTCGGAGGTGAAGCCGAAGATCCCGTAGACCACGAGCCCCACGAGGATGATGTCGGACTGCGCGTACAGCTGGGCCTGCGACATCATGTAGCCGATCCCGGAGGTGGCGTTGATGGTCTCGACGACGATCAGCGCCATCCAGGAGCCGACGACCGCGAGGCGGAAGCCCACGAAGAAGCCGGGCAGCGCACCGGGCAGCAGCACCGAGCGCACGTACTGCCAGCGGGTCAGGCCCAGCGACTCCGCCAGCTCGATGTGCTTGGTGTCGATGCCGGTCAGGGCGCTGTAGGTGTTGATGTAGATCGGGATGAGCACGCCCAGCGCCACGATCGTCACCTTGAACTCCTCGCCGATGCCGAGCCAGAGGATCAGCAGCGGGATCAGGGCGAGGTTCGGGATGGCGCGCTTGACCTGCAGGGTGCCGTCCACGAGGGACTCGCCGACGCGGGTCTGCCCCGCGACGACGGCCAGCACCACGCCCGCGACGGTGCCGAGCGCGAGACCCAGCACGGCCCGGCCCAGGGAGGCGCCGACGTGGGTGGCGAGGGTGCCGTCCTGCAGCAGACCCCAGCCGGTGACCGCGACGACGTCGGGCCCCGTGAGCAGGCGCGGGTCGAGCAGCCCGGCGCTCGCGGCGACCTGCCACACGAGCAGCACGAGCAGCGGTCCGGCGAGGCGCGCGCCGGGGAACAGGCGCCCCCGGCCGAGCCGTCGCCGGCGGGACTGCGGGGAGATGCGCGGGGCCTCGAGCGTCGCGGGAGCGGGAGCCGTCGATGCCCGGTCGGCGCCCGCGTCCGTCGGCGCGGCGGCGCGCCCGCGGGAGAGGGCGGGGGTCAGCGTGCCGGTCATGACGGCTCCTCCACGTAGTCGGCGCCGACGGCCTGGACCGCGACGTCCTCGAAGCGACGGTCGAAGAGGTCCTCCGCGTCGAAGTCGCCCGTGATGAACCCGCCGTCGATCAGCAGCTGCTGGGAGGAGCGGGCCCACTCCACGGCGACGTCCCAGCTGCGCGGGAAGCGCGGGGCGCCGATCCGGGACCAGATGCGCTCGGCGTCCTCGGCGGTCACGCCCTCGGTGTCGACGTAGTAGAACTGCTTCCAGTCCTCCGCGTGCTCCCAGGCCCACACCTGGCCCTGCGCCCAGACCCGCACGTAGTCGCGGATCGCGAGCACGTTCGCCTCGTCGGCGAGCACGGTGGTGGGCGCCCACAGCACGGTGAGGAGGTCGGGGACCTCGGAGGGCAGCGCGATCGCGCCGTCGGCCCCGTACTGGTCGATGTACTTGGTGACCTGGGGCTCGCTGAGCGGGGCCACGTCCACCTGGCCGCCCTGGAGGGCGGTGAGGAACTGCGTGCTCGGGAGGTCCACGAGCTCGACGTCGGTGTAGTCGATCCCGGCCTCCTGCAGGGTGCGCAGCACGGTGTCGCCCTGGGACTGGCCCTGGGAGAAGGCGATGCGCTTCCCGGTGAAGTCGGCGACCTCGGCGATGCCGCTGCCGGTGGCGGTGGCGAACACGTAAGAGGGGTCGGGGCGCTCGAGCACGGCGACGATCTGGGCCTCGAAGCCGATCTCGCGCGCCGTGATCGGCGGGATGATCGCGTTGGAGGCGAGGTCGAGGGACTGGGCGCGGAACGCCTGGATGACGTCCGGGCCGGCCCCCACGTTGACCCACTCGCCGATCGTGAAGGCGGGGCCCTCGATCGCGTCCCCGGCGGCCTCGAGCTGCAGCTGGGTGGTGCGCCCGGCGACCCGCAGCACGGTGTCGGCCGACGGCGCGCCGGTGGGGATCGGCGCGGAGGTGGAGTACCCGGAGGCGTCCGAGCGGGAGGGGGCGCAGCCGGCGAGGGACAGCATCACCCCGCCGAGCGCGAGGGCGTGGCGGCGGGTCGGGTGGAGCGGTGGGCCGGCGGGGGACGGGTGTCGTCTGCTCATCGGGTTCCTCGGGGACGGGCCGCCCGGACAATGGTCAGGCTTTGGGGCGACATAAGGAACCCTAGGGGGAGGGCGAGGTGGCGTCACGTCTGTGACGGCGGAAGGCCCCGCGGGGTTCATAGGGCCTGGCCAGCCCGTGCGCGCTCCCGACGCACAAGAAGGACGTGAGGAGCACGCGCCCTGTCATGCACAGGGCAGGTGCTCCTCACGTCCTTCGTGGGGCGGCGGCGCCGGATCGGGCGGCCGCCGGGCCGGTGTCAGTCCTCGGTCGCCTCGGGGTGGCGCACGATGTTGACGACGGCGGCCACGAGGCCGCCCCAGACGGTGACGATCGCGATGACCATCATGACAATGGCGGATGCGGACACGGGGTCCTCCTTCGGTCGATGCGGGGGAGCAGGCGGAGCGGGACGGTCAGACGCGGCCCGCGGGCGAGCGCAGCTCGTGCGGGGTGGTGGCGTCGGCCCGGTCCTCGAGGCCCTTCCCGGCGACGACCTCCGGGGCGATCGGGTCGCCGTCGGAGTCGTCCTTGAAGAGGTTCGAGGTCGCGGGCCACGGCAGCAGCGACAGGACGATGCCGGCCACGAGCAGCGCGAGCGCCATGAGCCAGCCGAACACCACGATGAACCAGCCCGGGTACTCCGAGTAGGTGGTGGGCGAGGTGATGAGATCGATCGTCGAGGAGACCAGCGAGACGCCCAGGACGATCGGGGCGACGAGGCCCACGCACACGAGCCACCAGCGGCCGATCGGGAAGGTGCCCCGATGGTTGAGGTGGTCGCGCAGGGTGGGCAGGCCGCGCACCGCGTAGGTGACGATGATCGTGGAGACGAGGGCCGCCGCGACGATGCCGTACTCGTTGGCCCACTTGTCCAGCACGTCCAGCAGCGGCATGCCCATGGTCGTCGAGAACAGGGCGGTGGAGACCACCGCGAGCGGCACGCACACCCACAGGGTGGAGGAGATGCGGGAGAGCCCGAACTTGTCCTGGATCGCGGCGATGACGACCTCGACGATCGAGATCAGCGAGGTGAAGCCGGCGAGCACGAGCGAGCCGAAGAACAGCACGCCGATGAGCGCGCCCGCGGGGGCCTCGGAGATGATCGTCGGGAAGGCGATGAATGCGAGGCCGATGCCGGACTTGACGACGTCGCCGACCTCCACGCCCTGCGCCTGCGCCATGAAGCCGAGCGCGGAGAACACGCCGATGCCGCACAGGATCTCGAAGCCCGAGTTCGCGAAGCCCACCACGAGGCCGGAGCCGGTGAGGTCGGTCTTCTTCTTGAGGTACGAGGAGTAGGTGAGCATGATGCCGAAGGCGACGGACAGCGAGAAGAAGATCTGGCCGTAGGCGGCGACCCACACGCCCGGCTTCAGCAGCGACGCCCAGTGCGGGCGGAACAGCGCCTCGAGGCCGTCGATCGCGCCGGGCAGGAACAGTGCCCGGATCACGAGGATGACGAACATGACCACGAGCAGCGGGATGAAGACGACCGAGCTCGCGGAGATGCCCTTCTGCACGCCGAGCGCCATGACGACGATCGTCGCGATCCACACGAGGATCATCGAGACGAGCACCGCGGGCACCACGTCGAAGGAGATCGTGACGTCCGCGCCGCCGAGGGCCTGCGTGTACTCGCCGAAGAAGCCGTCCGGGTCGTCGCCCCAGCGCTGGTCCAGCGAGAAGAAGACGTAGTTCGTGGCCCAGGCGAGGATCAGCGCGTAGTACAGCGCGATGACCAGGGCGATGAGCACCTGCCACCAGCCGATGAACTCGGTCCAGCGGCGGAAGCGGCGCCACGCGGCGGGCGCGGAGCCGCGCCAGCGGTGGCCGATCGCGTAGTCGAGGAACAGCAGCGGGATGCCGGCCGTGAGCAGCGCGACGAGGTACGGCAGGATGAACGCGCCGCCGCCGTTCTCGTAGGCCACGGCGGGGAAGCGCCAGATGTTGCCGAGGCCCACGGCGGAGCCGATCGCCGCGAAGATGAACGCGGTGCGGCCGGCGAAGGCCCCGCGGTCGGCGCGGGCGCCGGCCTCGGCGGGGGCGGGGGAGTGTGCGGTCAAGGAGATCGCCTCCGGGGGATCTGCGCCCGCGGGCGCAGGAGGAACAGGGACGGGGATGCGGCGCCGCTCTCGCGGATCGCGCGGGCCCTGCCCGGGGGCAGGGTCATGGGCCGACGGCGGGCGTCGGTGCACCGCGGGGACCGTCGGGCCGGGGTGTGGCCGGACGGGGGAGCGGCGGGCGGCCGGGGTGTGGCCGTGGGGGAATGCTAGTGCCCCGGCGCGCCCGCCGCCCGGTCAGGACTCCGGCGGCGGGGGCGGGACGGGTGCGCCGACGGGCGGCGCGACCCGCGGGTGGGCGGTGCCGCCGGTGGTGGCGGAGCCCGCCGACCGGTCGCTCGGGGCGACGGGTGCACCGGCCGCCGCCGCGCCGTCGCCGGCCGCGGCGCGCGCCGGCGCCGGGTCCCAGCCGGCGTCCACCACCCGAC
>Ga0308157_10010115_pt1 | contig 10300 bp, 8 predicted proteins | sample PhyBR1_FD_201035 | JGI IMG/M metagenome (GOLD analysis project Ga0308157, IMG submission 201035) | Phyllosphere microbial communities from UC Gill Tract Community Farm, Albany, California, United States - DLSLB.R1 | ecosystem: Host-associated > Plants > Phyllosphere > Unclassified | place: USA... | reverse complement strand
TGATGACCGTTCCGGTGGGACCGGTGGTGGGTACCGGGGCAACGACGACCGTGGTGGGTACCGCGGGCGTGACGAGCGTTCCGGCAGCACCGGTGGTGGCTACCGCGGACGTGACGACCGGTCCGGTGGGACCGGTGGAGGGTACCGGGGCAACGACGACCGCGGTGGGTACCGCGGACGAGACGACCGTTCCGGTGGTACCGGTGGCTCCCGCGGCAACGACGACCGCGGTGGGTACCGCGGTCGCGAGGACCGACCGGGCGGTGACCGTGGCCGCTTCGTGAGCCGCGACGACGACCGCCGTGGCGGGGACAGCGGGTTCGTCCGCCGCGACGACGACCGTTCCCCGGGCGGGTACCGCGGGCGCGACGACCGCCAGGGCGGCGGCTCCCGCGACCGTGACGACCGCGGTGCCGGCGGCTTCCGTGGGCGCGACGACCGCCAGGCCGGCGGCTCCCGTGGGCGTGACGACCGCGGCGGAGCCGGCGACCGCCGTGGCAACGACCGCCGCGACGACCGCCGCGACGACCGCCGTGACCCGGCGCGCGAGGACCGCCGCGGCCCGGACGGCCGCCCGAGCACCGTGTGGCACAACGGCCGCCGCTACGTCGGTGGCACCACCACCGCCCGGAACAGCGACCGCGGCCGCGGTCCCCGGACCGACCCCCGCACGACGCCGCGCCCGGAGGGCGCGCGTGACGACCACGGAGCACCGCTCGAGGGCACGCCCGAGCGCCCCGTCATCCCCGACTGGGACGCCGACGGAGCCGGGGCGTCCACCGGGGGCGACCAGGGCCTCCAGGCCGAGGGGGAGCGCCTGCAGAAGGTGATCGCCGCTGCGGGCATCGCGTCCCGTCGCGTCGCGGAGAACCTGATCGTCGAGGGCCGTGTGACGGTGAACGGCGAGGTCGTGGACGCCCTCGGACGCCGTGTCACGGAGACCGACCAGATCGCGGTGGACGGCGTGCCCGTGCAGGTCGACACCTCGCGTCGGTACGTGCTCCTCAACAAGCCGACCGGTGTCGTCTCGAGCCTGCAGGACGAACGCGGCCGACGGGACCTGTCCGAGTTCGTCGACCGGTACGAGGAGCGGCTGTTCAACGTCGGCCGACTCGACACCGAGACCTCGGGGCTGCTGCTCCTGACGAACGACGGCGACCTCGCACACGTGCTGGCGCACCCGTCGTTCGGCGTGGCGAAGACCTACATCGCGAAGGTGGCGGGGAACGTCAACCCGGCGACCGTGCAGCGCCTGCTCGAGGGCGTGGAGCTCGAGGACGGTCCGATCGCCGCCGACAAGGTCCGTCTGCTCGAGTCGGCCCGTGGCGAGTCGCTCGTCGAGGTCACGCTGCACTCGGGTCGCAACCGGATCGTCCGACGGATGCTCGACGCCGTCGACCACCCGGTGCTCGAGCTCGTCCGACGCTCGTTCGGGCCGCTGCAGCTCGGCTCGCTGCCGATCGGCCGCGTCCGCGAGCTGTCGACGGTCGAGCTCGGCGGGCTCCTCCGCATCGCTCGCGAGGCGCAGGGCAGCACACAGGGTGCCGAGGACGAGGAGACCGCCGACTGAGGCGTCGGTAGGCTGACCGCGTGACCGACGCTCCCGCCCCGACCGCCGAACCGGACATCGACCGGCGGCTCCGCGGTCCCGTGCGGGTCGTCGGGGCCGGGCTGCTCGGCGCGTCGATCGGACTCGCCCTGCGCGAGAAGGGCGTCGACGTCGTCCTCGACGACGTCTCGCCCGCCGCCCTGGCGCTCGCCGTGGACTACGGTGCCGGTCGTCGCCCCGCCGACGGCGACGCGCCGGAGCTGGTGGTCGTGGCGGTGCCGCCGGACGTGGTGGCCGCGGTCGTGGAGCGCGAGCTCGCGGCGTTCCCGCACGCGGTCGTCACCGACGTGGCGAGCGTCAAGACCGGACCGCTGGCGCGCCTGCGCGAGGTCGGTGCCGACGTCGGCCGCTACATCGGGTCGCACCCGATGGCCGGCCGCGAACGCAGCGGTCCGACCGCTGCCCGGGCCGACCTGTTCGTCGGGCGGCCGTGGGTCATCGCCGGACACGACGGCATCACGTACCAGCGCGCCGCCGTCGTCGAGGACCTCGCGCTCGACGTCGGCGCGACCGTGGTGCCGATGGAGCCCGCCGCGCACGACCTGGCGGTCGCCTACGTCTCGCACGCACCCCAGCTCGTCTCCACCCTGATGGCCGCGCGGCTGCAGGAGGCCCCGGACGGTTCGCTCGAACTGGCCGGCGGCGGTGTCCGCGACGTCACGCGCATCGCCGCGAGCGACCCGGGCCTGTGGGTGCAGATCATCGGCGCGAACGCCGCGAACATCCGGCCGGTGCTCGCCGACCTCCGCGACGACCTCGACCGTGTGCTCCGCGCGCTCGGCGACCCGGACGGCCAGGGCTCGCCGCGGACGATCGCCGAGACCATCGCCTCGGGCAACCGCGGGGTCGAGCGCCTGCCCGGCAAGCACGGCACCACCAAGCGCTTCGCCCAGGTGGTCGTCCTCGTCGACGACACCCCTGGCCAGATCGCCGCACTCCTGGCGTTCATCGGGGAGATCGGCATCAACCTCGAGGACATGCGCCTCGAACACTCACCGGGCGCACCGATCGGCATCGTCGAGGTGTCGGTCGTGCCCGAGCAGGAACAACGACTCGTCGAAGAGCTCGAGGGTCACGGATGGAGGATCGCAGCAGCATGGGCCTGAACCACGACACGCACACCGCGCTCGAGCAGTCCGGCGTCACCGGCGGGCCCGACGGGCCCGACTCCGGGCTGCCCACGCCCGGCGCCCAGCCCGGCCCGATCGGCGGCGGGGACGTCGCCGGGGGCCTCGACGGCCAGGGCGGTGGCGAGCCGGGCTCGACGAGCGCTCCGGTGCCGTCCGGCCTGCCGCAGGGCGCATTCGTGGCCAAGACCGTCATCGCGGTCGACGGCCCGGCCGGCAGCGGCAAGTCGAGCGTCTCCCGGGCTGCGGCCCGCGCGCTCGGCTTCGGCTACCAGGACACCGGTGCTGCGTACCGTGCGCTCGCCTGGCACGCGCTGCAGCAGGGCGTCGACCTCGACGACCCGGCAGCGGTGCTCGCGAGCTGGGACACCTTCGACTACACGATCGGCACCGACCCGGACGCGTACTTCGTGCGGGTCGGCGACACCGACGTGACCGACGCGATCCGGACGCCCGACGTGACCGCCGCGGTGGCGCACATCGCCAAGCTGCCCGAGGTGCGCGAGCGCCTGGTGCAGCTCTTCCGCCAGGTCATGCGGAAGGCCGACGCGCAGGGCATCATCACCGAGGGCCGCGACATCACGACCGTCGTCGCACCCGATGCCGAGGTCCGGATCCTGCTGACGGCCGACGAGTCGGTTAGGATGGCTCGGCGCTCTGCTGAGGTCACGACCCAGTCGGCCGCCGAGACCTCCGCAGCACTCGCCCGACGGGATGCCGCGGACGCGAAGGTCGTGGACTTCATGAACGCCGCCGACGGCGTCACGACGCTCGACTCCACCGACCTCGACTTCGACCAGACCGTCCAGGCGGTCGTCGACCTGGCCCGAGCGGCCACGCACTGACGCAGACCGGGCGCCGTCCGGTCACCACGACCGGGTCGCCCGGTCACCACCGCCGGGTGACCGGCCCGGCCGGGAACGGCCACCGACACCGCGGCTCCGGTCGCACACGAGGAACCCCACCATGGCCCAGCAGGACAGCCACGACACCGACGACTTCCCGGAGTACGACGACGCGCTCGGTGAGCGCCTCGCCGGACTCGACGAAGCCGAGGCCGACCAGCGCGCCAACGCGCTCCGCGTCGGTCTCGACGAGTACGAGCTCGACGAGGAGGACGTCGCGATCCTCGACGCCGGTTCGATCGGGGAGGACGGCCTGCACTACCTGCCGGCCTACCCGGTGCTCGCGATCGTCGGTCGCCCGAACGTCGGCAAGTCGGCGCTCGTCAACCGCATCATCGGTCGGCGCGAGGCCGTCGTGCAGGACGTCCCCGGCGTCACCCGCGACCGCGTGAGCTACAAGGCCGAGTGGAACGACAAGCGCTTCACGCTCGTCGACACCGGCGGCTGGGAGCCGGACGCCCGGGGCATCAACGCCTCGGTCGCCGCGCAGGCCGAGGTCGCGGTCGACCTCGCCGACGCCGTGCTCTTCGTCGTCGACGTCACCGTCGGCATCACCGCCACCGACGAGCACGTGGTGAAGATGCTCCGCGGCACCGACCGCCCGGTCATCGTCGTCGCGAACAAGGCCGACGACGAGCGCCGCGACCTCGAGGCCTTCGAGCTCTGGAACCTCGGCCTCGGCGAGCCGCACCCGGTCTCCGCCCTGCACGGCCGCGGTGTCGCGGACCTGATGGACCTCATCATCTCGACCCTCCCCGACACCTCGGCGGTCGCCAAGCAGGAGGTCGGCGGACCCCGTCGCGTCGCGATCCTCGGTCGCCCGAACGTCGGCAAGAGCTCGCTGCTCAACAAGGCGGCGGGTGAGGAGCGCGTGGTCGTGAACGACCTCGCCGGCACCACCCGCGACCCGGTGGACGAGCAGATCGAGCTCGGCGGGCGCATCTGGCGCTTCGTCGACACCGCCGGCATCCGGAAGCGCGTGCACCTGCAGCAGGGCGCCGACTTCTACGCGTCGCTCCGCACCACCGCGGCGCTCGAGAAGGCCGAGGTCGCCGTCGTCGTGCTCGACGTGACCGAGCCGGTCTCGACGCAGGACCTCCGCATCATCGACCTCGTCCTCGAGTCCGGCCGCGCGCTCGTCCTGGCCTACAACAAGTGGGACCTGCTCGACGACGACCGCCGTCGCTACCTGGAGCGCGAGATCGAGCAGGACCTGGCCCACGTGGCCTGGGCCCCGCGCGTCAACATCTCCGCCCGCACCGGCCGGCACCTCGAGAAGCTCGTGCCGGCGCTCGAGACCGCGCTCGAGTCGTGGGACACCCGCATCCCGACCGGCAAGGTCAACGCCTTCATCGCCGAGCTCGTGCAGGAGCACCCGCACCCGGTCCGCGGCGGCAAGCAGCCCCGCATCCTGTTCGGCACCCAGGCGTCGAGCCAGCCGCCGACGTTCGTGCTGTTCACGTCGGCGTTCCTCGACCCGCAGTACCGCCGCTTCATCACGCGCCGCCTGCGCGAGGTCTGGGGCTTCGCGGGGACCCCGATCAACGTCAACATGCGCGTGCGCGAGCGCCGGAAGCGCTCCTAGCGCGGTCCGGGGGGACGACGTGCGACGGCGAGCACCGCGGGGACCGGCGACGGTCCTGGTGGTGCTCGCCGTCGTCGTGTCCGGCCTCGGAGTGGCATGGCTCGGGGCCGGCGCGGGTCACGACGACGGCCACGACGACCGGGCTGCGCCGCTCGGTCCGACCGCGGAGCCGTCCGCCGGCGGGACCCGGGTGCCGCTCGGGGTGTCGAACGCCCTCGGCGCGCCGATCCCCGACACCACGGCCGAGCAGGGCACGCGGCGCGACGTGGAGGACTGGGTGGCCCGGGCGCTGCCCGTCGCCGGCACGCTCGACCCGACGGTCGACGGCGTGGCCGGCACGGTGCGCATCGAGCGCGCCGAGAGCTCGTCGGTCGCCGTCCGCGTGCAGGGGCTGACCCTGCCGCCCGGTCACCGCTCGCTGCGGCTCGTGCTGTCCCGACAGGTGGACCTCGACGCGGCCGAACTGGCCTCGGCACCCGCCTTCACCGTGGTGCCGGCCGTCCCCGGGGACACCGCGATCATCACCGACCCGACGTCGCTGCAGGCGGACGTCCGGACGGCCGCCGTCGTGGACGACGAGTCCGGCGAGGTGCTCGGGACCGCCCTGCTCGTCCCCACCGACTGAGACCGGCACGACCCGGTCCGGACCCGGCCGGGAGGCACGGTGTCCGCCCGCCCCGCCGGATGCGGCACCATGGACTCCGTGAGCCTCCCCGTCCTCGCCGACCGTCTGTGGTGCCGGCTGCACCTGGACCGCCTCGCCGGTGGTCGCCAGGCCGACTACGTGATCCGCGAGGACATGCTCGCCCACCCCGAGACCGTGCGCTCGTTCCGCTGGATCCGGTGGCTGCTGGTCGCCGAGACCCTGGTCGGGCTCGCCGCGATCGTCGTCGCCGTGCTGCTGACCCGCGCGGGGGAGACCGTCGCGTGGGCGGTGTGGTTCCGCGCGACCGTCGTGCTGCTCATCACCCTGACGTTGTACGTGTTCGCCTGGCGAGCCCAGCTCGGGTACTACTGGGCGTACCAGCGGCTCCGGCTGTTCAGTCGGATCTTCCCGGTCGTCACGCTCGTCGTCGCGGCGATCCCCGGCCTCTACCCGTTCTGGATGGTCCTCGAGCAGATCCTGTTCTCGCTGCTCATGATCGGGATCGGGGACGTCCTGACGAGCGACCACATGCGCTCGACCTTCCCGAAGCCCGTCCGGCCGCCGCGCCGCTGAGCGCCGACGGGGTCCTCGTGGACCAGGGGACAACCGGAGCCAGGCGCAGCGCAGCGATCGGGTGCATCGTCGAGCCATGACGACGAACACGCTCCCCGGCGGCACGTACGACCTCGGCGACCTCGAGGTCACCCGCTTCGGCTACGGCGCGATGCAGCTCGCCGGTCCGCAGGTGTTCGGCCCGCCCGCCGACCGCGACGAGGCCGTCCGGGTCCTCCGCACCGCGGTCGAGCTGGGCATCACCCACATCGACACGGCCGACTTCTACGGCCCGCACGTCACGAACGAGATCATCCGCGAAGCCCTGCACCCGTACCCGGAGCAGGTCCACATCGTGACGAAGGTCGGGTCCCGCCGGAACGACAAGGGGCAGTGGCCGCCGGCACGGAAGCCGGAGCAGCTCGTCGAGGACGTGCACGCCAACCTCGAGCGGCTGGGCCTCGAGCAGCTCGACGTCGTGAACCTGCGCGTCGGCGGGTTCGACGCCCCGGAGCCGGGCAGCATCGCCCCGCAGTTCGAGGCGCTCGCGGAGCTCCGGCAGCAGGGGAAGATCCGGCACCTCGGGCTCTCGACCGTCACGGGGGCGCAGCTGCTCGAGGCGCTCCGGATCGCCCCGGTGGTGTGCGTGCAGAACATGTACAACGTGGCGCAGCGCGGCGACGACGACCTCGTCGACCTGACGGCAGCCGAGGGCATCGCCTACGTGCCGTACTTCCCGCTCGGCGGGTTCTCACCGATCCAGTCCGGCGCGCTCGACGCCGTCGCCGGTCGGCTGGGGGAGTCCCGCCTGTCGGTCGCACTGGCCTGGCTGCTGCAGCGGTCGCCCAACGTGCTGCTCATCCCCGGGACGTCCTCGGTCGAGCACCTGCGGGCGAACGTCGCGGGCGCCGGGCTCGTGCTCCCGTCGGACGCGGTCGCCGAGCTCGACGCGATCGGCGCTGCCTGACGGACCGGGGTCGCGGGCGGGGTCAGGCCACGGTGGCCAGCGCGAACGGCAGCACGGCCGACGCCCCCGCACGGCGGAGTTCCCGTCCCGCAACGGTCACCGTCCACCGGCTGTCGACGAGGTCGTCGACGAGCAGCACCGGTCCCTGGTGCGATCCGAGCGTCGCCGCGAGCTCCGGGCCGACCACGAAGGTGTCCCACACCCCGGCCAGGCGGTAGGCGCTGTTCGTCGCGCCGTCGCCCCGCGGCTCCCCGCCGCTGCGACCGAGCGTGCCGAGGAACTGCAGGCGTCCGATCGACGCCAGCGCCTGCGCCAGCGACCCGACGAGCTCCGGACGCGAACGCGACGACATCGCCACCACGCCGGTCGGCCGCTCCGCCCACGGCCAGTCCTTGAGCGCCCGGATGCACCCGTCGACCAGCTCGCGCGACACGGGGCCGTCGGGCGTCGACGCCGCGAACAGCGCCCGGAGGGGACCGCCCCACCCGAGGTCGGTGAGCCGGGCGACGGCGCGGCCGGGCTCGACGAGCTCACCCGCGGCGATCTTGCCCTTCACGGGGACCCCGAGCGACGACATGCCGGACGGCCACTGCGCCCTCGGCGCGATCTCGACGCCGACCTTGTCGAGGGCTGCGGCGGCCCCGGAGGTGTCCGACTCCGAGATCGACGTCGGGTACCAGACGCCCGCGCAGTTGTCGCAGCGGCCGCAGGGCTCGGCGGACGGGTCGTCCAGGTCCTGCTGGAGCAGCTGCATGCGGCAGGCCGAGGTCGACTCGTAGGTGAGCATCGACGACGCCTCGGCCTCGCGGGCGGCGGCGACCCGTTCGTAGCGTGCGGCGTCGTACTCCCACGGCTGCGCGGTCGACACCCACCCGCCGGTCACCCGGTGCACGGCGCCGTCGACGTCGAGCACCTTGAGGAGCAGTTCGAGCGTGGACCGCTTGATGTCGACGAGCCCCTCGAGGGCGACGGTCGACATGGCGGTGTCGGTGGAGAGCGCGCCGAGGACGGCGGACGCGCGCGCCTCGGTCGGCATCGACGCGCTCGCGAAGTACTGCCAGATCTCGCGGTCCTCGCGACCGGGCAGGAGCAGGACGTCGGCGTTGTCGGTGGCACGGCCGGCGCGGCCGATCTGCTGGTAGTACGCGACCGGCGACGAGGGCGCGCCGACGTGCACGACGAACCCGAGGTCCGGCTTGTCGAAACCCATGCCGAGTGCACTCGTCGCCACGAGCGCCTTCAGCTCGTTGCCCTTGAGCTGCTGCTCGAGCTGTTCGCGTTCCTCGGTGTCCGTCCGTCCCGTGTAGGCGCGGACGGCGTACCCGTTCTCGCGGAGGAGCCGGGCGATGTCTTCGGCGCCCGAGACCGTGAGCGTGTAGATGATGCCGCTGCCGGGCAGGTCACCGAGGTGCGCGAGCAGCCAGCCCAGGCGCTGCCGGGCGTCCGGCAGCGTCAGGACACCGAGCCGCAGGGAGGCACGTGCGAGGGACCCGCGGATCGTGAAGACCGGGGCGTCCGGGCCGGCGGTGAGCTGTTCGGCGACGTCCTCCACCACGCGCTCGTTCGCCGTCGCGGTCGTGGCGAGGACGGGCACGCCGTGCGGCAGCGACCGGATGAGCTCGGCGAGTCGGCGGTAGTCCGGTCGGAAGTCGTGGCCCCAGTCGGAGATGCAGTGCGCCTCGTCGACCACGAGCATGCCCATCCGGGCGATCAGCGTCGGCAGCTGCTCGTCGCGGAACCGCGGGTTGTTCAGCCGTTCGGGGGAGACGAGGAGCACGTCGACCTCGTCACGGGCGAGCGCCGCCTGCGTGTCGGCCCACTCGTGCGCGTTCGCGGAGTTGATCGACACCGCGCGGACTCCGGCGCGGGCCGCTGCGGACACCTGGTCGCGCATGAGGGCGAGCAGCGGGGACACGAGCACCGTCGGACCGCCGCCACGGCGTCGCAGCAGCAGCGTCGCGAGGAAGTACACGGCGGACTTGCCCCACCCGGTGCGCTGCACGACGAGGGCCCGCTGCCGGTGCTCGACGAGCGCGGAGATCGCCTCGAGCTGCCCGGGGTGGAAGACCGCGTCCGGCCGCCCGGTCAGGGCGGCGAGGGCCTCCTGCGCTTCCGCAGCGATGTCAGCGGACGGCGGGGCGGTGGTCGAGTCCATGCCCCCATGCTGTCAGCACCGACCGACGGAACGCGCGAGGCGCCTCCCGGCTGTGGAGCGGCGACCCGCTACTGGTACGTGACCAGCGACGGGGTGGGATGGACGTCCGCCATGGTCTGCTCCGGCGTCAGCATGGGCGTGTCCTCGTCGTAGAAGTTCTTCCAGCCCCAGTGCACGCCCTCGGGTGCGTCCTGGTGCAGCGCCTTCCAGGTCGCCTGCTTGTCCGGCTGCGAGCCCTGTCCGTCGACGTGGACGAGCAGGTCGAGCTCCGGGTGCGACTCCAGCGACGAGCGGTCCTGGATCATCGACAGGCGGAACTGGTGCAGCACGAGCGCCTTCGGCGGCAGCCCTTGATCACGGACGAGGTCGGCGAGCCACGACGACACCGCGTTCACCTCGGACGCCGACACGCTGCCGATCTGCCGCAGCGGCACCTGGTCCGCGGTCAGCCGCCACTCCGGGTCGAGTGCGAGCCACACGCCGGGCTTCCGCAGCAGTGACTCGTACCGCTTCGCCTGCGACAGGAAGTCGGACCGTCCGGGCTGCAGGTCGAGGATCACCGGCATCCCGGCGTCGTGTGCCGCGTCGACGTACGGCTCGAGCGTCGACACGGGCAGTTCGGTCGAGTAGTCACCGTCCGCGCCGGCGTCCCCGGCGGCGACGGTCGCGATGACCTCCATCGCCGGGGTCACGGGCTCGTCGCCGAGCCCGTCGTACTCCTTCGCCGTCGCCTCGGCGCGCCGCACCGTGGCCG
>Ga0308157_10010111_pt1 | contig 10302 bp, 12 predicted proteins | sample PhyBR1_FD_201035 | JGI IMG/M metagenome (GOLD analysis project Ga0308157, IMG submission 201035) | Phyllosphere microbial communities from UC Gill Tract Community Farm, Albany, California, United States - DLSLB.R1 | ecosystem: Host-associated > Plants > Phyllosphere > Unclassified | place: USA... | reverse complement strand
TCAGATTGTTGTAATAAGCGTAAATGTATTTTACCAAGATGACCAGCACCTAAAACTCCTACTTTTAACATGAGAATGTATTTTAAACAAAAATATAATTTATTTGTTTACCGTGAAAATGAATTTAGCGAATTATTGGTTGTTGGTTGTTAGTTATTGGTTGTTGGTCGTTTGAAGTTTGCAGTTTATTGCTCCTTTTAATTTTATAGTTTGTCACTCTGAGAGAAGTCGAAGGGCTATACTGATTGAAGGACTTCAACTCCACTTATCCTTATAGATAGTGAGCTTTGGGCTTTCGACTTTTGACTTTACACTTTATTATTTAAAAATCAATATTTGAAATCCTGTTTTGTTTCTTATTTTTGCGAAAATAAAACCTACCTATTTTGAAAGATACTGCCAAACATCAAGGACTTCGTAATCAATTAGTAACTACTTTAGAGCAAAAAGGAATTACTGATAGAGCGGTTCTTGATGCGATAAAAAAAATCCCGAGACACCTTTTTTTGAATTCAAGTTTTGAAGATTATGCTTATCAAGATAAGGCTTTTCCTATTGGAGCCGGGCAGACTATTTCGCAACCTTACACGGTTGCTTTTCAGTCACAGTTATTAGAAGTAAAAAGAGATCACAAAATTCTTGAAATCGGTACTGGTTCGGGTTATCAGACTGCTGTTTTGTTTATGCTTGGTGCTAAAGTATATACGGTTGAGAGACAAAGTGAGTTGTTTAAAACGACATCTAATTTATTTCCGAAATTAAATATTCGTCCAAAACACGTTACTTTTGGAGATGGATATAAAGGATTGCCAAATTTTGCTCCGTTTGACAGTATTATTGTTACCGCAGGGGCACCGTTTATTCCACAACCTTTAATGGCTCAGCTTAAAATAGGAGGAAGACTGGTTATTCCGTTGGGAGAAGATGTTCAGATTATGACTTTATTAATTAGGAAAAACGAAACTCAATTTGAAAAGCATGAGTTTGGAGAATTTAGATTTGTTCCTCTATTAGAAGATAAAAATTAAAAGAAAGCCCGTTTTAAAGCGGGCTTTTTTGTTATAGAATCAATTCTATTGCTTTTTCTAAATTTTGCTTTTCAATCTTCAGCACGTAATTGATAAAAATCGATTTGTCATTTTTGTCTTGACTTTCTTCTATTGTTGTTAAGTATTCATTTTTGCTACTGTTATCAGCTTCTGTTACAACATATACATAACCGTTTAAAAGTAAGATTAGATTTAAAACTAGATTCGCTATTTGAATATTTCCATTTTCAAAAGGATTTATCTTAATTATTTTCAAATACGCTTCTGATGCAAGAATTATCGGATGAAGATTGTTTTTTTGTGTTTCATGCCAATTGAAAAATAAGTTCATTTCCTTGATAATCAAAGAGTCATTTTTATATTTTCCTGAGTTTTTAGAATCTATTCCTTTAAAGATTAAATTGTGAAGAAAAAGTAAATCTTTTTCATTAAATGGTATTTTCTTTTGGCTTAGATCTTTTATATATATAGTTGCTTCTTGAAAATTAATAGCTTCAAGATGTTCCTCCATGCTTTTTTCCAAAACAGTGCTTCCGTCATTTATAACAGATTTAGCTTCTTCTAATGTTAGAGAATTTCCATTTAAATAGATGCTTTTGAAAATGAAATCTAATTCTAAAGACTTATAGATTTGACGTAATTGTAAAGGATTGAATGATTGAATTTTATTTTTTAATGTTTCAATTTCATCTAAAATAATTTGAATGGAAGTTATTATCGCTGAGTTGATCTCTTTTCTGTCGTTTTGAATTTCCTGCTCGGCTAAAAGAAGCGCTTTTAAAGCAAATTCTTCATCACCAATTTCATAAAGAATTTTTTCTTTAAGCCAAGCAATCATTAAAGTTTCATAATCAATTTCTAAAAGCTGAGAAAATTTCATTATTTGATCTTTGGTTGGTTTTCGTGTTCCAGATTCAAATTTACTTATCAAAGCTTGGTCAATTCCAGCTAACTGTGCTAATTCACGTGTTTTTAAACCTTTCTGTTCTCTAGCATTTTTTAGTAAAGATTTCATTTAATGAAAATTTTAGTCTTGACAAATTTAGTCAATTTTTTAATCAAAAGAAAAGCGATATTTAAATATCGCTTTTTTCTATAATTATTATTTTGGAGGCAGTGAGCCATCTTTTCTCATTTCCTTAACTACAGCTTGCATAATGGCATCAACTGTTTGGCCTAAATCTGTAACATATTGTGATTCTGTAGTTCCTGTCCAGATTAGTTTGTTTTGTTTTAATGAAAAAACATTGGTTTCTACCATGTAAGAAGTAGTTTCTTGATAGTATCCTGGATCATAAAAATTTGGAGAATACATTCCGTACCAATTCCCAAAACCATACCCATACATGCCTGTGTACATTCCGTCAAAACCTCCATAATACATTCCGGTGTAAGTGCCAGGAACGTAATTAACTTCTTTTTCTTTGCTGACCAATCGCATGCTGATTACTCCGTCAAAATTTTCATCTTGTAAAACCTTTAGTTTTTGTTCTTGTGTTAATTGAGAAGTTGCGTTTAAATATTGATACGAAGTTTTGAAAATCGGATTACCTGCCGCAATTCTATTTTCAGTAATTCGTCTCGAAGCTTCGTCTTTGACTAAAGCAACAACCAAAACTTTTTTAAAATGTTCTTGTGTAATCGTTACATCTGGATCTCTCCAGCTGTTTACAATTGAAGTATTACTGCCACAACTTGAAAACGCTGCTATAGCGAAAAACAAAACTAAGTACTTTTTCATATTTTACAGTTAAATTATTTTGTAATAAAAATAACAATAAAATATTATAAATGTATCATTCAGAGAAAATTAAATTTGGTTTTAATTGTAAGCTTTTTTAATAAGGTCCAAATCGCGTTTAGTATCTTGTTCTTTCAGAGATTCGCGTTTATCATAGTTCTTTTTCCCTTTACAAAGTCCAATCTGTAATTTGGCTAAACCTTTTTCGTTTGTAAAAAGTTTCAAAGGTATAATTGTTAAACCTTTTGCTTGAACATTTTTATGAAGTGTTTTTAATTCCTTTTTGTTTAAAAGCAATTTTCTTTCGCTTCTTGATTTATGATTGAATTGGTTTCCAAAAGAATACTCTTCAATATAAGTATTAATAGCGAAAAGCTCCATGCCACTAAATTCACAGAAGCTTTCAGTAATATTTGCTTTTCCTAAACGTATAGATTTGATTTCTGTTCCTGCCAAAACAATTCCAGCAGTATAAGTATCGATTATTTCGTAATCGAATCGGGCTCTCTTGTTAAGTATATTGACTGATTTTATCATAGATGCAAATGTAAGACAAAATTGAAAAACTGTGGCAGTTAAAGATAAATTAAAGTTTTTTTTAATCTATGATTTTAATCAGTCTTAAGCAAAAAGCTTACACATAAGTTTGTCTTGTAATTAAAAAAAACGAAATAAAATGAAAAAGATTGTAACATTAGTGAGTATGATATTAATCGGTCTAACTGCTAAAGCTCAAGATTCGTCTCAAGGATTAAAAGGTGCTTGGTTTGCAACTTCTCAGTTTGGTTATCAGCAGACTAAAAATGAGGGCAATAAAAACACAAATTTGTCTGTAATCCCAGTTGTAGGTACGTTTGTTACTCCGTCAGTTGCTGTTGGAGCAGGTATTGGATATATTAATATCAAAGCTCAGACAGATGCAGGAACAGCTGCAAAAACAGATTTAATTGTTGTTCAGCCTTTAATTAGAAAATATTGGAACGTAGCAGGTTCATTATATTTCTTCGGACAAGCAGCAATCCCTGTTATTACTGGAAAAGAGAAAGAAAGTGAGTTGAAAGTTAATCAAGTTGGACTTTCAGTATCAGGAGGTTTAGATTATTTTGTTACTAAAAACTTCTCAGTAGAGTTTTCTTATGATTTGGCTAATTTTACTTCTACAACACTAAAGGCTCAAAATGGAGAAAAAACAACTGTTACCAATTTTGGATTAGCGCATGTTGCAAATGTTGACCCATTTTATAACACAGCTTTGGCAGGAAGCAATCCAAACTTGACTTCTCCAGTTTCTGTAGGTTTTAAATTTATATTCTAATTTATTCTTTATTTGATTAATGTAAAATTCTATTTAGTAATTTTGCGAAAAAAGAAGACCGTACTTTTTTGAAGTACGGTCTTTTGATATTATTTAAAAAGTATAAAATGCAAAATCAATCCAAAGATCCTTTACACGGAATTACACTTCAAAAAATTGTCGAAACGCTTGTCGACTATTATGGGTTTGATACTTTAGGGGAATTAATTCCGATAAAGTGTTTTAACTCAAATCCAAGTGTAAAATCAAGTCTTACTTTTTTAAGAAAAACAGACTGGGCTCGTAAGAAAGTAGAAGAGCTTTATGTAAAAACACTTCCTAAATTAAGCTAATTTATAATTTATAAGAAATCATAACCCCGCCACGGTACGGAAGCCATTCTCCACTTTTATTCCAGTGAACTGCTTTTTCATATCTTCCTGGGGTTCCGTCATTATAGTATCCGTGATAAAAACCTTGATGCCATCCACCGCCTACAAAAAAGTCAAGTAAAAATTTATCGCTTAGTTTTAGATTGTAACCTACTGTTGCTCCAATTCTGTAACCAAATCCATCTTCATAATGGTTGCTATCCCAATAATTCCACTTTTGTATTTCATATTTATCGGCTCCTATGTGTGCTCCAGCATAAAAACCATTGTATTTTTCTTTAAAATGATAACGAATTTCAGGAGTAATAGTAACAAACTTCATAGGATGGTGTCCATTAAAAGATTCCCAAAATGAAGCCATTACGTCGGCACTAAAAGTGGTTTTTTCTCCGATACTGGTTTCAATGCCAATGTTAGGAATGGCTAATAAAGCTGTAGCTCCGTTAAATTTTACAAATGTCTGACTTTGCATTTGCACACAAAATAGAAGAACAATTAGGGCGGGTATTTTTTTCATAAGGATTTTTTGGAAATCAAAATCAGCAATGGTTTTGCTGATTTTGCTCGCAAATATAACAGATAATGCTTAAGAACTATTATTTATAAGATTATTTTAACAAGTAGAAAAAATTACTTTTCTAGTAATGAATAGATTACCTTATCTATAAATCTTCCATCCCAAAATTCCACTTCTCTTAAATGGGCTTCTTTAACAAAACCACACTTTTGCAGTACCTTTTCAGAAGCATAATTGTCGGGATCAATTACAGCTTCGATTGAATGAAGTTTTAAATCTTCAAAACCATATTTAATCAATTGGTTAACAGCTTCTGTAACTATTCCTTTTCCATGATGGTCAGGTGAGAGAATATATCCAATTTCAGATCGGTAATTCTCTGGTTGCATTCTGTAGAATCCAATAATTCCAATTAATTTAGAATCATTTTTAAATCGGATACTCCAGTTTATTCCTTCATTAGTATCAATCTTTTCATCAATCATTTTAATGAGTTCCAAAGCATCCTCATGATCTTTTGCCAAAGGTCTCGGGATATATTTCATATTTTCAGGATTAGAGCGCAAGTCAAAAACTTCTTGTACATCTTTATCTGTTAGCCTATCTAAAATTAAGCGTTCTGTTTCTATTATTGGAAAAGGAGTAAAATTGAAATCTAACATTTTGTTATTTTTATAATATAGTAATACTAAATTTTGCGCTGAAATCTTTGTTTTCATCCAGAATTAAAATTCCTTCTTTTTCATATAAATCTCCTGAATTTTCATCGGTATCAGAATAACCTAGCCAAGGTTCGATGCAGATAAATGGTGCATTTTCTTTTGTCCAGATCCCTAAACTTGGAAAGTCATTATAGCTAACTTTTACATACGGTTTTGAGTTGTTGAGGATAGTCAGTGATTTGGATTCTAATGTTTTGAAAATTAAAGCATCATTCTTAAAAAGCTCATAATTTAAAGGGACTAAATTATTTTTTGTTTCCAGAACTTTGGTCTTGGAAGAAATCAAATCATTTTCAAGAAGATAATATTTTAAATTTTCTTCTTTTTCGAATTGAAAAGCATAATCTTCAAAATTGTCTGGAAGGGCGATTGCTGGATGTGCTCCAATTGAAAAAGGTATTTTTTCTTTTCCGTTATTTATTACTTTATATTCAAGTTCTAATGCATTTTCAATAAGCGTATAAATAAGTTGCAATTCAAATTCAAAAGGATACTTCTGTAATGTTTCTTCAGAAGATTTAAGAGAGAAGATAGCCTTGTTTTCAGTTTTTTCGATCAATTCAAAATCCATGTCACGAGCAAAACCATGACGTGGCAGATGATATTCTTTTCCATTGATTGTGTAAGTGTTGTTTTTTAAAGTTCCTACAATTGGAAAAAGTACTGGCGAATGCTTGCCCCAAAAATCTGGATTGCCTTCCCAAATATATTCGTTGTTTTGATTGTTTTTTATAGAAAATAATTCAGCTCCCGCATGTTTAATAGAAGCTTTTAATATAGAATTTGAAATAGTTGTAGTCACAATGTTGAGTCTAAAATGAATGTTCTTTTGATAGATGTAAATATATTTTATAAAATTTAGTTTTTTAAGAAAAAGGCTTAAATTATTTTATTGATAAAATTATGCTAAAATTAAATTTATGTTTTAAAATTTCTCTGTAAATAGCTTTTTTTTTCATTAATTTGCTACATAAACAGCTAAAAAATATGAAAAAGCAATCTGCAAAAGCCATTTTAACCGCGGCTTTATTTTTTGGGATTTCTTCAGTTTGGGCGCAGCAAACTCCTTCAGCACCAACAGCAAATCCAGTAAACAATTACAATTATCATGATGCCTTTGGGCCTCATTTTTACACCAAAAATGCTACATCAACTCGCACTGCGAGCGGTGAGCCAGGAATAGAGTATTGGCAGAATAGAGCCGATTATCAGATTACGGCAAAATTAAACGGAACTACAAATGAGATTGTAGGAACAGATGAAATTACTTATACTAATAATAGTCCTAATAAGTTAGGATTTCTTTGGCTAAATTTAGATCAGAACTTATTTAAAGAAGATTCTAGAGGAAATGCTGTTGTGCCTTTAACAGGAAGCCGTAACGGAGCTCAAGGACAAGTTTTTGATGGTGGAAATAAAATAAAATCGGTTAAAGTAATTTCTGGCGGAAAAAACAAAACTGAAGTCGATGCTAAGTATATAGTTACAGATACCAGAATGCAGATTTTCCTTCCTCAGGAATTGGCAGCAAAAGGAGGTTCTGTAAAGGTTAAAATTGAATTCTCTTTCATTGCACCTTTTGAAGGATCGGATAGAATGGGAGTTTTAGAAACTAAAAATGGAAAAATCTTTACAATTGCTCAGTGGTACCCACGTATGTGTGTGTATGATGATGTAAGAGGATGGAATACAGCTCCGTATTTAGGGGCGTCTGAGTTTTACTTAGAGTACGGTGATTTTGATGTGAAATTAACTGTTCCGGGAAATCACTTTGTAGTAGCTTCTGGTGAATTATTAAATGGCCAAGAAGTGCTTTCTGCAGATCATTTCAAAAAATATAAGGATGCTGCAAACAGTGATAAAACTGTAACAATTCGTTCTGAACAAGAAGTGAATTCGGCATCAAATGCAAATGCAGGAACAGAAAAAACATGGCATTATAAAATCAAAAATGCACGTGATTTCTCTTGGGCATCATCTCCAGCTTTCATTTTAGATGGAGCAAAAATTAATCTGCCAAGCGGTAAAAAATCATTAGCATTATCAGCTTATCCTGTTGAAAGTGCAGGGCAAGGTGCTTACGGACGTTCTACAGAATATGTAAAAGCATCGATTGAGCATTACTCTAAACAATGGTTTGAATATCCTTATCCAGCAGCTACAAACGTTGCAGGAAACGAAGGTGGTATGGAATATCCTGGAATTGTTTTCTGCGGATGGAAATCTAAAGGACAAGATCTTTGGGGCGTAACAGATCACGAATTTGGACATATTTGGTTCCCAATGATTGTTGGTTCAAACGAAAGACTATTTGCTTGGATGGATGAAGGATTTAACACTTTTATTAATTCATTAAGTACTGCTGCATTTAACAACGGTGAGTATAAAGAAGAGCCAACAAATTTGCATGAAATGGCAGAACCGTTTACTAGACCAGATTTAGAAACTATTATGAGCTCTCCTGATAATATGAAAGAGGCTAATATTGGTATGTTATGTTACTTTAAGCCAAGTGCAGGTTTAGTGATTTTAAGAGAGCAGATTTTAGGAAAAGAGCGTTTTGATACTGCTTTTAGAACCTATATTGAGCGTTGGGCATACAAACACCCGCAGCCAGATGATTTCTTCAGATCTATGGAAAATGTTGCTGGTGAAGATCTAAGCTGGTTTTGGAGAAGCTGGTATGTAAACAACTGGAGATTTGATCAAGGAATCAACTCAATTAAATATGTAAAAAATGACCCTGCAAAAGGTGCCGTAATTACAGTTGAGAATTTTGATAAAATGCCAATGCCAATTATTTTAGATGTGAAAACAAAAAGCGGAAAAGTGACTAGAGTTAATCTTCCGGTAGAAATCTGGCAAAGAAATAATTCTTGGTCTTTCAAACACAATTCTACTGAAGAGATTGATAGCATTACTTTAGATCCAGATAATGCTTTTCCAGATAATAATACGTCTAATAATGTTTGGACAGCAGGAAAAGGAAAAATAGAAAAAGATATTATTTTAGATCCTTTTGTTGGTAGCTATGTTACATCAAAATCACCTTTGACAATTGAATTGACTGAGAAAAACAGTGTTTTAAATGCAGAACTTCCAAACTATCCTAAATTTGCTTTGAAGCCTGTTGAAAACGAAAAAGATACATTTGAATCATCAAGAGCTGGTTTAAAAATTAAATTTAATGAAGCTAAAAACGGTTTTGATTTAATACTTTTAGGAAATGGTCAAGTAATACCTTTTACTAGAAAATAATAGAATTAAAGCAAAAAAAAACGTAAAGCCCGATGGTTATCTTAACTATCGGGCTTTCTTTTGTTTTTAAGTTTCAAGCTTATTCTGTTTAATTTTTAAAAATTAAAGACTCAGAACCTCAGTATCTTAGAGTCTTGGTATTTTTAAAGAATAACAAAACGTAAAAAAAATGTTAGAATTTTATTTTTTTGTTTTGTGAATTAAAAAATAATGTAATTTTGCACCGATGAATAAAATAAGTTTACATATAACTTCTTTGTCACGGACAAACTCACCGATTACTTCTCCCGAAGTACGGACACTAGCTCTATAGTGTTCACTGAGTTTTATAGCCGTATATTTATTCATACCCATTTTTCATTTTGAAATCATATAATTTGTCCATTGGACAAACATATCCTAAAAGTATTTATTATTTTGTAAATTTTCATGATCAAGTTTTTGATTTTGAGAATGTTACTTCTATTTTGCTTAATTTTATTGGATTCAATTCTGGATTTCAAACGAATCAATATGCTTTAATTTTTAACTCTAACTTCAATAATTGAAATGAAGATCTCTATTGTTGTTACCCAGGAAGAACACTTTAAATACGCACAAGAAATCTGCGATACGATAGAATCATCTGCCTTGTTAAGAGGTACGGGGATTGCTAAAAGAACTCCTGAGTACATTCAGAAAAAAATGGCAAACGGTGATGCAATGATCGCTTTGGCTGACGGAAAGTTTGCAGGTTTTTGTTACATAGAAAGCTGGCAGCATGGAAAGTTTGTTGCGCATTCTGGGTTAATTGTACATCCAGATTATAGAAGTCATGGTTTGGCCAAAAAGATAAAATCAAAGGTTTTTGAGTATTCTTTAAAAAGATTTCCAGACGCTAAAATATTTGGAATTACGACTGGTTTGGCCGTAATGAAAATTAACTCTGAATTAGGTTATAAACCAGTTCCGTTCTCAGAATTAACAACTGATCCGAGTTTTTGGGCTGGTTGCAAAACGTGTACAAATTATCATATCCTGCAAAGCAAAGAGAATAAAATGTGCCTTTGTACAGGAATGTTATACGACCCAAAAGAAAAACAAAAAACACCACCAAGACATCCTTTTAACGAGGCTGTTTTAAATAGACTTAGAAAAATAAAACAGGCTTTATTCTTAAATAAAATCTTGTCATTGTTTGTTTAAGTCAAATGAATTAGAAAAAATCTCAAACTGCTACATACGAAAGTATTAGCCTAAATTATAAAAAATGAAAAAAGTAGTATTAGCTTATAGCGGAGGATTAGATACCTCGTATTGTTTGAAATATTTAAAAAATGAAAAAGGATA
>Ga0308157_10010110_pt1 | contig 10304 bp, 11 predicted proteins | sample PhyBR1_FD_201035 | JGI IMG/M metagenome (GOLD analysis project Ga0308157, IMG submission 201035) | Phyllosphere microbial communities from UC Gill Tract Community Farm, Albany, California, United States - DLSLB.R1 | ecosystem: Host-associated > Plants > Phyllosphere > Unclassified | place: USA... | reverse complement strand
AAGCCACTACAAATACATCGATCATCGACCATCGACCTATAAATTCGACAATACGATATAGCAATGTGCATTGTTCAGGAGAAAAATTCCATCGTGAAAATGATTGTATACGTACTGCAATTAATAGGAAGCACAAGATCAGTAGTTTTAACATAGGAATAAAGATACTCGCCATAAAAATTACGGCAGATACCAAATAGTCACCACTTTTCCAGAAATAGATCACACCACTCATAATTGTATCTTGCTGACGACCAAGCAATGAATCCGTCATTGTCATCGGTAATACATTTGCTGGAATATATAAAATACTCGCAGCGATTACTAATGCTAAAGTTCGATCTAAACTATAAGGTTTGCGAAGATGTAATGCAGTATGACAACGTGAACAATGTTGATCATTACCATCCACATTTTGTTGCGGATTTAAAAGACCACAACAATGACATTGTAAGAGTGAAAAATCTTTCGCTCTTGGGTAGAGTTTAATATTTCCAACCGATTCATCATTATATTTTTTGGCGCTTACATGCTGATTTTTCATGATAAACACCTATCAATTTCGTCCCAGATATCTTTAATTTTTATTGAAGATATATAGACCAGCAATATACTTAATATGCCAAATGCCCAAAGTGCAATTCCTGGGATGACAATAACCATCCCTACTAACTTTACAAGAGTGACCAATACACCGATAAGAAAAACTTCGACCATTCCCCATACTCGAAATAAGAACAGCACTCTTAATGTCAATCTTAAAAATTTAGGTCTAGTTTTAAAAAGTCCAATTGATGTGAGTACATACATTAAAAGCATCAAATCAATTAAGGGAACGATAAATGTGGTTATTAAAATTAAAATCCCCACAAAAGCTCGATCAATCTGAAACATTGTCCATGCTGCACCAAGCAATGTCGTCTGGGAAAAATTCCCTTGTAGCTCAACTTTTACAATAGGAAAGCTATTAGCAATAATAAAAATAATAAAAGCAGTTATTACCAATGCTAATAGTGATGTAAACGATTTGGGTTGCCTATAAAGTTCTGCACCACAACACTCGCAATACGCCCGCTCTCCAGCGGCTAAATCAACTCTACGATAGATCGTGTCGCATTCCTCGCAACCCACTAATTCCGACTGAGATAAATCCTCTCCAAAAAGATGAAGATCTTTATTTTTTAAAAGCTCAGATCGTTGCTCAGATGTCAGTTGACTCACGTAGGATTTCTACCGTTTCGTTATAAACTTAGTTGGAAGTTTTAAGCATTATTAATCGCATTGGTTTAGACCATCTTAACTGATCAATTTGAAACTTGAACAATACTCACACAATTTATATAACTATATGTTTATGAGCAACTCAGAAACTAAAAACATAAGCACAGAATTGTTATGTGGATAAATATCATCACCCTGTATTGATGCCTAGGCTATTTATTCATAATTAAAGCTTCTTAAAAATATGCAACCATTACTCGATCTTAAATTAATTCAAAGATTTTAGTCTATATCATGAACATAACAGCGCTTTTAGACCTAATATAAATGTCAATTTAAAGTAAATTTAATTCGCTACGAGCATGATTGATATGGAAATTGATGAAGACCTAACCTTAAGAAAAATTCAAATTTTTCTAGCTTTCATGCGCTGTGGTAGCCTTTCAAAAACTGCGACAGAAATGCAAATTAGTAATGTCAGTGTTCACAAGGCATTGCATTCCCTAGAAAATAGTCTGCGCTGTCCATTATTTAAAAATGAAGGTCGCAACTTAATTCCATTAAAAAGCGCTTATGTACTACAAGAGCATGCTCAAAAAATCGTGCAAGACATCGTCACAACGGTTAATAAAACGAGAGAAGCGGCTGGATTTGCAGCCAAAGTTTTACATTTAGGTTCTTTATACTCGCTGACTGTAAACACCATTCCGAATGTGATTAGTCGTCTAAAATTACGACGAGGTGAATTAGATATTCAATTGCTACTCAGCTCAAACCTAGACCTAGTCAAAAAGTTAAAAACAACCGAGTTAGATGCAATTATCGTTGCATTAAATCAAACAACATCTGATCCTGATTTTGAAAGCTTAGCGATGTTTGATGACAATATATATCTTGCTGTCAACAAAAACTCAGCGCTATCAACTTTAGAGGAAATCGATTTAAGTACCTTGAAAGACGAAACTTTTTTAACGCTTTCTAAAGGTTTTGCAACACGTCATGACAGCGATATTGTATTTGAAAAAGCAGGTATTGATCCAAAAGTTTTCTTACAGGTAAGTGATATTTTCACCTTGGTCAGTATGGTCAGTACAGGTGTAGGCATGGCTTTACTACCTGGCCGTATCTCTACAATTTATGAAAGTTCGGTCAAACTTATTCCATTACAAGCACCTTATCAAATTAAACAGGAAATTGGACTCGTTTTTCTAAAGAGTAAAGAAAGGGATCCAAACCTATTGGCATTAATCGCTGAATGTCGGATGTTTGCGCGACAATATTTATAATTATTTAGGTAGTTAATATTTAATTAACTACCCTTTTAGTCTTCAATTTCAATTAACTAAAAATTGCATTAACGGTTAGGAAGAAAACCGAAGGTCCAAGTAAGCATCCTAATCCTGTATAAAAGGTAGCAACTAAAGCGCCGTAAGGAACTAAGCGGACATCAGTGCCTGCTAAACCAGCAGCAGTTCCACTAGTTGTTCCAGCTAAGCCACCAAAAACCATTGCTGATCGAGGGCTTTTTAAATACATAAACTTTGCTAATAAAGGCGTTCCAACCATAAAGAACACCGATTTGATTAAACCAATCGCAATTGACAATGCAATTACATCTGAACTTGCACCTATGGCAGTACCTGTAATCGGCCCCACGATATAAGTCATCGCACCGGCACCAATCGTAGTCATTGAAATTGGATCTTTGTAACCTAAACACCAAGCTACAACAACTCCAATTGCAAATGGCACAACACATCCTAAAGTCAAAGCAATTAATCCGACTTTTCCAGCTTTTTTCACCTCTTTCACATCGACTTCAAAAGCTGTTGATGCAATTGCAAGATCGCGGATCATTGCTCCACCTAATAATGCAAATCCTGAAAATATTGCAATATCAGAAATACCTTTGGTGCCATTGGTATATACGCCTGCAAAATATGCCACAACCAATCCTAATGTAATTGCAATTGCTGAACTCTGTAACTTTCCTTTGGTTAAGTATTTAGACAATAAATGCGATACAAACATCATCAAGCCAGTAACCGCAAGTGCTGTGACAAGTGCATTTTTACTGAGAACCGCTATTAAATCTTCCATTTCATCAATCCCTTATATTATTTTTTAAGCCGTTTTTTCAGTTGTTTCTAATGACCATTCATATGTTTCATAGTCACCACTCATACGGTTCAAATATCGAATAACCAACACCGTGCCTATAAGTGAAGCAACAGATACGATAATTCCTAATAAACCACCCGATAGTGCCGCAACAACATTTTGTCCCGCAGACATCGCAACAACGATTGGAATGTACATCCCTGACCAATATAAAATCCCGAATTGTGTGACTTGAGGGAGATAACCTTTTTTCGCTAATAACTCTTTCGCCAATATAAGTAAAATCATAGAGATGGCTACACCACCAACATTTGCCTTTACACCCAAAAGCATGCCTAGCGTATTACCAAAATAATCACCCAATAAATGACAAATCGCTAAAATTGCTGTTCCGTATATAATCATTTTCCGTTTCCTCTATCCTTTGAGTTGCATCATTTTTTGATTATGCTTTATACAAAATCATTTCCCTTTTGCATTGCAATAATCAGACTTTCAAGTTGTGTATTTTGAAAGGATAAGACTGTCCCTTCTTTAAATACTTTCCGAGCTAAACCCGTTAAAACAGTTCCAGGTAAAGCCTCTATCTGTAAGCGCACACCTCGCTCCCATGCGACCTGAACGGTGCTCTGCCAATCCACTGTCCGACTCATGTTAAAAACAATATCGTCAATAATTTGAGTATTTGTTCTGAGTAACCGCGCAGAAGTACCACTCAAATATTGTATGGTTGGTTGTTGCGAATTTAATCCTTTCACCAAACACGCGAGTTGCTGCGCTTGTTTTTCCAAAAGCATGCAATGTGATGGCACGCTAATTTCAATTTTTTTAGAAATTACTCCATTCTGTTTTGCATATTTTGCTACCAATTGCATTGCTTCAAATGACCCTGAAATTACCACTTGATTTTCAGCGTTCAGATTTGCCATGAAAACCTCCTGACCATCTGATGCAACTTTTGCAATCCATGACTCAACTTGAAAACGATCAGCGCCAATAATTGCAGTCATTCCATAACCATTCGGATATGCTTGTTGCATCAATTCTGCGCGTTTGGCAACAAAAGTGAGCCCATCTTCAAAGCGAATAACATTGGCAACCGTTGCCGCAGCCCAAGCACCGATCGATAAACCCGCGACGTATTTTGGTTGTAACCCTTGCTCTCGTAATAAAGCGGAACTAATAACACCAGCAATGTATAAACAAAGCTGAACTGCATAGGTAGACTTTAACGCGTCAACCTGATCAAGTAACATGACGTTTTCTTTCAAAACATCTGATGCCTGTTCAAGATACTGATTCACCAAAGCATGCTTTGGAAGATCATGTAACATATTGATCTTTTGAGCACCTTGTCCTGGATATACCCATATTGAGCTCATGTTATTATTCCCTTAGCACCAAGGATTTTCGACCAAAACAGCAGCATCGTTTCTCTTTAGTAAAACACTCCCTTTTTTACCTGCCCATTCCCTAAGTGCGACACCACCCAGAGGTGTTTGTAATTGCACATCAAGCTTCATATTGAGATGATCTAACCGAAGTAAGATAGTTTGAGCAAGCGATTTTGGAACAGCCTCATCTGCTCGAATGAGCAAATCAATATCGCTATTTTCTTTGACTGTTCTCAATCCAGTAGCCAATTCAAATCCAACACTACCTGTATAACCCCATGACATATTAAAGCTTTGCATCACGTTATAAACTTGTTGCAACTTCAACTGTAAGTGAGGAAATAAGCTTAAATCCTTTTCTATTAAGCACTCTGGCTGTATACACTTTGTAATGGCATTGATCGGTAACTCAGTTGCAAATCTTTGGCTCCGCTGAATTCCACGTATTCCGACAGCAACCATATTACACGCTGACACAGCACGTCTTACCACCACTGGTTTTTGCTCGGATATCGCATCAATCACCCATTGTGGAGCGCTATTAGGCAATAACTTTGTGGTCATGCCCCACAGAAGATCATGAGGTCGGAAAGAATGCATCATGTCCATTGCTCCTTCAACAGCTCGCGAACTTTCTTTGACATACTGCGATTCTCTGCATCAAGGCGATGCTTTAAATCATTTACACCGCTCAAAGTAATTTCTTCAAAAGCATTCTTTAGCGCTTGCTGTATGTGCTCAATATCTTCGTCAGTCGGTTCGTCCGCGTCACTAACATTTAATAAATTTGATAATAAGCCTAATGAGTTATAACTTCCGATGTCATAAGCCATTGGTGGAATATTGGCAGCAAGATTTTCTAATTCATCTACAGTTCGCAAAGTCACACGTGCTGCTGATTCCTTGCCCATAGCATGTACCATCACGCCTTGATCATTTAATGCCAAGATTCGATTTGCTTGGTAACCATGTGCTAAAAAAGCCCCAGACATTGATTTGCCTACCAGCAAACTTACAAGCGGATGTCCTGCCAAACGCGCGCGAGCATAACTATCCACTGCACCCGCTAATGCTTGATGAATTCCAAATACTTCTTCTCTACGACCATATGCCTGACTTGGAACATCTACAATACAAACAATGCCCCGCTTTTTTTCAAGCTCTCGATCAGCTTGAATAATCTGATCTACGGCAAATGCTAAAGACCAACCTTCAAGTAATCCAACTTCACCTTGTCGTGCTCTTGGATAAAGATTCTGTTCATCAGCTACGATAGAAATCACACTGATTTCCATCCCATCGAGCTGCCCATTTGCTACATGTAATGACGCTATACCAGTATCAATAGCTTCAAAATTTTGAGTTAAAACATTGAACCAATGTTTTCCTCTGATTGAACTTCTCACCGCATTTACATCCATGTTCATGCTTGTTCTCCCTGATATAGTGTTTGTACTTGCATCGGTGAAACCTGATCTGAAGTATCTACTTGAGAAAGTTTTGACAAATAAAATGCAGCTTGGGTACTACGTTGAACTTTAGGGAGTCCTTGTTGCATATAACGAATAATTTGCTGCTTAATTTGGTCACGATCATCTTCGACAAACGCATCCGCAAGACCACTTGCAAAACGGTGCTCGCCACCAGTAATGCTCCAAATGAATGGACGATCTTTGGCGTTATACTCTTCTACTCCTGCTTCTTGCTCAATCACTTGAGGCCCGTTTAAACCTAAACGTCCCTCTTGAGTCATAATCAGATAACTACATAATCCAGCAGCAATAGACATTCCTCCAAAGCAGCCTACGCTACCTGCAATGACAGCTATAACAGGCTGAAATTGTCTCAGCTCCACAATAGCGGATTGAATTTCAGCAATCGCAGCTAAACCTAAATTCGCTTCTTGTAATCTAACTCCACCAGTCTCTAGCAATAGAATTGCAGTTGCTGGAATATTGTTTTGGTTGTCTTCAATTGCGAGCTCTAATGCACCAGCAATTTTAGCGCCGCCAACTTCACCCAAACTGCCACCTTGAAATACGCCCTCTATTGATATCACCACAACTGGCTTTTGTTGAATTAAGCCCTTGATAATCACAACACCATCATCCGCTTGAGGCACAATATTTTGTTTCAGAAGCCAAGGTGACATCATGCGACTGAACGGATCAAGTAGTTCTTTAAATTGATCTTTATCAAATAATGACTTTGCTCGCTCACGTGCACTGAGTTCGATAAAACTTTGCTTACTGAGTAAATAATCGATATCAGCCATGTTGCACCTCTTCAAATGCTTGCTCTAGTCTTAAACGGACAACCCCAGGTGTAGCACCAAAATCATGAATATCAATATTCACAGCGGGCGTGTTTGGATCTAGAAAAATACGTTCAAATAAATTTTTCCAACGTTGTTCGCTACCATCCACAGAAGTCATCACTTGAATCGTTGTTTTTCCTGAGGTGCTAGGCTCCATTAAAATTTCTAAATCACCTGAGCCTACACAACCAACTAAGGCAGATTTTTGTGGAGATTGATTTGCTTTAAATTCAAAATTCAGTATTTCCATTGATATATTCCCTGTTATCAAGTCCAGTTGTATTGTTCAACTTCATCTAGAAATAAAAGTGTGGCTAGTAGATCTGCTGCTCCACCTGCTGAAGCTCTTATTGCCAATAACTCCTGTTCTAATTGTTCAAGTCGATTCCGTCCTTGAACAGTCGAACAACCGCCTAGCTCTAATATGTGTTTGGCGCCGGTTTGCATTAGATTCAAACCTTCAAGTCCTGCTCTATGGATGACGCAAGTATCCGTCAGCTGTGCCATCATCGCTAACAAAGCATTCAAACGTGCCTCAGACTCTTTAATCCCTTGCTCACGACTCAGTCTTAACTGGGTGATTCCAAATTGAGTAATCATTGGAAAACCTTGCTGAGCTTGTTGTTTAGCGCCATTGATGCCAAATTTCTGTCTTATTTTTTGACCGTGACTCAGACTTTGCTGAGGAATAAAACGATCTTCAATCTGCGCTATTTGGCTGGCTGTGGCACAAATATTATCTATAAGAAAAGGTTGCTGATTTCGAACTCGTAATGCAGTAGCAGTTACTACAAGACCAACTGACCAAATTGCGCCACGATGTGTATTGATACCTTTCGTGACTTGCAACATCCGTTGTTCGCCTTGTCTACCGAGTTGACCAATGTCCTCTCTTAATCTCTGACAAACTTGACCATGATATTCAGCAGCTTCAGCCATGGCTTTGAACATAGGCAACAAACTACGTGCTGATTTCTCCATTAGTTCAAGCGTCAAATCATCATGCGCTCCGCTTCCGCGTTGATCGACCAATGCTGGTTTAGGAGTTAAATTCACTTCAGCCAATAATGCTTCTACAGCCATATCTGCTAGATATTCTGTAGTGCTAAAAAAGCTAGTGGTTTTTAGGATCGCGTTCATTACCAGCTCCTAAATTTTGCAGGCGGTTGATACAATCCATCAGACCAAGTCACTAAATCTGCGATGTTTTTGGCTGCTAACAGCTCACGCGTTGCATCCGTGCGCCGAATACCTAAATCTTCAGGAAATACAACTAATCCTTCTTGACGCAATTTTTGTGTTTTTTTAGGATCTTGGCTTAGACCAATTTCTGTGACCCCTGCAACAGCAGCAATCATGTCACGGCGTTCTTCTAAACTTCGAGCTTTGTATAAATAGGCTATGCCTTCCTCGGTCAGCAAATGAGTAACATCATCGCCATAAATCATAATTGGCGCTAAATCCATTCCAGATTTTTTTGCCACATCTACAGCATCTAAAGTTTTAACGAATGTCGGTTTGCCGCCTTCTTGATAGGTTTCAACCATTTGAACGACTAGCTTTTTACCACGCGCCAAATAGGTGTCAGTATCTGTACTGCCCGCAATACGCATATCCATCCATGCTGGTGTAGCATGACGACGACCGCGTGGATCATGTCCCATATTGGGAGCACCACCAAAACCGGCTAAGCGCCCTTTGGTTACTGTTGAAGAATGACCGTCTCCATCTACCTGAAGCGTTGCGCCAATAAATAAATCAACTGCATATTGCCCTGCGAGCTGACACATCATTCGGTTAGATCTTAAAGAGCCATCACGACCTGTGAAAAATATATCTGGACGTGCCGCAACATATTTTTCCATTCCCAACTCAGTACCGAAACAATGCACACTTTCAACCCAACCTGTTTCAATCGCAGGAATTAAAGTTGGATGAGGGTTTAAAGTCCAATTACGGCAAATTTTTCCTTTTAAACCTAAGGATTCACCATAAGTCGGTAAAATAAGCTCAATCGCAGCGGTATTAAAACCAATTCCATGATTTAAAGATTGCACCTGATGCTTTTCATAAATGCCTCGAATAGCCATCATCGCCATTAACACATGTACTGGTTTAATGTGTTTAGGATCACGTGTGAATAAAGGTTCAATATAAAATGGCTGATCTGCTACAACGATAAAGTCCACCCATGAAGCTGGTATATCAACACGCGGCAGATCACTCACGTCATTAACGAGCTCATTGACTTGTACAATCACGATTCCATCACTGAATGCTGCTGGTTCAATCAATGCAGGCGAATCTTCTGTACTAGGACCTGTATAAATATTGCCTTGTCGGTCTGCCATAAACCCAGCCGACAACACCACATTTGGGATTAAATCGACCAGCAAACGAGAATACAATTCGATATAAGTATGTATCGCCCCTATTTCAAGCAATCCATCTTCAAGCAACTGACTGATACGTAAACTTTGAGTTCCTGCAAATGAAAAATCTAGTTTGCGTGCAATACCATTTTCAAATAAATCTAAATGTTCAGGACGCCCTACACTGGGCATAATCATATGTAGATCATGTAAAATATCGGGGTTCGTTTTTGCCAATGACCGTGATAAAAAATCTGCCTGTTTTTGATTATTTCCCTCAAGTACAACTCGATCACCAGATGTAATAAGGGTTTCTAAAACCTTGATGATATCTTGTGTTGGAATAACTACGCCGTCGGTATACTTTTTTGCTATTTCCAACTTGAGTTGTTTACTATGCCGACGCTTTGTCCATAGTCGTTCTTTATGTTGAACAGAACCTTCCATGTGCTTTCCCTTGGTTATGTCTTGATCTATTCTTATAAAAAACTTTTTCGAGATTTTGATCAATCAACCTAAATGCAAATTCATTAACTTAAAGTTAATAGTCATGTGTTGTTTTAGTTCAAAACCCAAATTTTCAAAATGGTTTTGGTTTGGTCTAATAAAAGACTCCTCTTAAACTAAGCACAAAAAAGTTGATCCAAATTTCTTTGAATCAACTTTTAAATTAATATTATTACTATGATTTTATTAGAATATTACTATTTACATTGCTAATTTGGCATTCGGAAAGAAGCGTTCTTCAATCAGGTCATAACACCATTGGAATATAAATGTATAAACCAAAATACACATGGTTAAACCAAAGTCTAAAATTAATGCATCAATGAAACTCATTTTCATCATGTAGGCAATAATCGGAATGGTCGCAAGCAT
>Ga0308157_10010109_pt1 | contig 10304 bp, 11 predicted proteins | sample PhyBR1_FD_201035 | JGI IMG/M metagenome (GOLD analysis project Ga0308157, IMG submission 201035) | Phyllosphere microbial communities from UC Gill Tract Community Farm, Albany, California, United States - DLSLB.R1 | ecosystem: Host-associated > Plants > Phyllosphere > Unclassified | place: USA... | reverse complement strand
GGCTGCACATGCCCACGCTGCTGATCGGCGGCGCGCAAGACCGCAGCACGCCGCCCGAGGCGCTGCAGGCGATGGCGCATGTGCTGCCCGACGCGCGCCATGTCACCTTGCCCCACGCGGGCCGCTGGCCTCAGCTCGAAGACCCGGAGGGCTTCGACGGCGCCGTGCTGGATTTTCTGGCGTCTTCCGCGCGGGTGCTGCATTGAGCGCGCTCGGCATGCGCCCCCAGGGCGGCTGGCTCTGGGCATTGCCCGTGGGCGCCGCCATCGCGCTGGCATGGGGCGGCTGGCACGTGGCCCAGGGGCCGCGCGTGCCGACGGCTGCGCCCGGCGCCGCGGCGCTGTTCGCGGTGGATTCGGAGCGCCCGCTGCTGCTGGGCCCCCAGGGCCGTGTGGTGCCGCTGGCCGACTCCGGCGTGCAATTGCCGGCAGCCCCGCACCGGCGCGCGGCCACTGCCGCAGGGGCGGCTCCCGCTGCCGATGCGGCGGGCCATCGGCCCCATGACATGCCTGCGGCCCCCGTGGTCAGCGAGGCTGCCGCCGTCGCCATGGCCGAGCAGGCCTGCAAGCCCCTGCTGCCCCGCCTGCCGACCATCAACGCGGCCCAGTGCGCGCAGGCGCGGCTGGTGGAGAGCGGAGCCCATTCCTTCAACGGCCTGCCGCTGTACTGGCGCGACGTGCTGCCAGCCGCCGCCGGCACGCCCGGCGCCATGGCGGGCGAACCGCTGCACGTGCTGGTGGTGGGCGCCATCCATGGCGACGAGCCCACCTCCGCATCGCTGGCGCTGCGCTGGATCCAGTTCGCCGAGTCGCATGCCCAGCCCACGCGCCGGCCGGTGCACTGGCGCTTCATCCCGGTGCTCAACCCCGACGGCATGCTGGCCAAGAAGGCCACCCGCGTGAATGCGCGTGGCGTGGACCTGAACCGCAACTTCCCGACGCCCGGCTGGGAGCGTGATGCCCCCGTGTACTGGGAAAAGCGCACCCGCAAGGACCCACGCCGCTGGCCCGGCCCCGAGCCGCTGTCCGAGCCCGAGTCGCAGTTCCTGCATGCGCAGATGGCGCAGTTCGAACCTGACCTGGTGGTGAGCATCCATGCCCCTTACGGCGTGCTCGACTTCGACGGCCCGCAGCCTCCGCCCAGCCGCCTGGGCCGCCTGCGGCTGGACCAGTTGGGCGTGTTCCCTGGCTCGCTGGGCCATTACGGCAGCGTGCACCTGGGGCTGCCCGTGGTCACCATCGAGCTGCAGCATGAGCTGAAGATGCCGCAGGACGACGAGGTGCGCATCATGTGGCGCGACCTGTTGCGCTGGATGGACCGGCACCTGGCCGACCCCGCCGAAGCGGGGAATCCCTGAATTTCAGGTCAAATTGGCCTCCAGCGCTTATTTATCAAGCGCTAGTAGCTATCAAATAAGAAGCGGCACCCTGCACGGCAGCCGCATCGGCCTGCACCGCGCCCGGTGGGCCGCCCTTGCCCCACAGCGTGCCGGCAAAGCGCATGCCGAGAAACTGCGCGCACAGCTGCACCGAGTCGATCATCGGCTGCGCCTTGGTGCGGTCGCCACTGGTGGTGATGAGGTGCAGTGTCTTGGCCGCCATGGGCTCCTTGAAGGCCAGGCCGGGCACGCGCATCCAGCCGCTCCAGTGGTCCAGATAGGTCTTGAGGGGCGAGGGAATGCTGAACCAGTACACCGGCGCGACGAAGACGATGTGGGTCGCAGCCAGCGTGGCGTCCAGCAGCGTCTTCAGGTCGCCCGTGGGCGCGGGGTACTGGCCGGTGGTGTGGCGCAGGTCCACGAAGGGCGGCAGGTCCATCTGGGCCAGGTGCAGCCAGGTCTGCGTGGCCTCGGCCGGCAGGGCGGCAGCGGCCTGGCGGGCCAGCCATTCGGTGTTGCCGACATGGCCGGGCTCGCGGGTGGAGGTGGTGAGAAAAAGGTAGTGGGCAGGCATGCGGGCGATGGTAGCGCCCGGGCCGCCCGACTCGGGGGCTTCTTCAGGCCCGGTGCGCACTGATGCCGGGGGCGGCCCGGAGAAACCGGGTGTCCGACAGTTGGTCGAGCATGAAGGCCGCCACGTCCTTGCGGGAGATGCGCAAGGCATGCTGCGTGCGACCGTACGGCCCCACCTGGAGACGGGCCACCGCCGGGTCATCGGTCAGCAGCGCGACCCGCACCATCGTCCAGTCCAGCGCGGAGCCTCGAATCGCCTGCGCCAGCCCGAGGATGTCGCGGTAAGCGCTGGGCATCGCGAACCGGATCAGCTGCGCGGGCAGCCGGATCTTCCAGTCGAAGGTGTCGGCAGGGTCCAGCGCCGTGCCGGTCGACACCGCCACCAGACGCCGCACGCCTTCTTGCTGCATGACGGCCATGAGGGCCTGGGTGGCGGTCGTGATGGGCAGCCCGCCAGGGTGCGGGATCTTGGTCGGCCCGAGCGCAGACACCACTGCGTCGGAGCCGCGCAGCGCTGTGCGCAGGGCCTCAGGGTCGGTCAGGCTCCCGCGCACCACGCGCACGCCGGGGTGGTCGAAGGGGCTGCCAGTGCGAGCGAAGACGGTGATGTCGAGATGACGCTTCAGGCCTTCGTCGATCAACGCTTGTCCCGTCTTGCCTGTGGCGCCGAAGAAGGTGACTTTCATGTGGTCCTTGAAAAATGGGGTGAAGTGGTTGGCCCTGCGGCCATGCGTGGCGCAGCAGTGCAGGGGTGCACGCGGCTGCGGCGGCGGCGGCGGCGGCGCTTCAGGCGCGGTGGTCCGTTCTCATCGGGCGTTTCGAACCGCGCCCTCGCGACTCTTCCCGTGGCTTGTTCCTCTCAGAGAAGATGGCGAAAAGGCGCAGCGACGGACTCCAGGGCGTAGGGCGACGGAAGCGCTCTGGCTGCGTTCTGGGTGGTGAACGAGGCGGCGAGCAGTACCAGGCCCACGGCGGCCGGCAGGGCTGCGGCCGGCTTGCGGACGCCGATGTGGGCCGCGCCGGACAGCAGCAGGTGAAAGAGCGCGCCGGCGTAGGCCAGGTCGCTCAGCGCGATGCTGAACCGCGACAGGACCGCCAGCACGAAGAGCAGCTTGACCGCCACGAGGATCGGCAGCAGATAGCCCGGGTAACCGAGCACGACGAGGGTCTTGCGCACCGAGGCGCTCTGGACGATGTGCAGAGCGGCGGACGCGAGATAGAGAAGCGAGAGCAGCGCGGTGCTGGTCCAGTAAACGGTGGTGGCAGACATGATCTTTCTTCAATGCACGGTGGTTTCGATTTGCATCGAGAATCGCGCTTAAGACAAAATCACGCAAGTAGGATGAAATAAAGGTGGTTAGTATGAAGAACCATACCAATGGCAATACGTCCGCCAACATGCACGAGGAGATGCGCAGGGCGTTCAGCCTGCTCTCCGGCAAATGGAAGCTGGAAATCATGTGGCTGCTCAACCAGCGCCTGTACCGCTTCGGCGAGCTTCGCAAGGCGATTCCAGGGATCACGCAGCACATGCTGACCGCTCAGTTGCGTGAGCTGGAAGCCGACGGCTTGGTGCTGAGAACCGTCTACGCCGAGGTGCCGCCCCGCGTGGAGTACGAGATCACCGGCAAGGCGCGGGGCCTGGGGCCGACGATGGAGGCCCTGACGGCCTGGTGGGCCGAATACGGCGATACGGTGCCCGACAAGAAGGCTGCGCGTGGGCGAAAGGCCAATAGCTGACCGCGGTTCGGGACGCGTGCCTTCGGAGGGGCTGTGCAGGGCCGGCGGAGGCACGGCCTTGCCTTTGTGGCGGCAAAGTCGAAGACTCTGACTCTTATGCCTTGGCGCGTTCCTGCCGTGTCTTCGTCATGCCGCTGCGCCCACCAGCCACTGCTTCACATGGGCCACGGCCTCCGGCTGGCGCTGTTTGCGCGGGCAGACCAGGTAGTAGCCGGCGTCCGTGCGCATTTCTTCGGGGAACACCGGTACCAGCCGCCCGGCGGACAGGTCCTGCGCAACGAAGTCCTTCTGGACCAGCGCCACGCCCTGGCCCATGAGCGCGGCGTCGATGGCCAGCGTGGTCTGGTTGAAGCGGATGGCGTGCGCCGGCGTGCCCGGCGCCTGCCGGCATTGCTCCAGATACGGCTCCCACGGCGATTGGGAGTCGTGCAGCAGCACATAGGCGCCCGCTCCGTCGGCTGGCTTCGGATGTGCCTGCCGGTCGCGCACCGCCGGGGTGCCGACGGCAACCAGGCATTCGTCGAACAGCAGCTCGGCCTGCAGGCCCGCGCCGAAGGGTGGGCGGCCGTAGCGCACGGCCAGGTCCACCGCGTCGGTCTGGAAGTGCGACAGCCGCTCGGTGGCGAGGATGCGCAGGTCCACGTCGGCGTGGCGGTGGGTGAAGTCCGCCAGCCGGGGGATGAGCCATTTGGTGGCGAACGTGGGCGTGACGCTGATGGTGAGGTGCAGCGGCTCGGGGCGCAGGCTGCGCGTGGCGTCGGCCAGCATCTCGAAGGCGCGGCGTACGCCGACGATGTAGCGCTGGCCGTTCTGCGTCAGCGCCAGGGTGCGCGGGTGGCGCTCGAACAGCTTCAGGCCCAGTTCGGCCTCCAACGCGCGGATCTGCTGCGCCACGGCCCCTTGCGTCACCCCCAGCTCCAGGCCGGCCAGGCGAAAGTTGAGATGCCGGCTTGCGGCTTCGAAGGCGCGCAGGGCATTCAGCGAAGGAGTAGGACCGAGGGGTGCGTTCATGGTGTAGATTTTCTACTGAATTGAAGCAGCGCATCTGCCGTGGATCTGCCGCTTGAATCTGTCGATTCGCTGAAGAATAGTCGGACGGCAATGTGGCGATCAAGGGCGACAAAGGCAGCAATGGCAGCAATGGCAGTAGATAAAGTGGCACTCATCACCGCCGGTGGAACCGGCATCGGCGCCGCCGCGGCGCGTCGGCTGGCGGCAGACGGGTTTCGCGTGGGCATCCTTTCATCGTCGGGCAAAGGGGCGGAACTGGCCGAGGAACTCGGGGGCATCGGCGTTACCGGGTCCAACCAGTCGCTGGAAGATCTGGGCCTGCTGGTGGACCTGGTGCGGTGCCGCTGGGGGCGCATCGATGTGCTGGTCAACAGCGCAGGCCACGGTCCCCGCGCGCCGCTCTTGGAGCTGTCGGACGAGCAGTGGCTGCAGGGCATGGACACCTATCTGCTGAACGTGATCCGGCCCACGCGGCTGGTGGCGCCGCTCATGCAGCAGCAGGGCGGTGGCGCCATCGTCAACATCTCGTCGGCGTGGGCCGTGGAGCCCAGCGCGCTGTTCCCGGCGTCATCGGTCGCTCGTGCGGGGCTCGCCTCGTTCACACGCATCTTCGTGAACAGCTACTCGCAGCACAACATCCGCATGAACAACGTGCTGCCCGGCTGGATCGACAGCCTGCCGGTGTGGGAGGAGCGCCGTGCGGCGGTGCCGCTGCAGCGTTATGGCACGGTGCAGGAGGTCGCCGCGACGATCGCCTTTCTGGCTTCGGACGGCGCGGGCTACATCACCGGGCAGAACCTGCGGGTCGATGGCGGGTTGATCCGGGGGGCCTGAGCACGGGCCACAATGCGGCCCGGGAGGTGCCTGCCCGAGGAGCCGCCCCATCCGAGGAGCCCCACGCATGCATCGCCGCGAACTCATCCGCCTGGCCACGGCAGCGGCCGCTGCCACCTCGCTGCCGCTCTGGGGCGCGTCGTCGCCCACCGTGCGCCAGCGTGCTTTGTTCCCGCTGGGCGTGGCCAGCGGTTCCCCCACGGCCGACGGCTTCGTGCTGTGGACGCGGTTGCTAGATGGCCCGGTGCCGGGCAGCGTGCCCGCAGACTCGCCGCGTGGCGTGCTACCTGACGCGTTGGCCGTGCGATGGGAGGTGGCTGAGGACGCAGCGTTCCGCCGCATCGTGCGCAAGGGCCAGGCCCAGGCGCTGGCCCTGCTGGGGCATGCGGTGCATGTGGAGGTGGCGGGGCTGGAGCCGGGCCGCTGGTATTTCTACCGCTTCATGCATGGCGATGCCGTCACGCAGACGGCCCGCACGCGCACCGCGCCGGCGGCGGGTGCCCTGCCGAGCCAGATGCGCTTTGCCTTCGCGTCGTGCCAGCGTTGGGAGCAAGGGCAGTACGCGGCCTATCGCCACATGGTGGATGAAGACCTCGACGCGGTGCTGTTCCTGGGCGACTACATCTATGAATATGCGATGCCTAAAAAGCCGCCCAGCCCTGCGCTGGTGCGCACGCACACGCTGCCGTTGGCCAAGACGCTGGGCGACTACCGCGACCGCTACGCGCTCTACCGCACCGACCCGCATCTGCAGGCCGCGCACCGGGCCTGCCCGTGGATCGTGACGTGGGACGACCATGAGGTGCAGAACGACTATGCGGGGCTCGGCGGCCTGGGCCCGGCCGATGATTTTCTGGCGCGGCGCAATGCGGGCTACCAGGCGTTCTATGAAAACATGCCGCTGCGCGCATCGGTGCTGCAACGCGGGCTGGCGGGCCTGGGCACGCTGGACGCGGTACGCATCCATGAACGCTACGCCTGGGGGCGGCTGTTGAACTTCCATGTGCTGGACACGCGCCAGTACCGCGACCGCCAGGCCTGCCGCGTGGCGGGTCGTGCGTCGGACGGTGCGGTATCGCCCCAGCGCTGCGGTGAACTGCGCGATGCAGCGCGCTCCATGCTGGGGGCGCGGCAGGAGCGCTGGGTGGCCCAAGGGCTGGAGCAGGACGCAGCGGGCGGCGTGCGCTGGAGCGTGCTGGCGCAGCAGACGATCTTCTCGCAGCGCAACACCCGGCAGGCGCCGCAAGAAAGCTACAGCAGCGACACCTGGGACGGCTACCCCGCCAGTCGCCAGCGAGTGCTGGACGCCATCCGCAGCGCGCAGCCGCGCAACACCGTGTTCATCGGTGGCGACATTCACCAGAACTATGCTTGCCGCGTGCTGGCCGACTTCGCCGATGCGCGGTCGCCCGTGATTGCCAGCGAGTTCTGCGGCACGTCGATTGCCTCGGTCAGCAACGTGCCGCTGCAGCGGGCGCAGGAGATCGCGCACCGCAATCCGCACATCCTGCTGGCGCGGCCCGAGCAGCGCGGCTACGCGGTGGCCGAGGTCACGCCCGAACGCTGGACCACCACGCTGCGGGTGGTCGACGACGTGACACGGGCCGACAGCGGTATCTCGACGCAGGCGCGCTTCGTGGTGGATGACGGGGTGCCGGGGCCTCGCCTGGTCGCATGAGGATGGCGACCGTCAGGCGGTGAGCGGCGTGACGGAACCGCTGCGCACCGGCGCATCCATGCCCAGGAAGCCGAAGGCCATCGCCGGCCGCTCGCCGCTGATGAGTTCGGCCATGGCCTTGCCGGAGCCCGCACCGTGCGTCCAGCCCAGCGTGCCGTGGCCGGCGTTCACCCAGAGCTTGCCGACCTTGGTGCGGCCGATGAACGGGATGTTGGTGGGCGTGGCGGGGCGCAGGCCGGTCCAGTACTGCGGATCGCCGCCTTCCTCGGGCGTGCGGGTGTCGCACACGCCGGGCAGGATGGTCTCGATGCGGCGTGACAGCATGTGGCAGCGGGCGCGGGCGACGGGGCTGTCCAGCGACAGGTCGTAGCCGCCCAGTTCGATGGTGCCGGCCACGCGCAAGGTGTCGCCCAGGCGGCTCATGGCCAGCTTCTTGCCATCGTCGATGGTGGAGACCATGGGCGCGCCCTCGGGGCGCAGCAGCTTGAAGGTGGCGCTGTAGCCCTTGCCCGGGTAGATCGGCAGGTCGACGCCCACGGTGCGCAGCAGCGGCGCGCTGTAAGAGCCGCAGGCCACGACCACTGCGTCGCCCTTGAGAATTTGGTTTTTTTGGCCTGCAGCGCTTTCGCTGCGTGCGCGTACAGCTACGGATTCAATAGCGCCGCCCAACGCGTTCAGGCGCACCACATCGTGGCCGTAGAGGAACTGGACGCCGCGTTCCGCGCAGCGGCGTGCCAGCGCCTGGGTGAAGACCCGGGCGTCGCCGCTCTCGTCGGTGCTGGTGTAGGTGCCGCCGGTGATCCGGTCGCCATAGGCGCGGAGCTGCACACCGAACTTGCGCATCACTTCCACGGCATGGCCGGCGGCGTCGAACGATTGCTGGTCGGAATAGAAGTGCGCGATGCCGCGCTCCAGCCGGTGGTAGTCGATGTCCGTGGCGCGCACCACGTCCTTCAGCGCCGCATGGCTGTACGCGCCCAGGGCCACGATCTGCTGCACGTTGCGCTCGAACGCCGTGTCGTTGCACTGCGCCAGAAACTTCAGGCCCCAGCGCCATTGCTCCCAATCGAGCTGCGGGCGAAACAGCAACGGCGCCTCTTTGTCGAACATCCACTTCAGGGCCTTCAGCGGCGCTTCCCGGTTGGCCCAGGGCTCGCAATAGCTCACCGAGATCTGCGCCGCATTGGCGAAGCTTGTCTCCAGCGCCGCGTCGGGCTGACGGTCGACCACGACGACTTCATGGCCGCGCTCCAGCAGGTGCCAGGCGGTGGAAATGCCGATGATGCCGGCGCCGAGAACGATGGTTTTCATGGCTGCGCAGTGTGCTGCGCGTTGCCTGGAATGAAAAGAGAAATTAAACTTCCTGCAAATTCATCAGATTGCCTAATGGAAAGAGCGCCATGAGCAGCTACGACCCCGCCGCCCTGGAATGCTTGGCCGCCATCGTGGAAGAGGGTGGTTTCGAGCGCGCGGCCCAGCGCCTGAACGTCACGCAGTCGGCCGTGTCGCAACGCCTGCGCGCGCTGGAAGCGCAGGTCGGCTCGGTGCTCATCGTGCGCAGCCGGCCTCTGAAGCCCACCAACGCCGGCCAACTGCTGCTAAAACACACCAAACAGCTGCGCCTGCTGCGTGTTGATCTGGAGCGCGACCTGCAGGAGTTGGCGCCCAGTTCGCCGGGGGGCGGGCGTGAGGACGAACGCATCTCCATCGCCATCAACGCCGACAGCATCGCCACCTGGGCGTTGGATGCGCTGCAGGGGCTGGTGCGCGAGCGTCTGCCGCTGGAGATCATCGCGGACGACCAGGATTTCACGCAGGAGTGGCTGCGCTCCGGCCAGGTGCTGGGCTGCGTCACCACACTGAAGAACGCGCTGCGCGGCTGCAAGGTGGTGCCGCTGGGCGCCATGCAGTACGTGGCGGTGGCCGCGCCGGACCTGGCCAACCGCTACCTGCCGCAAGGCCTGACGCCGCACAACTTCCGCGACGTGGCCTTCGTGTCGTTCAACCGCAAGGACGACCTGCAGGCCGAGTTCGTGGCGCGCACCTTCGGGCTCAAGCGCGTCACGCTCAACCACCTGTTTGTGCCCAGCTCCGAAGGGCAGGTGCGTGCCGTGGCCGCCGGCTGGGGCGTGAGCGTGGTGCCCGAGCTGCTGGCCCGGCCTCTGCTGGCCAGCGGCGAACTGGTGGATCTGGCGCCCGGCCACACCTTGCCGGTCCAATTGTTCTGGCATTGCTGGAACCTGGAATCCGCGGTGTTGAACGCGCTGACCGATGCGCTCACGTCGGCGGCGAAACGCACGCTGGTGGGCTGAGGCGTACGGACCGTGCAAGCGGCGCCGCGGGGTAGGGCCGCGCCTTGGGGCTTTTGCCCGCGTGGGCCCGCGCACTCTCGCTAAGATCGGCCGGATGAATACCCTGCAGCCCCGCCGCTCCTTCAAGGAGCAGATGCACCACGCACGCGAAGAAGCCATCGTGGCCGCCGCGAGCCGGCTGCTGGGCGAAAAAGGCTTCGAAGCGATGACGGTGGACGAGGTGGCGGCTGCCGTCGGCATCGCCAAGGCCAGCCTGTACAAGCACTTTGCCGGCAAGGACGACCTGTGCGCCGCCGCCATGGTGCATGTGGTGGAGCGCATGCAGCGCTTCATGGCCGAACTGCCCGCCGGGCTGGATGCGATGGACCGCCTGCGCGGCCTGCTGCGTCGCTGCCTGGAGCTGCAGCTGTCTGATGACATGCCCATCCTGCTGAGCCGCAATTCAGGGCTGGCCGGCACGCTCAAGGAGTGCGATGCGTACCAGGCGTCGCTGCAGCACGTCAGCACGCAGATCGTCGGGTGGGTCGCCGAGGCCCAGCAGGCGGGGCAGATCAGCCGCGACTTGCCGCCCGACGTGGTGCTGTGCGCGCTGCTGGCGCGTTCTGCCGACCCGCTGCTGACGATGCTGCGCGACCGCGGTACCTATAGCGATGCGCAGATCGTCGAATGGGCGATGACCACCTGCCTGAACGGGCTCTCGGACGGCCTTCGAGCGCCGGCCTGAAGAGATTCGAGGCTCGGTGCCCGCCGTGACTGGCAGGCACCAGTCCGCCGGGGG
>Ga0308157_10010108_pt1 | contig 10304 bp, 4 predicted proteins | sample PhyBR1_FD_201035 | JGI IMG/M metagenome (GOLD analysis project Ga0308157, IMG submission 201035) | Phyllosphere microbial communities from UC Gill Tract Community Farm, Albany, California, United States - DLSLB.R1 | ecosystem: Host-associated > Plants > Phyllosphere > Unclassified | place: USA... | reverse complement strand
TTTTTAACTAAATTTCTTGATGCTGCAGTATAATTTATTTTTAAGGATTTAGTCAAATTTAAATTAAAACCATATTGGTAATTAAAACCAAAATTTCTTCTGTACAAAGGTTCAAACCCGATACCGATATCTTCGACTTGTCTAAATTGCTGTTCATTACTTTGTCTCACCACATTGGTGCTGAAATTAATATTCGAAGGCAAATAATTAAAGTTCAAATCACTTAAAAACTTCCAATAGGTGCTTTTCTTCATGAACTTTGTTTTCTGAAAAGGCTCTACTGGTTTTGGCTGAAACGCAAAAGCATAATCCAAAGTCGTTCTGGATTGCTGATCGATATTTTTTTCAACTTCAAAATCATGTCTTGCGACTTCATTATAATATTGTGAAAAAGTAAAATTCTCCACATCGTAAGGCATCGGTTTTTGAGTTGGGCTACGATCTTTTCTTACGCCAATTAAGTTGATACTTTTACGTTTAGTATAGTCAATAGCCTGTGTTAACTTTTGTTTTCTTTCCGCCTCAGTATCGGCATCATCCAGAACTTGTTTCAACTTAATATCATCATAGAATGGATCATATTCTGGCGTAATAATTTCTTCACCCACTGAATAGTTAAATGGCACATTAACACCCCATTTTTTTGGCAAAAATCTTCCCAAGTTAATATTAGTAACCACATTATATTGCTGTACGTCTTCTCTGCTTCTTTCATTTGGTCCTTGTTCGATTGTACCAAAACCATAATTTTTAATATTTCCAGTAAACGAAACTGTGGCTAAATCTGCAAAATTTGTATCAATGTTTAGCAAAGCTGCCATTCCTCCTTTGTTATCCATATTTGCCAACCGAAGTTCATTGAACCAAACTTCTCCTTTAATATCCTGATGAAGCTCATTACTTTTTAGACCAAGCATAATATTTCGAACCAAACCTAAGTTTGGATTTCCTTTTATCCCTAAACGTAATTTGCTATCGCCATCTCCGCCTTCAACATTTGGATCATCATCTGCATAATAGATTCCATCAGCAGGTAAAGTTGTCTTGTCAATTTTTAAAGATTTCAATTTCAAATCTGTCAATAATTTTAAAGACAAATCTATTTCATTCTCTGATGGCCAAACTAAATCAGCATTCATCGGCGGACAATTTTTATCTCCAGTAGAAGAAGCTGCTGTTACCTTCAACGGAATTTCTATTTGATAAAAATCTGTAGAATAATCGGCTCCAATACGTAAAAAAGCAACCATTTGATCATCCTTTAATTCTATTTCGCCAGGCAAAGATTCGGCGTGCAAAAACATTTTAAGATTGTTATATTGACGCATATCAACATTGAAATTCTTAAAAGCTCCACGACCATCCAATGGCTCTAATCCGTTTCCGGAAATTCTCATCGACAATGATTGCTCATTCTGATTAATCACTGTATTGTTATTATACAATTGCTCTCTGACAACACTTGGAGGACTTACATAATTAATTGGACATCTATTAGAATTTTGTTCAATATTTACTGAAGCCGCTTCAAAAACAGTTCCATCATCATTAATATTTAAATCATTAGCATCCAAAGAATTTGCATAACGTCTCCATTCACCACGCACTAAATCCAAAGAACCAAAACGCATCGTTACCTGATCCGTAAAATTGGTCATGAACATTCTCATAAAACGAATAGATCTGAAATCAGATATTTTTCCAATAGTATTTTGTGGTTGAGAGATTGGAATTTTAAACTGAATCCATCTCGCTTCGGTCGTAGAACCATTTACCATAGTCACCACAGTGTTACGAATATCGGAAATATAATTTTCGCCTACTGTCATGTTAGGCTTCATATCAATACTATATTCATAATAAGCATTGATTGTATTCATGGTATTATCTCTATTCACATCTTCAACATCTGGAAGTGTGGTTGAACCTCTGTTAGGCGAATTGATGTTGACTGTGGAGTTGTTTTCGACACCATTATATTTTTTATATCTGTCCAAAACGCCACCTGAAGTATTAAGATAATACAAATAATCGTCACCAGCTGGATCGGGATCTGAAGCATAATTATTATATACTCTTGCTTCCTGGCTCGATGGAAGTCCGTCAAAACCAATATCCTGATTTACACGATTACTTTCTACATTGTCAAATGCATAAATTAACGATTGTGAAGCTGGAGCATTACCCCAAACTGGTGATGGATTTACTAAAACCTGATCCGGGCCAAAACCGTTTTCGTATACTTTTCGACCGTCTTTTAAAACATCTTCAGAAATTTCTCCAAGGTTAAAATATATTTTTCCTGTATTTGTATTCGAAGTTTTTCCAGTTCCTACATAGGGATCCATTACCCAAAACTGAATATATTCTACGTTACTTTGCTCGAAATTTGTGGAGCTTAAAGACCTTACAATTCCACCAAAATTTTCATTAGGCGTATCAGAAACATTTAAATTATTGTTATAAGGACCTCTTTCTTTAGGATAGTAACTCAAATCCAATGTACTTACCACAAGCGACTGTCCCTGAACAATATCTGTTAATGGATACAATTCTTCACTATAAACTCTTCTCGTTGTATTACTAGACAAATCATCATTTGTAATGCCTGAAGGTTTTGATGTATAAAAAACAGGATCTATAGAATACCAGGCTAGCTTCGCTCTTTTAAAACCATAGTCCAAACCTTCTGAATTCCCATTGAAGTTGTAGTTGCTCGTGTTATTATTTTCGGGTGTTGAAGATAAAGTCCATGCATAAGGAGAGCGCAAATCTATAGAAGATTGTGAGCTTTCAAAATCATCAACATAAATAGTAGATTCGCCTTCAAACTTGTCTCCATCAGCAGCATCAGGCATCAAATAAGCAAATTCACCACTTACAGCAATATTAGAAGGCGCATCTGTATCGATATTAGGTAACTTATTAACTAAACGGGTAAAAAATGGAACGGGAGCAGAAAAATTTCCATGCAAACCAAAAATACTATTATTAACAGATTCCTGACCATAACTTGATTTTTGAGTGAATGGCTTCTCTTTCATATTTAAAAAAGTAGCTCCAACCATAAAATTTTCTGAAATTAAATGATCTACATTGAATCCTAAAAACCTTCTGGTTTGCTGACCAAATACCGAATTATTTTCTAATGAAATTTCTATTGGCGTATTGGAAGCTTGCAATGAAGGATCTAAAATTTGAACTTTTCCCAATTGATAATTGACGCTATAATCGACTCCTTCTACCAAAACTCTACCAGCAGCAGTTACTTTAACAGAACCGATAGGAACATTGAAAGCTCCAATAGGAATTCCATCACCTCCAACAGATTTATATTTTCCTCGCAAAAGGAATTTATTTACTTCTGGAAATTGAATAGCTCCTGCTTGAGTAACACGATACATATACGGGTTTACGTATTTCTTCTGGTTTTCATTATAACTTTTTACATCATCATAAACCTGACTAGGACTATCTTGCAACTTAGAAAATAGTAGTTCTCCAAAAGGTTCTTTGGTTGTAAAAATCAATCTTCCATTTTGAGTATCAACGGTCATTCCCGGAATAAAATCAAAGAAACCATCTCCGCCAGCCTGTGGATCGTTATTGTAATTTAACTTATCTACATTAAGTACTTTTAGTAAAGTGGTATTATCAATTGTATTTTCTGGCGAAGGATTTGCCGGAAATGAAGTCCCAGGAACTGGAGTTATATAATTTAATGCTGATGGATTTTTATATAATATATTTAAGCGAAAATCTTCTTGTGCCAATTGATAAGCTCCCTGAATTTGATAAATGTTTTTCATCATTAAATTCCAAATAGGATCAGCCACATTTGTCAAACTGCTTTTTAACATTTTCAAAATTAATGTTTGAGAAACTACGGTTTGATTCGAAGATTGATTTCCGTTAACAACTGTTGCTTCGACCCCATCATTACCAAATTCACCCACCTGATAAACTTTGTCACCAATAGAGTATTGATAAGCAACAGCCAAAATCTCGTCATTTCCTAACTTTTGCTGCAACGAAAGGTAACCCAACTGAGCATTGAAAGTATATTCGTTAGGCAATAACTTTCTGGCATTCTCTAATTTTGAGTAATCTCTTCCCTCGCTTACATCTAGTGAAGGAGAAAAACCGGAACTAGCCGTAACAATTTCTCGAATATTATTATTTAAATATCCAGACCCGTTATTGATCAAAGCCGGATCATATAAGTTATTGGTATTGTCACTTGGAGAATCAATGGGTTTCACAAACATTCCTACGGAAGGATTCAAAACTACCACTTTATTATCTGGAATACCTGTTAATTGCGCTTCCCCTAAATCTTGTAGCGCAATAATATTTCTTAAATTATTACTGGTCGTATTGACTCTGTTTTGTTTATTGGTAACCCAAACTTCCAATCTAGTAATTTGAACTCGGGAATCAATAAAAGGATAATTTTTTAAAGATGAATCATACTTTTCTCTAAAATATTGAGATAAGAAAAAGTGTCTATCACTATCATAATCCAAGCCATACATTTCAAATTCCTGAATTGTTCCGCCACCTTGAGCAGTTACAGTTTTGGCTTGTGATTTTTGTTCCGAGAAAACGCCTGTTACAGTGGTTTTACCAAATTGTAATTCAGTTTTTACTCCAAATAAACTTTGAGCTCCTTGTATCAAAGTACTATTCAGAGGCATGCTGACATTACCAACTTCGATTTTTCGAACGATATCATCATCTGCAGGGGTATATTCTAATTTCAATAAATTTTGAAAAGCAAAAGTAGACTGAGTGTCAAAATTAGCGTTGACCTGAAGTCTTGTTCCAACCTTTCCCAACAAACTCATGCTAATTCTTTGATTAAAATCAAATGAGGTCTTGCTTCTATTGCGCGGAGAAAATGCGGGATTATCCTGTTTAGTATGAAGCAGACCTAAGTCAACCTCAATAGATCCTGTAGGTTTTACATCAATTGTATTACTTCCAAAAATAGATTCAAAAAGTCCCGATTTTATATAGTATCTCGGCAATAAATCTTTTTTGGCGGCATCGCTTCCTTTTTTATTACCATCAATTGCATCTAATTTTTTGCCAAAATATTGATTCATTGATTCTTTAAGCATCAATTTTTCATACTCGGCCGGAGTTAAAACAATTGGATAATTGATGTTAAAATCATCTATAGAGTTGGTATAAATGTAAGTATCAGTAACTGGATCATAAGTATACGCAGATAGTATGCTTTGAGGATTTGCCATTTGAAGCTCCCCCACATCATATCCTTTTTTTATAGTATCCTGAACAGTTCCTTGATCCTGCGCATAAGAGGCAAAACCACAAAGAAATATCAGTAAAAAAATGTAATTTTTATGCATACCAATTATGCTTATAAATAGCCTTTATAAATTTTTTAAAGCTTTTTTAATTATAGTTTCCACGGTAGCTTCTGGATCCTCCTTAATGATTTTTTCGATTATTTTTTCAGAAGTTTTTCTGGCAAAACCAAGAACCTCCAGAGCAGATAACGCTTCATCTTTGTTTGTATTGCTTTGCGAAATTGAAACTTCATTCAAATCATAAATCTTCAACACCTTCTCCTTTAAATCCAAAATTACTCTTTGGGCGGTTTTGCTTCCAATTCCTTTTATTTTTTGAATAGTATCAACATCTCCAGAAGCTATCGCGTTAATTATTTGTTTTGGTTCCAAAGATGAAAGCATTGTACGAGCGATACCTGCACCTATTCCAGATACAGACAACAACATTTTAAAAATTTCTCTTTCAGATTTTTCTACAAAACCAAATAATACATGTGCATCTTCTTTAATTTGAAGATAAGTGAAGAGTTTTATAAAATCGGTATTGGGTAATAAAGAATACGTATGCAAAGAAATATTTACCTGATAACCAACGCCATTACAATCAATCACTACTTCTGTAGGATTTTTTTCTACTAATTTTCCTTGTAAATGTGCTATCATAATAAAAATATTGGCCAAATATAATAAAAAATGAGATTAAAAGACTAGACTTTTGCAATATAGACCCATCTTTAACAGATCTATAAAATAAGTCATTATGCCTTAAAATCTCAAATTTATTTATTGAATACTTTATTTTTATTTTCCTTTCAATTTTAGACTTTTTTCTTGTGCATCAATAACCGCGATAGCAGCCATATTAACCATTTCTTCCACACTTGCTCCTAATTGAAAAACATGGACCGGATGTTTCATTCCCATCATTACTGGTCCGATTGACCCAACTTTATTTAGTTCTTTCAATAATTTATAAGTAATGTTCGCTGATTCAAGATTTGGAAAAATCAAAGTGTTTACTTTTTTTCCCGCTAATTTTGAAAAAGGGAATTTAGCTGATAACATATCAGGGTTTAATGCAAAGTCAGCCTGAACCTCGCCATCGACAATAATCTCTGGATGATGCTCGTGTAAATACGCTACAGCTTCTCTTATTTTTGAAGCACTTTCTTTTGGCGAAGAGCCAAAATTAGAATAAGAAACCATTGCTATCACAGGTTCAACACCAAACATTTTTGCAGTATTATTGGTCATTACAGTAATTTTCGCCAATTCTTGTGCTGTCGGATTTACATTTATCGCAGTATCTGATAAAAACATTGGACCTCTACTAGTCATCATGATATTGGCAGTTGCTACCAATGATGCGTTAGGCGCTTTTCCAATCACTTGTAACATCGGTTTCACAACAGAAGGGTAACTTCTGGAATATCCGGAAACTAAGCCATCTGCTTCACCTGTATTAACCATCATGGCTGCAAAATAGTTTCTTTCTCTCATGAACTTTTCAGCATCATATAACGAAACACCATTTCTTTTTCTGGACTCCCACAATACATTCGCGTATCTTTGTCTTCTGTCTTTTTCTTCTTTTAGTTTCGGGTCAATAATTGGAAGATCTGCATCGAAACCTAACTCTTCTTTTAATTCCGATATAATCTCTTTATTTCCTAAAAGTATAGGAAAACCAATACCTTCTTCATACACGATTTGAGCAGCTTTTAAAACGTCAAGTGCTTCCGCTTCGGCAAAAACAATTCGTTTAGGGTCAGTTTTTGCTCTATTCGTAATTAAACGAACCATTTTATTATCGTTACCCAAACGTTCTAATAATTCTTCTCTATATTTATCCCAATCTGTAATAGGATTCAATGCAACACCCGACTCCATAGCTGCTTTTGCTACAGCAGGCGCAACTTCGGCAATCAATCTTGGATCAAAAGGTTTTGGGATAATATACTCTCTACCAAAAACTAATTTCGTTGCTCCATAAGCAATGTTTACCTGTTCTGGAACACTTTGTTTGGCAAGAGCAGCAAGCGATTTTACAGCAGCCATTTTCATTGCCTCATTAATTTTTGTTGCACGAACATCTAATGCTCCTCTGAAAATATATGGAAATCCAAGTACATTATTTACCTGATTAGGATGATCAGAACGTCCTGTTGCCATTATAATATCCTTACGTGTTGAAATTGCAAGGTTATAATCAATTTCAGGATTTGGATTTGCCATCGCAAATACAATCGGATTATCTGCCATTGACAACAACATTTCAGCACTCAGTACATCAGCAGAGGACAATCCTATAAAAACATCTGCTCCTTTTACGGCATCTTGCAGGCTGATACGCTCCCCATCAACTGCATATTTTTGTTGTAAGTCAGATAATGCAGGGTTATCTTTAGTTAAAAGTCCCTTACTATTATACATTAAAATATTCTCTTTTTTTACACCAAGCAAAACATACAAATCAGTACAAGCAATCGCTGCAGATCCTGCACCTGAAACTACAACTTTAACATCTTCTGCTTTTTTATGAGCCAATTCCAATGCATTTATTAAAGCTGCCGAAGAAATAATAGCCGTTCCATGCTGATCATCATGCATTACTGGAATATTTAATTCTTCAACTAGTCTGCGTTCGATTTCAAAAGATTCTGGCGCTTTGATATCTTCTAAATTGATTCCTCCAAATGTTGGCGCTATATTTTTTACAGTTTGAATAAACTCCTCTACGTTTTTGGTATCGATTTCAATATCAAACACATCTATGTCGGAAAATATTTTAAACAAAAGTCCTTTTCCTTCCATAACAGGTTTGGAAGCTTCAGGTCCAATATCCCCGAGGCCTAAAACAGCTGTTCCGTTTGAAATTACTGCTACTAAGTTTCCTTTAGCAGTATACTTATAAACATCATTTACATTTTTAGCAATTTCCAAACATGGTTCTGCAACTCCAGGTGAGTAAGCCAAAGACAAATCTCTTTGTGTTGCATATTTTTTGGTAGGGACTACTTGTATTTTTCCAGGAGTCGGTTTAGAGTGATACAATAATGCTTCACTTTTTTTACTGTTACTATTTTTGTCCATTTTCATGATTTTTTTCAAAGAACAAAGATAGAGGACTTACTATAAAACAAGGCCTATAAAATATTCTTTTATACATTTTTTAGCTAATTTATAACAAAAAAAAATAGCCCCATTTCAGTAGCTATTTATAAAAAATTCCTAATTAACTGTTATTGCGAGATGTATGAATCTAAATGTTTGATGGTTTCTTTTTGGATTTCTATTATTGCTTTTACAACATCGCCAATCGATACAAGGCCAATAATCTGATCATTTTCAACTACTGGTAAATGTCTGATTCTTTTTCCACTCATTAGTCCCATGCAATATTCTAAATTATCCGAAGGTTTAACGGTAATTACATCTGTCTCCATGATTTCACTGACCGGAGTCTTTTTAGAGGACTTATCTTTTAAAACTATTTTTCTAGCATAATCTCTTTCAGATAAAATCCCTTTTAAGTCGCCATCATCGATAACAAGGATTGCCCCAATATTTTTTTCGCCCATAACTCTCAAAGCTTCGAATACAGTAAAGCTTGAAACAATAGAATAAACTTCTGTTCCTTTTTTTCTTAGTATCTGATTTACAGTCATAATAGATAAATTTAGAAATATAAATTTAAATAAAAAAAAAATACGAATAGCAAAAAAATAAATAATTTATCTAAGAAAACAATAATTAAAGTCTTTATTTACAAATAAATAGGTTTTAGTCATTTTTCTAACTTTCGCAATTTTTCTTGTTCAAATTGCTTTTTTTCATCTACCGCAAAACGCCCTAATAAACATTCAAACTTTATAAAATTATTCCTGAAAAAAGATATTTCGCTTTATTCCGGAAAATTTTGAACGCTTAAGAGGCGAATTTTTAAAAACTTTTTTAAAAGTTTCTTCAGTCAACTCGATCCAGTCATTTTTGGACATTGAAAGCAATTCGGAATTAGCCTTTAGTAAAGGTTCATTATGAGGTTTTGAAAAACGATTCCAAGGACAAACATCCTGACATACATCGCATCCAAAAACCCAATCGTCAAATTGACCCTTCATTTCCATTGGAATATTATCTTTGAGTTCGATAGTAAAATAAGAAATACATTTACTCCCATCAACAACATAAGGAGCAAGAATAGCCTGTGTTGGACAAGCATCTAAACACGCTGTGCAAGAACCACAATGATCGGTAACAGCATGATCGTAATCTAAATCTAGATCTATAATAAGTTCGGCTATAAAGTAAAAAGAGCCTACTTTTTGAGTTAATAAATTACTGTTTTTTCCAATCCATCCCAAACCACTTTTGGCAGCCCAAGCTTTGTCAAGAACCGGAGCCGAATCTACAAAAGCACGACCAGTTACCTCTCCTATATTTTGTTGAATTGAAAAAAGTAATTCGTTCAATTTTTCTTTAATGACAAAATGATAATCTTGCCCATAAGCATATTTGGAGATTTTATAAGAGTCCGGATTTTGAGTTTCTGAAGGGTAATAATTCAATAAAAGAGAAACTACACTTTTGGCATCATCAACTAAAAGGGTTGGATTTAATCGCTTATCAAAATGATTTTCCATGTAGGTCATTTGACCATTCATTTGTTTTTTTAACCAACTTTCTAAACGAGGAGCTTCATCTTCTAAAAATCCAGCTTTGGATATGCCACAAGAAAGAAAGCCAAGACGTTTGGCCTCGGATTTAATAAATTCTGAATAGGTTGCTTTTGAATTTATACTCATCTTTTAGAAAATAAAACTTCAACTCCAACAGGCTTTAAAGTAACTAATGGATTAAACTCAACTTCCCCGCTAACAGGCTTTACTTCGTATTTTTTTATGATTTTAAAAAGAGTCAAACCTAGTTCATAAATTGCAAAACCAACACCAATACACATTCTTGGTCCAGCTCCAAAAGGATAAA
>Ga0308157_10010107_pt1 | contig 10305 bp, 7 predicted proteins | sample PhyBR1_FD_201035 | JGI IMG/M metagenome (GOLD analysis project Ga0308157, IMG submission 201035) | Phyllosphere microbial communities from UC Gill Tract Community Farm, Albany, California, United States - DLSLB.R1 | ecosystem: Host-associated > Plants > Phyllosphere > Unclassified | place: USA... | reverse complement strand
AAACAATGAATTTCACCAGCAATGCCGATGTCGTGAAGTTTTCACTGAATAGTCATACCCGCTAATGGAGCCGCCACTATGAGCACCCCCCTGTTAATTGCCCGCACCCAAGAAACTCAGCTGCATCTGCTGTCGAATATGGCAAACCGCCACGGTCTGATTACCGGCGCGACCGGTACCGGCAAGACCGTGACGTTGCAGAAGCTGGCGGAGTCGTTTTCAAATATCGGCGTGCCGGTGTTTATGGCGGATGTTAAAGGTGATTTGACCGGTATTGCCGCCGAGGGCGTCGCGTCTGAGAAGCTGTTGGCGCGGCTGGCAGCTATCGGCGTTAACGACTGGCAACCTCAGGCGAACCCTGCGGTGCTGTGGGATATTTTTGGCGAAAAAGGCCATCCGGTGCGCGCGACGGTGTCGGATCTTGGCCCGCTGCTGCTGGCACGTTTGCTGAATCTGAATGAGGTGCAGTCGGGCGTGCTGCAGATTATTTTCCGCATTGCGGACGATCAGGGATTGCTGCTGCTCGATTTTAAAGATCTGCGCGCCATGACGCAGTATATCGGTGATAACGCCAAATCTTTCCAGACGCAGTACGGCAATATTAACAGCGCCTCGGTTGGTGCGATACAGCGCGGGCTGCTGTCGCTGGAGCAGCAAGGTGCCGAGTACTTTTTTGGCGAGCCCATGCTGGATATCAAAGACTGGATGCGCATCGATGCCAACGGAAAAGGCGTGATTAATATTCTGTCGGCAGAAAAGCTGTATCAGATGCCGAAACTGTACGCCACTACCCTGCTGTGGATGCTGTCGGAACTGTATGAACAACTGCCGGAAGCCGGTGATGTCGATAAGCCAAAGCTGGTGTTTTTCTTTGATGAAGCGCATTTGCTGTTTAACGATGCGCCGCAGGTGCTGCTGGATAAGATTGAACAGGTGATCCGTCTGATTCGCTCGAAAGGCGTCGGCGTCTGGTTTGTTTCGCAGAACCCATCGGATATCCCGGATGTGGTGCTCGGCCAGTTGGGTAACCGCATTCAGCATGCGCTGCGCGCCTTTACGCCACGCGATCAGAAAGCAGTAAAAGCCGCTGCGCAAACCATGCGCGCCAATCCGGCCTTCGATACCGTGACGGCGATTCAGGAGCTGGGGACTGGCGAAGCGCTGATTTCATTTCTTGATGAAAAAGGCAGCCCGTCGGTTGTGGAGCGTGCGATGGTGATTGCGCCGTGCTCACGGATGGGGCCGGTGAGCGCCGATGAGCGTAACGGGCTGATTAATCACTCGCCGCTGTCGGGCAAGTATGACGAAGCCGTCGATCGTGAATCCGCCTATGAGATGCTGCAAAAAGGCGTGCAGGCGGCCAGTGAGCAGCAGCAGGCTCCTCAGGCTAAAGGCCAGTCCGCCGGTGTGGATGGCGGAATTCTCGGTGGGCTGAAAGATATTCTGTTCGGCACTACCGGCCCGCGTGGCGGTAAGCGCGATGGCGTGGTGCAGACTATGGCGAAGAGCGCCACCCGCCAGATTACCAATCAAATTATCCGCGGTGTGTTGGGCAGCATTATGGGAGGCCGCAAGCGCTAAGCGAAGGTTATGGATAAAGAGACTGAATTAAAGAGAGTGAAGCGCATCGCCCTGCTGCTGCTGTGTATCGCGGCCGGAGTGTTTGTCACCACGCTGTTTTTCCCGCCGGGATTCTGGGTCAGCGGGATTAAAGCGATCGCCGAAGCGGCGATGGTCGGCGCGCTGGCCGACTGGTTTGCGGTGGTGGCGCTGTTTCGCCGGGTGCCGGTGCCGTTTATTTCGCGCCATACGGCGATTATTCCGCGCAATAAAGATCGTATCGGTGACAATCTGGGCCGCTTTGTGCAGGAGAAGTTTCTGGATACCCAGTCGCTGCTGGCGCTGATCCGTCGGCACGATCCGGCGCAGATTATTGCCAACTGGCTGAGTGCGCCAGCGAATGCCGAGCGGCTTGGCCGTCATCTGTTGCAGCTGATGCGCGGCTTTCTTGATATGACCGACGATGCGCGCATTCAGCGCTTTATACGCCGCGCGGTGCATAAAGCGATCGATAAGGTCGATCTTACCCAGTCCAGCGCCATGCTGCTGGACAGCCTGACCAAAAATAATCGCCATCAGGAGCTGCTCGATGCGGCGATTGAGCAACTGCTGAAGCTGATTAATAAGCCCGGTACCCGTGATTTTATCGCCCTGCAGCTGGTGCGCTGGCTGAAGCGCGAACATCCGATTAAAGCCAAAATGCTGCCGACCGAGTGGCTGGGTGAACACAGTGCCGATCTGGTGTCGAACGCGGTGAATTCGATTCTTGATGATATCGGTCAGGATCGCGGTCACGAGCTGCGGCAGGGTTTTAACCGCGCGGTAGAGCGGCTGATTGAGAAGCTGAAGCACGATCCGGAGATGAAGCAGCGCGCTGAGAGTATCAAGGCTTATCTGAAAGAAGATGAGGCGCTGAATAATTATATTGCTGAGCTGTGGGGTGATTTACGCGGCTGGCTGAAACAGGATCTGAACAGTGATGATTCGGCGGTACAGGCAAAAATTACCGCTGCCGCGCAGTGGTTTAGCGAAACGCTGCTGAATGATGCCAGCCTGCGCGCCTCGCTGAATCAGCATATGGAAGACGCCGCCAGCACCGTTGCACCGGATTTCGCCGCGTTTCTTACCCGCCATATTAGCGATACGGTGAAAAGCTGGGATGCACGCGATATGTCGCATCAGATTGAAGTGAATATCGGTAAAGACCTGCAGTTTATCCGCATTAACGGCACGCTGGTTGGCGGGACTATTGGGCTGATTCTCTATCTGCTGTCGCAGATACCGGCAGTGCTGCCGTTAATCGGGTAGCCAACGTACGGGCGGCGAGAATGTCGCCCGTACGTTTAACGGTGTTACCGGCGTTTCAGCAGCATAAACATGCTGATAGCGAAGAACGCCGCGCTGGGTAGTACTGCACCGAGGAAAGGTGGAATGTTATATACCAGACTGAGCGGGCCGAAGATCTGGTCCAGCACATAGAACAGGAAGCCAAAGCTGATACCGGTGACCACGCGCATACCCATCGACACGCTGCGCAGTGGGCCAAAGATAAACGACAGCGCCATCAGCATCATCACCGCCACTGATAACGGCTGGAAGATTTTACTCCACATATTCAACTCGTAACGTCCGGCTTCCTGACCACTCTGCCTCAGGTATTTGGTGTAGTCATACAGGCCGGTAATCGACAATGCGTCCGGGTCCAGTGCGACCACACCGAGCTTATCCGGGGTCAGGCTGGTTCGCCATTCACCGCTGACGGTCTGGCTGCCCGTTACCTGCAACGGATTGGTCAGGTTCGACTCATCCACCTGCGACAGCTTCCACACTTTATTGTCGTGATCATAGGTTGCAGAGGCGGCATAGCGCACGCTCTGTAAACGCCGCTGATCGTTAAAGCTGTAGATACTGATACCGCCGAGATCGTTATTGTCTTTCAGCCGCTGGATGTAGACAAAGTTGTTACCGTCTTTAGCCCACAAGCCGTTTTTGGTCGACAGCAGTGAACCGCCCAGCTGCTGCTGCGCACGATAGTTACGCGCCATCTGCTCGCCTTGCGGCGCAACAAATTCACCAATCACCATCGTCAGGATAACCAGCGGAATCGCCGTTTTCATCACCGACAGCGCAATCTGCAACCGGGTAAAGCCCGATGCCTGCATCACCACCAGTTCGCTACGCTGCGCCAGCGTACCAAGACCAAGCAGTGCGCCCAACAGCGCCGCCATCGGGAAGAAGATCCCAATATCTTTTGGCACGCTAAGGATGGTGAACAGACCCGCACCGAGCGCGGTGTAATCGCCCTGGCCCGTTCTGCGCAGCTGATCGACAAACTTTATAATGCCGGAGAGCGACACCAGCATGAACAGCGTCATCATGATGGTGTTAAAGATGGTTTTACCGATATATCTGTCGAGTACGCCAAACATTACACGCTACCTCCCTTGTTAAAGCGTGCACGAATCCGACGCATCGGTACCGTGTCCCACAAGTTAAGTGCAATGGCTAATGCCAGATACAGCAGGTTGACCATCCACATCCAAATCGCCGGGTCGAGACGCCCTTTCGCGCCGTTTGACCGTAACGAGCTTTGCAGCAGGAAGAAGATCAGATACAGCAGCATCGCCGGCAGCATCGACAGTACCCGGCCCTGACGTGGATTCACCACGCTGAGCGGCACCACCATCAGCGCCATCGCCAGCACCGCAAACACCATCGTCAGACGCCAGTGCAGCTCGCTGCGGAACTCCGGGTTGTCAGATTTCAGCAGATTAGCAAAGCTGGACTGCGCCGAGTCGTTAGGATCAATCACTGCCGCTTTGTAGCCGACTACCGCCTGATAATTCTCGAAATCGGTAATGCGGAAATCACGCAGTAACGCAGTGCCTTCGAAGCGGGTGCCGCGGTCCAGCGTCACCACCTGAGAACCGTCACGACGCTGCTCCATATGGCCGCTGTCAGCCAGCACCACCGAGGGACGCGCGTTGCCGCTTGGGCGCAGCTGTGCCAGGAACACATTGCCAAAGGCATTGCCTTTCACGTTCTCAATAAACAGCACCGAGTTACCATCGCTGGACTGCTGGAACTGTCCGGCGGCCAGCGCTGCCGCGCCAGGGTTAGCCTTGGCGTTTTGCGTCACTTCATTTTGATAACGCGCCGACCAGGGCCCGAGCCAGACGACGTTGATCGTTGCCACCACGGAGGTAAACAGCATCAAAATCATCGCGGCTTTGACCAGCACGGCTTTACTTAAGCCGCAGGCGTGCATCACCGTAATTTCGCTTTCGGTGTATAACCGGCCCAGCGTCATTAAGATGGCAAGAAACAGGCTCAACGGCAGGATAAGTTGTGCCATTTCCGGCACGCCGAGGCCTAACAATGTCAGAACTAAATTTGTCGGAATTTCGCCATCTACCGCGGCACCCAGAATCTTGACTAACTTCTGACAAAAGAAGATCAGCAGCAGGATAAAGAGGATTGCCAGCTGGCTTTTGAGCGTTTCCCGAACCAGATATCTAATGATGATCACGCTTAGTACGCCTGTGAAAACTTGTCTTTTTGCAGGAAAATCGATAGTTTCATCGCTTGTTCGCCATTTTTTCTCATCAATGGCAGTCGTCATAGCTAATATTGTATGACACAAGCGTTTAGATGACACAAAAAACCACGATTGTCATCGAAACTCAATCTGACGTCCGTTTACTAAACGTCGATACGCAACGGTTTTATGCGTTACGAAAGCGCTACATTCTAGCCGTAGCAGACGCCGTTGTCTTTAAGATTCAGGAGAGTGCATGGAGTTCAGTGTAAAAAGCGGTAGCCCGGAAAAACAGCGCAGTGCCTGTATTGTCGTTGGCGTCTTTGAACCGCGTCGGCTGTCACCGATTGCTGAACAGCTGGATAAAATCAGCGATGGCTACATTAGCGCCCTGCTGCGCCGTGGCGAACTGGAAGGAAAAGTAGGCCAGACTCTGCTTCTGCATCATGTGCCGAACATCCTGTCTGAGCGTATTCTATTGATTGGCTGCGGTAAAGAGCGCGAACTTGATGAGCGCCAGTACAAGCAGGTGATCCAGAAAACCATCAATACCCTGAATGATACCGGCTCGATGGAAGCGGTGTGTTTCCTCACCGAGCTGCACGTTAAAGGCCGTAATACCTACTGGAAAGTACGCCAGGCGGTAGAGACCTCGAAAGAGTCGCTGTACAGCTTCGATCAGCTGAAAAGTAACAAAGTCGAACCGCGTCGTCCGCTGCGTAAAATGGTGTTTAATGTGCCAACGCGCCGTGAACTGACAAGCGGTGAGCGTGCCATTCAGCATGGTCTGGCTGTCGCCGCCGGCGTGAAAGCGGCGAAAGATCTCAGTAATATGCCGCCAAATATTTGTAACGCCGCGTATCTGGCTTCACAGGCGCGTCAGTTGGCCGACAATTACAGCAAAAATATTACCACTCGCGTTATCGGCGAACAGCAGATGAAAGAGCTGGGCATGAATGCCTATCTGGCCGTCGGCCAGGGCTCACAAAATGAGTCGCTGATGTCGGTAATTGAGTACAAAGGCAATCCGGACCCGGACAGCAAGCCGATTGTGCTGGTCGGTAAAGGCCTGACCTTCGACTCCGGCGGTATCTCGATTAAACCCGCTGACTCGATGGACGAGATGAAGTACGACATGTGTGGTGCCGCGTCGGTCTATGGCGTGATGCGCATGGTGGCCGAACTGAATCTGCCGCTGAACGTGGTCGGCGTGCTGGCCGGGTGTGAAAATATGCCGGGTGGCCGCGCCTTCCGTCCGGGCGACGTGCTGACGACGATGTCCGGCCAGACGGTGGAAGTACTGAACACCGATGCCGAAGGTCGTCTGGTGCTTTGTGATACCCTGACCTACGTCGAACGTTTCGATCCGGACGTGGTTATCGATATTGCCACCCTGACCGGTGCCTGCGTGATTGCGCTGGGCCACCATATCAGCGGGCTGATGTCGAACCATAATCCGCTGGCGCATGAGTTGATTGGCGCGTCAGAGCAGGCCGGTGACCGCGCGTGGCGTCTGCCAATGGCCGATGAGTATCAGGATCAGCTGGAGTCGAACTTCGCCGATATGGCCAACATTGGTGGCCGTCCGGGTGGTGCGATTACCGCAGCCAGCTTCCTTGCGCGCTATGCGCGTAAGTACAACTGGGCTCATCTTGATATCGCCGGTACCGCATGGCGTTCAGGTAAAGCTAAAGGGGCTACCGGTCGTCCGGTCGCGCTGCTGTCGCAGTTCCTGTTAAATCGTGCGGGCTTAAACGGCGACGATTAATCGCGTATCATCTCCCGTCGGGGCGGCGTTTTCGCCGCCCGTTTCAATAACAGGCATCACAAATGAAAAACGCAACCTTCTATCTGCTGGAAACCGATACCCCGGTTGACGGACTCAGCGCACTTGAAGCGCTGGTGTGTGAACTGGCGGAGGCGCGCTGGCGCGCGGGGAAGCGTGTGCTGATTGCCTGCGAATCTGAACAGCAGGCGATTAAACTGGATGAAGCCTTATGGCAGCGTCCGGCCAGCGCCTTTGTTCCACACAACCTGGCTGGTGAAGGCCCGAAATATGGCGCACCGGTTGAGCTGGCCTGGCCACAGCGTCGTGGCAATGCGCCACGCGATCTGTTGATCAGCCTGCTGCCGCAGTTTGCAGATTTTGCCACTGCTTTCCATGAAGTGATAGACTTCGTACCTTACGAAGAATCTCTCAAACAGCTGGCGCGCGACCGCTATAAAGCTTATCGCAGCGTCGGATTCCACTTGAATACGGCAACGCCGCCTTTGCCCAGAACGACATAGCAGAAATGGAAAAGACATATAACCCGCAAGATATCGAACAGCCGCTTTACGAGCACTGGGAAAAGCAGGGCTACTTTAAACCGAATGGCGATACCAGCCAGGAAAGCTTCTGCATCATGATCCCGCCGCCGAACGTCACCGGTAGCTTGCATATGGGTCACGCTTTCCAGCAAACCATCATGGATACCATGATCCGTTACCAGCGTATGCAGGGTAAAAATACCCTGTGGCAGGCCGGTACCGATCACGCCGGTATTGCGACCCAGATGGTGGTTGAGCGCAAGATCGCCGCTGAAGAAGGTAAAACGCGTCAGGATTACGGTCGCGATGCGTTTATCGACAAAATTTGGCAGTGGAAAGCTGAATCCGGTGGCACCATTACCCGTCAGATGCGTCGTCTGGGTAACTCCGTGGACTGGGAGCGCGAGCGCTTCACCATGGATGAAGGCCTGTCCAATGCGGTGAAAGAAGTGTTTGTTCGCCTGCATAAAGAGAATCTGATTTATCGCGGCAAACGCCTGGTCAACTGGGACCCGAAACTGCGCACCGCCATTTCCGATCTGGAAGTGGAAAACCGCGAGTCCAAAGGGTCGATGTGGCACGTGCGTTATCCGCTGGCTGACGGCGTGAAAACCGCTGATGGCAAAGATTACCTGGTGGTTGCGACCACCCGTCCGGAAACCGTGCTGGGCGATACCGGCGTGGCGGTTAACCCGGAAGATCCGCGCTATAAAGATCTGATTGGCAAATTTGTGGTGCTGCCGCTGGTGAATCGCCGTATTCCGGTAGTCGGTGATGAACACGCCGATATGGAAAAAGGCACCGGCTGCGTGAAAATCACCCCGGCGCACGATTTCAATGACTATGAAGTCGGACGTCGTCACAAGCTGCCAATGATCAATATTCTGACCTTTGACGGTGATATCCGTGAGAGCGCTCAGGTTTACGATACTAACGGCGAAGAGTCTGACGTCTATGACGGCGCAATCCCGGCTGAGTTCCAGAAACTGGAGCGTTTTGCCGCGCGTAAAGCGATTGTTGCCGCAGTCGACGCACTCGGCCTGCTGGAAGAGATCAAACCGCACGATCTGACGGTGCCTTACGGCGACCGTGGCGGCGTAGTAATTGAACCGATGCTGACCGATCAGTGGTACGTGCGCACCGCGCCGCTGGCGAAAGTAGCGGTAGAAGCGGTTGAGCAAGGTGATATTCAGTTCGTGCCGAAGCAGTACGAAAATATGTACTTCTCGTGGATGCGTGATATCCAGGACTGGTGTATTTCACGTCAGCTGTGGTGGGGTCACCGTATCCCGGCCTGGTACGACGAAGCCGGTAACGTCTATGTTGGCCGCAGCGAAGAAGAAGTGCGCGCGGAAAACAATCTCGGTGCAGAAATCGCCCTGAAACAGGATGAAGACGTACTGGATACCTGGTTCTCTTCCGGCCTGTGGACTTTCTCAACTCTCGGCTGGCCAGAAAACACCGAAGCGCTGCGTACCTTCCACCCGACCAGCGTTATGGTCAGTGGCTTCGACATCATTTTCTTCTGGATTGCGCGCATGATCATGCTGACCATGCATTTTATGAAAGATGAAAACGGCAAGCCGCAGGTACCGTTTAAAACCGTGTATATGACCGGCCTGATCCGCGACGACGAAGGGCAGAAGATGTCCAAGTCGAAAGGTAACGTCATCGATCCGCTGGATATGGTTGACGGTATTTCGCTGGAAGCGCTGCTGGAAAAACGTACCGGCAATATGATGCAGCCGCAGATGGCCGAGAAGATCCGTAAGCGTACTGAAAAACAGTTCCCGAACGGCATCGAACCACACGGCACCGACGCACTGCGCTTTACGCTGGCTGCACTGGCTTCGACCGGTCGCGATATTAACTGGGATATGAAACGCCTGGAAGGTTATCGCAACTTCTGTAACAAGCTGTGGAATGCCAGCCGCTTTGTGCTGATGAACACCGAAGATCAGGATTGCGGTCAGAACGGTGGCGAAATGGTGCTGTCACTGGCCGATCGCTGGATTCTGGCAGAATTCAACCAGACGGTGAAAGCGTATCGTGAAGCGCTGGATAGCTATCGCTTTGATATTGCTGCCAACATTCTGTACGAATTCACCTGGAACCAGTTCTGTGACTGGTATCTGGAGCTGACCAAGCCAGTTATGAACGGCGGTTCTGAAGCGGAACTGCGCGGTACGCGCCATACGCTGATTGAAGTGCTGGAGTCTCTGCTGCGCCTGGCGCATCCGATTATTCCGTTTATCACCGAGACCATCTGGCAGCGGGTGAAAGTGCTGAAAAACATCAGCGACGACACCATTATGCTGCAACCGATGCCGGCGTTTGACGTTGAGAAAGTGGATGCAGCCGCGCTGGCCGACACCGAGTGGCTGAAGCTGGCAATTGTCGCAGTACGTAATATCCGTGCTGAGATGAATATCGCACCGGGCAAGCCGTTGCCGGTTCTGCTGCGTGGTGCCAATGCTGAAGCCCAGCGTCGCGTTACCGACAACCGCAGCTTCCTGCAGACGCTGGCGCGCCTGGAGAGCATCACCCTGCTGCCTGCCGATGACAAAGGCCCGGTATCGGTCACCAAACTGATCGACGGTGCTGAGCTGCTGATTCCAATGGCTGGCCTGGTGGATAAAGCTGCTGAGCTGGATCGTCTGGCGAAAGAAGTGACCAAGCTGGAAGTGGAGATTGACCGTATCGCCGGTAAACTCTCCAACGAAGGTTTTGTCTCGCGCGCGCCGGAAGCGGTAGTGGCGAAAGAGCGTGAGCGCATGGAAGAGTGCGAGCAGGCTAAAGTGAAACTGATTGAACAGCAGGCGGTTATCGCCGCGCTGTAATCTGTACCAGCGTGGCCGGGTTCGCCCGGCCACGCTGCTGAGTTCCCCTTCCCGGTT
>Ga0308157_10010106_pt1 | contig 10307 bp, 10 predicted proteins | sample PhyBR1_FD_201035 | JGI IMG/M metagenome (GOLD analysis project Ga0308157, IMG submission 201035) | Phyllosphere microbial communities from UC Gill Tract Community Farm, Albany, California, United States - DLSLB.R1 | ecosystem: Host-associated > Plants > Phyllosphere > Unclassified | place: USA... | reverse complement strand
CCTCAAAATTAGGATTGAAGGCGTCCAGAAATCTAGGGGCTATTCATCTCTCGGATCAGGCGAGCCGCTTAAAGGTAGCTGAAGGTAGTAGCCGCCGCCCCACGCAGACGGCACACAAACCTAATTATGCCGACCCGGCGTCTTATACCTTGCCGTTACCAAATGCAGAACCGCGGCAGCGTTAGCGGGGCGTTCAGCAAACTGGACTATGGCGGCGGCATGCCCATTACCGATCCAGACAGTCGCGCCGAACTGATCGAGTCTATACATCAGCCTTGGAAGGCGACGCTGGGCGAATGCCTGCGTCGCTGGAACGAACTCGATCCACGTAAGCGTACGCAAAGCTATCTTGTGATTGAGGAGAGCACCGGTAATAGGCTGACGCTGAATGCAGCTATGATTGCTATCATGGCTGAACGCCTAGTGGCTTGACGCCCATGGGGACCCGCATTCATGCTAATCTGGCCTGATGGCGCGCTTCACCAAGCCACCGACTGTGGGCGAAACATTGCACATTGAGGTGCGCGGCCTACCCCTGGCCCCCGGGACGATCCGCTGGGTCCATGGCCTCAAGGCCGGATTCAAGTTTGACAGCCCGCAAAATATCGATGCCGTATTCCGACAGCAGCAGGCCGATGGCAAAATTGCGCGCGCACGGCGCTTCGCCATCAGCGCACTGGCGCGACTACGGTTTGAGGGGGAGCCGTTCACTGCCGAATTGGCTGAAATCTCGCCGGGGGTGCGAAATTGAAAAGCGTTACCCCCGTAACGACGGGGATGACCGGAGAGGTCATGCTACTGGACACTGGCACGTCAGTCTACGGCACGATATGCTCGACGCGCGAGGAGGAATTCGACGTAAAGTTTGTTGCGCCACTGCCCCTGACAATGCTCTCGCAGATTTTGAGCTGTTGCCCCCGGTCGTGTCAAGGTGCCCAAGGACTGTTCAGTGGCGGGGCGTTCGAAGCAGGCATTCGCGTAGGATAAACATCGTTTGAGGGTCCCCGGTTCCTCCTCTAACCTAGGTGTTTAGTCCCGGCATCTGGTGGATCGGATTGGCTATCGCACATACTCGAACCCTAGTTTCCAGATTGTAGAACACAGGACAACCAGCTCGGAGCGCGTCACTTTGAGATGGTAATCCTCTGTACGCAATCGGAGCAGGCGCGAAAAGTAGCTTCAGCTCGCAGCGGATACGCGGATCAGTTTGCTGGCCGGCATGTCGATGCCGTTCACGCCCAGCTTCACCGCGCCATCAGCGGTGGTGACCTGCCTCACTGTTCCAACGCTCTGGATCTTCACTGGAACCTTAGTGCCGGACAGGTCCGTGCCGGATAGCGATAGTGAGTAGCTTCCTGCCGGGGCTCGACTGCCATTGGAGAGCGTGCCGTCCCAGCGGAATGCTCCGCTGGTGGCCGGATCGATCGGGCGAGTGTCCACCACCTTCCCGGCGGAGTCGATGACGGTCGCCAGCAGTGAGCCCACCGTACGTTCGGCTGTGAAGTTCCATTGGGCGGGCGTGGTGGCGGACAAGCCCGACACATCTGAGTCGAATTCCGCCTCGCGACCGATGAACGAGGAGGATTGTGCCATGTCCTGTGTCGAAAGGCGGTTAAGGATGTCCTTCAGCGTCCCCGTCTGCTGGATCGACTGTTCGACCTGCGAGTATTGTACGAGCTGCTGCGTGTACTGCGCGGTGTCCATCGGGCTCAGTGGATCCTGGTTCTGCATCTGGGTCGTCAGCAGCTTCAGGAACATGTCGAAGTCCGCCGAAGTCTTGGCGAGAGCGCTGTTGCCGACTGCCGACCCAACCGAGGCGTTGGTGCCGTTGGTGCCGTTGGTGGAGGAAATACTTGTCATAATCGAAAGTCCTCAAGCCATGAGATCGACACGACCGCTGGTGCGGAGCGTGCGGTAAACCGGTTCGTTGGAGGGCAGGTCGGCGGCATAACCGTGACCGCCGTCAGGTTTCTGCCTTCCGCCATCCTGCTGGCCGCCATTGCGCTGCCCGGACTGGCTGCCATCGCCGGCGCCGGTGCGTGTGTCGAAGCGGAAGCTCTGCACATCGGCGCGAACACCCGCATCGTTCAACGCGCGGCCCAAATCGGCGCTCTCGCGTCGCAGCATGTCCAGCGCTGCTGGATGCTCGGCGGCTACCGTGGCGCGCAGCGTGCCCGACTCGTCGAACGCCATGCGCACCTCCACCCGGCCCATTCCCGCGGGAGTAAGGCGGACTGTGAGTTCGCTACCGCCGTCGATCAAGCGGCGCGCAACGTGCACGCCCAAGTCGTGCCCCACCCGGCCAGGCTGCGCAGCGATGCTCGGCACGTCTTGTGCCTTCTCGGTATGAACAGCAGCAGGCATCGCACTAAGCGAAGCGGAGGGACCGAAGCTTCCATTGCCAACGTGCGAAGAAGAACCCGACGCCGCGGCGTCGGCGCGCGCTGTCGGGGTGGCGGTGCCCCCCTGCCCGGCAAGGCGATCGCCGAAATCGGTTGCTGCCGCGAGCCCATCACTCTCCGCGGACCGTACGCCGACGCCGACGGAATCCGCGATCACCGAAGACCCCGATCCGATGACGTGGTGCGGAGGCAGCTCCGAGGACGGCGATGCTGCAGCGGACCAGCTGGCCGGCACAGACAGCGCGGGCGGCGTAGCCGACTGAAGGGGACTGGGCATCAAGGGAGCTTCGGCGGCATGAACGTCAGGTGCAGCGTCGGGAGCCTCGGCGCCTTGAGGCCCCTTCGACTTATCGCTGGCGGCCCGAACTCTTGAAGCGGCCACTTCCGGCGGAGCCGGCGGGCTTGTCTTCGGCGCGGCGCCCGGAGCAGGCACGGCGACCGAAGCAGCTGTCGCTAACCGTGGGGGTTCGTCAGAAGCTACTTGAACAGTCGGAGGCGTAGGTCTTGCACCAACGACCACTGACGCAGCGGTCCGGGCCAACTCAGGCTCGACCGCAATCGCCGCGAGGGGTTCTTCAGCCACGCCGATACCGGCCTGTACCGCTTCAGGCGCAGCAGGAGGAACAAGCGTCGACGCGGCGGGATTTGGCAGCGCATCGGCTGTGGCAGGCCCGGTCAAGCTGGTGGACAACAAAGCGTCGATGCGAATACCTTTGGCCGCCAGCGGCAACACAAGCGCATCTGCGCCAGCAGTTTTGGATGTTGGGCCCCCCTCGGTTGAGGCGCTTGCGATCGCGACACCGAGTGCCTGGTCGAAGCCATTCGGAACAGCGGCGACCGAAGTCGATGCGGCCGGAGACGGGCTGTTTGACAAGAAGCTAGTCGGAGCAATCGTCATTGGTCGTAGTTTTCCCTGAAGCGGGCACCCGCTCCAACTATCATTATAGGACGGTTCTGGTCCGTGCGGTTCAGGCGATCGCGCCCAACGTACGAATTCGGGCGCGGGCATGGATCTCGTTCTGAGACAAGACCACGGTCGACGGACGCACCCGTTCGATAATTGATCGCACGAACGGGCGAATGCTCGGGTTCGTGAGCAAGCACGGGATCTCGCCATCACCGGCGAGGCGATCCAGCGTCTCGCGCAGGGATTCGATGAAGGCATGCAGGCTCGACGGCGCCATGGCGAGCTGGCGGTCGTCCCCCTGGCCCACGATGCTCTCAGCGAACGCTGCGTCCCATGCCCCCGACAACGTCACGATCGGGATCGAGCCCTCGCGCGTCTGCTGGGCGGAGATCTGGCGAGCTAAGCGACCGCGCACATGTTCCGTCATCTGAGTAAGATTGGCTGTGATCGGCGCGGCCTCGGCGATGCCTTCTAGGATGGTTGGGATGTCGCGGATCGAGATGCCTTCGCCAAGCAGGTTCTGAAGGATACGCTGCACGCCCGAGATCGAGATCTTCGACGGGACGATGTCGCCGACGAGCTTTTCAGATTCCTTGTGAACCTCGTTAAGCAGCTTCTGTGTCTCCGTATAGCTTAGCAGATCGGCGATGTTGTCCTTGACCAATTCAGTCACATGGGTGGTGATGATGGTGCCCGCATCCACGACCGTGAGGCCGCGGAACGCAGCTTCGTCTCGTGCCGCACGATCTATCCAGAGTGCCGGCAAGTTGAACACCGGTTCCCGCGTTTGTTCGCCAGCAATCCCCACGTCCTCGCCGGGGTTGATCACCAGAAGGCGATCAAGTCGGATCTCACCGCGCGCAGCCTCGGTCTCCTTGACGTATACGGCATACTCGTTGGCCTTCAGAGCCATGTTGTCGATGATCCGGACTGAGGGCAGAACGAAGCCATATTCCACCGCCATCTGGCGGCGCAGCGCGCGGACCTGATCATCGAGGCGCGGCTCGCGCTGCGCGTCGTTGATGATCGGCAGCAGTGCATAGCCAATCTCGATCCGGATAGCGTCGATCGCCAGCGTGCGTGAGATCGGCTCCTCCACGTCTGCCTCGGCGGCGTCAGCGGCGGCAGCGCTAGCATGGGCCTGAACGGTCCGCTCCTCGGCCTGCTTGCCCAGCTTCCACGCGGCAAAGCCACTTGCAGCTGCAAACAGTGCGAAAGGGGTGAAGGGTAGGCCTGGGATGAGGGCCAGCGCTCCCATCAGGAACGACGCCATTCCGAAGGCCTTCGGGAAACGGCCCAGCTGTTCCCCTACAGCAGAGCCCGCCTTGCCGCTCACGCCGCCCTTCGAGACCAAAAGCCCCGCAGCGGTCGAGACGATGAGGGCTGGGATCTGGCTGACCAGGCCGTCGCCGACAGTAAGCAGTGTGTACGTTTGGAACGCCTCACCGAACGGCACACCGTGTACGGCCACGCCGATGATGAGGCCGACGAACACGTTGATGGCGGTGATGAGCAGCGCTGCGACCGCATCGCCCTTCACGAACTTCGACGCGCCGTCCATAGCGCCATAGAAGCCGCTTTCCGCCTCCACCTCGGCTCGGCGCTCTCGTGCCTGGACTTCGGAGATCATGCCGGCGGACAAGTCGGCGTCGATCGCCATCTGCTTGCCAGGCATGGAGTCGAGGCTGAAGCGCGCTGCGACCTCGGCGATACGACCGGCGCCCTTGGTGATGACTACGAAGTTGATGACGATCAAGATGGCGAAGATGGTTATGCCAATTACCGTGTCGCCGCCGATCAGGAACTCCCCGAACGCTCCGATCACGCCGCCAGCCGCATCTGCTCCCTCGTGACCGTGAGCCAGGATAAGCCGTGTGGAGGCGATGTTAAGGCCCAAGCGCATCATCGTCGCGATGAGCAGGATGGTCGGAAACGCGGAAAGCTGGAGCGGCTTCTCGATGAATAGCGCCGTCATCAATATCATCACCGACAAGGTGATCGACAGTGCCAGACCCAGGTCGAGCATCCAGCCTGGTAGAGGCAGGATCAGCGTGCCGATGATGGCGAGCACGCCAATGGCCAGCGCCATGTCGCGGTTGTTGCCGACGCGCTGGAGAAGCGAATTCAGTTGGGGCGGCATGAATTTACCTCGGGTATTCGATCAAAGCGCCGGCGCGACGGGGATGCCCGCCTCAATGAAGCTCTTCAGCTTGTTGCGCATGGTGCGTACGGAGATGCCAAGGATGCCTGAAGCCGAGGTACGGTTGCCACAGCAGCGCTCCAAGGTCTGAAGGATCAGCTCGCGCTCGACTTCCTCCACGGTGCGGCCGACCAGTGCCTCCACCTCCATACGACAGGCTCCCTCGCCGACCACGTCCGCCTGGGTGCGGCTGACAATGCGCGACCCGTCGTTGAGCACGATCGCTTCGGACCCGATAGCGGATTCAGTGGCAAGCAGCAGCGCACGGTGAACCACATCCTCCAGTTCCTGCACATTGCCCGGCCATAGGTGCTTGGCAAGTAGCGCCAGTGCCTCGGTGGTAAACGGGCGCGGCGCCAATCCATGGGTTCCCGCCAACCGTCTAACCAGGTAGTTCGCCAGCAGGGGGAGGTCCCCCACGCGGTCGCGCAAGGGAGGCAGAGGAGCGCGCACGAGGTTGAGGCGGGCAAACAGGTCGGAACGGAAGCTGCCCTCGCGCACCAGCGTGTGTAGATCGCACCGGGAACTGGCGATCAGCCGCACGTCGGGCGAGATCGTCGCGTTCTCATCGAGCCGGCGTGGGCTGGCGCCGTCAAGCGCGGCCAGAAGGCGGGCCTGGGTAACGGGCGTGAGGCAGTCTACATCGGGAACGAACAAGGTGCCCCCGGTCGCTTCCTCGAACCGACCTAGCCGGCGAGCGACCGCTCCTGGAAAGTCGCCCGCCTCGTGGCCAAACAGTTCGGCCTCCACCACCTCGGCAGCGACGCCTCTACACTCCACCGTCAGGAACCGCCCGGAACGCCCGGAATGAGCATGAATGGCGCGCGCCATCGTCTCCTTGCCCGTGCCCGCTTCGCCGTGGATCAGCACCGGCGCGCGGCTATTCGCCAGCGACCGGCTGAAGGCGACGGCTTGAACAAAAGCGGGATCCTCACCCACCATGGCCACGGCCGAGGAAGGGACGACCGCGGTCAATGCGGCCGCAATTAGCTCAGGATCGGGCGGCAGCGGCACGTAATCGAGTGTGCCGGCGCGAATGGCGGCTACCGCCCTATCGGCCGGTGCGTCGATGCCGCAGGCCAGCACCGGCACACCGAACCGTTCACTGCGAAGCTGTGCCATGAACCCGACAACGTCCAGCTCCACGTCGATCATGACGAGCCTCACATGACTGAGTCGGAGGTGATGCAGCGCTGCGGCGGGCGTGTCAGCTAGCGTTACCTCGGCGCCTGCGTCCCGCCCCATGCCGGCGGCAACGCGAAACTCGGATCGATGGGGGGCGCCAACAAGCAGCAGGCGGATCGGATCGGGCGTTTTCATCTGTCAGCGTTCCGGGCGAACGATCTCGGTCAACGTCACACCAAGCGAATTGTCGATCATCACCACCTCACCACGCGCGATCAGGCGATCGTTGACGTAGATGTCGACGGGTTCGCCGACCCGACGGTCCAGCTCCACCACCATGCCCTTCCTTAGGCGCAGTAGCTCGCCAATCGGCATACGGGCGCGACCCAGCACCGCCTGCACTTTGACCTGCACGTCGTGCACCGCTTCTAGACCGCGGGCCTGCTCCGCCTCGGCAGCGGCTGGAGGTATGCCGAAATCGTTTAGCGGCATGCCCAAGCTGTCCTGCGAGGGATCGGAGGCAAGTAGTTCGAAATCCTGGTTCATTTCGGGTTCCATCATGCGTTCATCCACTGGCGAATCACGGCCGCGGCTTCAGGGGGACTGGCGTTGATTGCGTCACCGATCCGCTTTAGGGCGGAACCCTTTATGCGTCCGTCCACCTGGGCTAGTGCGATCTCCTGGTCGAGGAGCTGCACGTCGGCATGCCCCTGCTGCAGCGCTTCCAGGCGTTCCATCGCCTCAGAGTCGCCACTGGCTGCCTGCTCGGCAAGTGCCATCATCTCTGGGTTCTGGCTGGTAAGCAGCGTCGCTGTTGCTTCGGCTTCGGCTTCGGGGGCGGGCACCAGCTTCTGCCGGAACATGCGCAGCGCGATCAGGGCGAAGACGCCCGCGGCCATCACCTCTAAAAAGCCGATGATCTGACCGGGCGTGAGGGTGGAGAAGAAGCCGGTTCCCTTGTCCGCCAAGCTGTCGTCACCGGCGAACTTCATGCTCTCGACAACCACGCTGTCACCGCGTTCGGCATCTATCCCAACTGCATTCTCAACAAGCCGCTGAATGCGTTGGATCTGCGGCTGAGGAAGGCCCTTGGCACCGCCATCTACCATCACGGCGACCGATAGACGGGTGATGGCGCCCGGTGCGCGCAGCTTCACGCTGCGAGTTCGGCTATTATCGTAGGTCGTGTCCTCGGAGTTCTGCTTTTGGGCCGCGTTGCGGGTGTTGCCGGCGCCGGCACCGGCAGGCTGCCCCTGGTTCTCGGGAAGCTGGGTCGCGACACTGGCTACATCAGCCTTCGCGTCGCTCTCGGTGTTCTGATCCTGGCTCTCGACCGTGACCTGATGCGAAATCACCTGCTTGTCGGGATCGAACACATCCGACTCCTCACGGGTCTGATCGCGGTCGATCTGGGCCGACACCTCCGCGCGTACCTTGCCCTGACCCAGGATCGGCTCGAGCAGTGCGACGATATGTTCGCGCATCTTGCCTTCCACCGCAGTCTGGCGCTCGTCGGCGCCACCGCCACCGGCGCCCGCCTCTCCCGCCCGCGCGAGCAGTGCGCCCGTCTGATCGACGATCGACACCGATTCCGCTGAAAGCTCGGGGACGGATGACGCGACGAGATAACGGATCGATTCGACCGCCTCGCCCGAGAGGCGGCCGCTCGTCTTCACAGTGACAGCGGCGGTTGCCTTTCGCGACTCCGTGGCAAACATGTCGCGCTCGGGCATTACTATGTGGATCCGAGCACTGCGCACGCCATCGAGGCTCTGGATCGAACGGGAAAGCTCCCCCTCGATCGCGCGGGTCTCGTTCATCTTCGCGCGGCTGGCGGAAACGCCGAAGGGCTCCTCCTGATCCAACACGTCGTAACCGATCTTGCCTCCGAGCTTCTCGCCAGCCATGTCCATGCGGAGCTGGGACAGCTGATCCTGCGGCGCGAGGATGGAGGTGCCATCCGCGGAGAGCTGAAAGGGCACGTTTTGGCTCTTCAGCTTCTCTGCGATAGACTGGGCGGCCGACGGATCCAGGTCGGTGTACAAGAAGCCCATCTCCGAAGCCCCGCCACGGAAGGTCAGGGCGGCGAGCGCCACCAGCAGGGCGGCGGCGACGCCGCCCATCATCATCAGTCGTCGCGTCCCGATCTGGGCCACGAAATCTCGCAACTGGTTCAAGACAAACCCCGCATGAGTGACAGGACGATAGGTCCTTTCTATCTCTTATAGAGGGCTCGCTGCCCGGCAGTTTCTGCCGCTAGGCATTTTTTGCCGCGCGGGATGCAGCAGACACGACAAACCCGCCAAGCCGAGCGTGGCGGGTCAGGAATACTCGCGAAGGGCATGGCGCCCGCCCCAGTCATTCCGGCGACAACAGGCTCTCCAGTTCTGCGCGGACAACGATCGCGCGCTCGGCGGCATCGAGCGTGAGCCCGCCTTGGTCCCACTCGATCTGTGCATCGCCAGAGATAAGCTGTTCGTCTGGTACAACATGAAGATTTAGCCGCCTTCTGTCGCGGCTTTGTCGCTCACCGATCAGGGTCTTCACGTCCTCTACGAGTGACGGGTTGACGCGGACCCATACATCTTGTCCGCGCGCAACCTGCTCCAGCACCCGTCCGATCGCCTGGTCGACCGCTAGGTTCGGGTCACGGGCAATGGCACGGCCAGCCAGCATCTCGGCGGCTGCGAGGGCTACCCCGGCCGCGTCCTGCGTCACGCGTGTGAGGATCTCTTCCAACCTCTCGTCGGTTAGTTCGAGAGTCGATTGCAGCGCGTCCGTGGCAGACAGGAGGGCAGCCTGCTGTTCGCCGCGCGCCTGGGATAGGCCAGCGTCGAACCCGTCAGCGCGCGCTAGAGTCAGGGCCGTCATGTGATCGACGGCCATCCGCTCCAGCTCCGCCTCTAAAGAAACGATCTGCAACTGAAGATCCTCTGTCCGAAGCGTAGGATCCGCCGCTGCGGGCATGGCAAAGATGCGGTCGAAGGCGAACGGCCGGATGTTGAGCGTCTGGTCCATGATAGCCTCAGATGATCATTGCGTCTTCGCTGCGCGGATCGACGAGCATTATCTCACCCGAGTCCGCTAGCTGCTTCGCCAGGCGCACCAGCGTATTCTGCGCGTCTTCGCAGTCGCGCGCGCGGACCGGGCCCATGGAGGCCATGTCGTCGCGCATCAGCTTCGCCGAGCGTTCGGTCATGGTGCCGAAGAACAGCTGCTTCAACTCATCGGGCGCCCCCTTCAGCGCCAACGCGATCTGGCGCTTGTCAGCTTGCTTGACGATGACGCTGATGGCAGTCGGCAGCAGCGTAGCCAGATCCTCGAAGGTGAACATCAGCGACCTGATGCGTTCTGCGGAGTCCGGCGATCGCTGATCCAGCGCGGTGAGCATCGCTTCCTCCGTTGACCGGTCCATGGAGTTGAAAACCTCCGCCATCGCTTCGTGCGGGTCGCGTCGCTGCGCACGAGACAGGTTGGTCATGAACTCGCTCTTCAGCGTCTGCTCGATCTGGAGGAGGACGTCCTTCTGCACCGGATCCATGCGGAGCATGCGTTGGATCACGTCCACCGCCAGGTCACGCGGCAGCTCGGCCAGAACCCGCGCGGCATGATCGGCGCGCAGTTTCGACAGGATCACCGCCACAGTCTGCGGATATTCGTTCTTGAGATAAGA
>Ga0308157_10010105_pt1 | contig 10307 bp, 9 predicted proteins | sample PhyBR1_FD_201035 | JGI IMG/M metagenome (GOLD analysis project Ga0308157, IMG submission 201035) | Phyllosphere microbial communities from UC Gill Tract Community Farm, Albany, California, United States - DLSLB.R1 | ecosystem: Host-associated > Plants > Phyllosphere > Unclassified | place: USA... | reverse complement strand
TGTACACAGCGGTGGAAAACTTTCGAATCCCGCTCCGACCTGGCGCTCTGTCCGGAATCTGAAGGCTCACAGTGCGCGAGTTGTGGACAACTCCCACTGATCTGACGCAGCCATTCCACCTGTCAGCATCGGTGGAGGTCGCCCTCACGAGTCCTGGAGCCGCGCCCTTACTCCGGTACCCGGCGCTGTGGTGCGCCACCCTCCGAAACGCACTGAGGGGACCCGCCGAAGCGGGTCCCCTCAGATACGCGTTGTAGAGCTCAGTCCTCGGAGGCGTGCTCCCCGGTGGGGAGGGAGAGGCCCAGACCCATGTTCTCGACCAGGCGCTCGAGGTCCTCGACGTTCGTGAACTCGAGGGTGATGCGACCCTTCCGCTTCCCCACGTCGATCCGGACGGGAGCCTCGAGCCGATTCGAGAGGCGGCTCGTCAGATCCACGACGTGGGGATCATAGGTGCTGCGTCGGACCGTGCGGGGGCCCTGCTGCTGGCCACCTCGTGCCACGAGACGTTCCACGGCGCGCACGCTCAGGCCCTCCTGGACGATGCGCTGGGCGAGCTCCTCCATCAGACGCGGGTCATCGAGGGAGAGCAGGGCACGGGCATGCCCGGCGCTGATGGCCCCGCTCGCAAGACGGCGCTGGACGAGCGCAGGAAGGCGCAGCAGACGCAGTGTGTTCGTGATCTGCGGGCGCGAGCGGCCGATGCGGTCACCGAGCTCGTCCTGCGTGCATCCGAAGTCGTCCAGGAGCTGCTGGTAGGCGTTGGCCTCTTCGAGCGGGTTCAGCTGGCTGCGGTGCAGGTTCTCCAGGAGAGCGTCGCGCAGAAGATCGTCATCGCTGGTCTCACGGATGATCGCCGGGATGGACTGCAGCCCCGCACGACGCGCGGCCCTCCATCGACGCTCACCCATCACCAGCTCGAAGGACTCGCCGTCCTCCGTGACCGGGATCGGGCGGACCACCACCGGCTGCAGGACACCGACCTCGCGCAGCGAGTAGGCGAGCTCATCGAGCTCGTCATCGTCGAACATCGTGCGCGGGTTGCGCGGGTTCTCCCGGACCTCATGGATCGGGAGCTCAGCGAACTCTGCGCCGGGAACGCTGACCAGGCCGCGGTCCTCCGAGACCTCCGGCTCATCGGCCACGGGCTCCTCGGAGCTCGGGGAGGAGTCCTCCTCCGGGGCTGCAGGGGCCTCTGCCGCGGGAACCTCCGCGGCGGTGCTCTCCTCCGCACGGGCGGAGGTCGGGGTGACGGCCTCGACGTCGACCACGGGGCTGTCCTCGACGGCCTCCGGGGCCGGAGCGGCCTGCTCGGACTCAGGCGCGTCCTCGGTCGCGGCGGCGTCCGTCGGGTCGGGCTCGCGCGGAGCGGGGGTGCTCGTGGGCGCCGCCGTGGTCTCCGGTGCGGCAGGGGCCGCCACCTCGGGGGACGGTGTCGTGATCGCTGCGGAGTCGTCGGCCGGCTGAGCAGCCTCCTCCGCCGCGGCGCGGGCCGGAGCAGCCTTCTTCGGTGCTGCCTTCGCGGGTTCCTTCGCGGTGGAACGGGTGGTCGAGGACTTGGTGGGAGCCGTCTTCTTCGCGGTCGAGGACTTCGCGGTCGTGGCCTGGGAGGTCGATGCCTTGGGAGAGGCCTTCGAGGCCGGAGCCTTCGCGCCGGAGGACTTCGCTGCGGAGGACTTCGTTGTGGAGGACTTCGTGGTGGACGACTTCGCCGTCGAGGTCTTCGACGCGGAGGCGGTGCTCTTCGCTCCTGCGCTCCTGCGCGTCGTGCCGGCCTTCTCCGCCTCGTCGGCCGGGGCGGATGCGCCCTCGTCCTTCACTGCGGCCGAACGCCGCGAGGAGCTGCCGGCGGTGCGACCACGACGCTCCGCGGCGGCGCGTGCCATGCCGGTGGCGAGGTCCTTCGTGCCGGCTCGGCCGCGCTGCGCATTCTCCTCCTGGCGGCTGACGCTCTCCCCGGAGAAGAACATGTCCACCGGACGAGTGCTCGCCGACTCTCCGGAGGAGCTCGACGGCGCCTGCGTGCGCGTACGAAGCCCCTGGTCAGGCGCAGGGGTCGAGCCGGCGCCCGGGATCAGGGCACCGAGTCCTCGACCGAGTCCTCGCTTCTGCGTCATGGCCGTTGTCCTTCCAGAGATGTCGTCGCCGTCGGAGTGACCACGGATCCGGCGCGCGGCGTCGCGTCAGGGAACCGTGGAACGAAGTCAGGGAGCGGAGCGGGAGTTGAGCTCGTGCGCCGCAGCACGGTAGGCGAGCGCGCCGCTGGAGCTCGGGTCATAGGTGAGCACCGTCTGGCCGTAGCTCGGTGCCTCCGAGATCCGCACCGATCGCGGGATGGAGGTCTCGAGCGTCTGCTCCGGGAAGTGATCGCGCACGTCCTGGGCCACCTGGGCCGCCAGACGGGTCCGCGCGTCGTACATCGTGAGCATGATCGTGGAGACCACCAGATCAGGATTCAGATGCTGGCGGATCAGATCGATGTTGTTCAGCAGCAGCGAGAGGCCCTCGAGCGCGTAGTACTCGGCCTGGATCGGGATCAGCACCTCGCGCGCGGCGACCAGCGCGTTGACCGTCAGCAGGCCCAGCGAGGGCGGGCAGTCGATGAGCACGTAGTCCAGCGGCTCCTCGCCCTCCTGCTCGCGCTGCTCGAGGTGGTCGCGGATCGCGTTGCGCAGCCTGTTCTCACGGGCCACCAGCGAGACCAGCTCGATCTCGGCTCCGGAGAGGTTGATCGTGGCCGGAGCGCACTGCAGCCCCGGCATGTCGGGGACCTGCTGCACGACGTCGGAGAGCGGAGCGGACTCCACCAGCACCTCGTACATGCTCGGCACCTCGGCATGATGCTCGATGCTCAGCGCCGTGGAGGTGTTCCCCTGCGGGTCCGCATCGATCACCAGCACGTTCAGACCGCCCATGGACAGCGCAGCCGCCATGTTGACCGTCGAGGAGGTCTTGCCGACCCCGCCCTTCTGATTGGCCACGGTGATGATCCGGGTGGTCCCCGACCGCGGGAAGTCGAGACCCTCGAGCTTCTTCCGACGGGCATGATCCCGGGCGAGCTCGCGCATCAGCGGGGTGTCTTCCATCGTGCCGCGCTCCGGGGAGGAATCATCGCGCTGTTCAGCCACGTGCGTCTCCCTTCCTGGTCGCCTTCGTTCGGCGACGCACTTGGACCACTGTAGTGGGAACCTCGACCTCGCCCACCCCGTAGAGCGAGATGGTGGCATCCTCGCCTCCGAGCCGGGAGAGGACCTTGTGGGACTTCCCGATCTCCTCCGCTGCGGAGGAGCCCTTCATGGCCAGCAGCGAGCCGCCGTCGGCGACCAGCGGCAGGGTCCACCGGGCCAGCTTGTCGAGGGCGGCGACCGCACGGGCGGTGACCACGTCGAAGCTGCGGGATCCGTGCAGATCCTCCGCGCGTGCCCGGACCACCTCGAGGCCGAGGCCGAGGTCGGCATCGACCTCCTCGAGCCAGGTGGTGCGGCGCTGCATGGTCTCGATCAGGGTGACCTGCAGGTCAGGACGGGCGATCGCGATCACCACTCCCGGCAGGCCGGCACCGGACCCGACATCCGCGAGCGTGGTCGCCTCCGGCTGCGCGACCCGGATCCCGTCGACCATCAGGGCGCAGTTGAGCAGATGCCGCTCCCACAGCCGGTCGACCTCCCGGGGGCCGATCAGGCCGCGCTCCGGCCCCTGCTCGGCCAGGAGCGCGACGAAGCGCTCGGCGAGCTCGAGACGATCACCGAAGAGACGCTCCGCCGTCGGGCGCAGGGAGTCGGGCAGGGGCTGCACCACGGGCCTCAGGAAGCCGGGTAGATGACGACGTGACGGTTCTTGCCGTCGCCGTCGGACTCGGAGCGCAGGCCCTCGCGCTTGGCGACGTCATGGACGACCTTGCGCTCGAAGGGGTTCATGGCCCGCATCGGCACGGGTGCGCCGGACTCCTTGGCCTCCGCGATGGCGGTCGCCGCGAGCTCCTCGAGGCTGTTCTTGTGCTCCTCGCGGAAGCCGCCGATGTCGAGCATCAGGCGCGAGCGCTGCCCGGTGCGGGTCTGCACCGCCAGGCGCGCGAGCTCCTGGAGGGCGTCGAGCAGCTCGCCCTTGGGACGGTTGAGCTCTGCGAGGCGGTCCGCGCCCCGGATCTCCACGGAGGCGCGATCGCCGTCCACGTCGATGTCCATGTCACCGTCGAGATCGGTGATGTCCAGGAGCTCCTCGAGGTAGTCGGCGGCGATGTCGCCCTCCTCCTCGAGGCGCTTCACGCGCTCCTCGGCGGTCTCGGCCTCGTCGGACTCGTCCTCGGTGGACTGGTCCGCGTCCTCCGAGGCGGCGCTCTGCGCGGCATCGTCCGCCTGAGCGGACTCTGCCGTCTCGGCGGTCTGTGCCGTCTCAGGGATCTCGGCGTCGGGCGCCTGCTGGGGGGCGGTCTCCTCCGCCGCGAGGGAAGCGGGCGTGGCGTCGTTGACGTTCATTCGGACCTCCGGGGAATCCTGGGGTGAGGGGATGCGCCCCGGGAGCGACTGTGCTCCCGGGGACCAGGTCACTTCTTGCGCTTCTTCTTCGCGCCCTTGTTCAGGGCGCTGGAGCCCTGTGCCGGAGCCGTCGGCGTCTCGCCGGCGGCCTCCTGGGCGCTGCGGCGCTCCTCGGCGGCCTTCGCTCGCAGCTCACGGGCGCGCTCGAGCTTCTCCTCGTCGGAGAGCTTCTTGCCGCCCTTGCCCTTGCTGGGCTGGACGCGGATCGGCGCCTCCGGCTCCGGCTCCGTCGAGACCTTCTTCGGCGGGGTGAAGTCCAGGGGCTCGAGACCCTTCTTCTCACGCTTGGCGTTGATGCGCTCGTGGCGCTCCTTCTCCGCGTCGGACCCGGGGGTGGGGGTCGCGCGGATCACGATGTACTGCTGGGCGAAGGTCCACACGTTGGTGGTCAGCCAGTAGATGAGCACACCGATCGGCATGCTCGGTCCCGTGATCACGTAGATGAACGGGAGCATGTACAGCATCATCTTCTGGGTGCTGGCCATCGGACCCTCGAGAGCTGCCTTGGGCATGTTCTTCATGGTCAGCTCCTTCTGGGTGAAGAAGGTGACCGCAGACATGCAGGCGATGATGACGCCGGCGAGGATCTTGGTGGTGATCCCGCCGTCTCCCGACTGCAGGAAGCTGTCGGCGATGGTGACATCGCCCAGGAGGGTCGAGTTCGAGGCGCTCTGGGCGAGCTCGGTGGTCAGCGGGCCGAAGGGGCTCCCGGCGGCGGCTTCGGGAAGCTTGTAGAACAGAACGCGGAACAGACCGAAGAAGATCGGCATCTGCAGCAGGATCGGCAGGCACGAGGAGAACGGGCTGGCGCCTGCCTCCTTGTAGATCGCCATGGTCTCCTCCGCCATCTTCTGGCGGGAATCCTGGTCGGTCTTGCCCTTGTACTTCTTCTGCACGGCCTGGAGCTCGGGCGAGACCGTCTGCATCGCGCGGGAGGCGCGGATCTGCCGCACGAACAGCGGGATGATCAGGGTTCGGACCACGACGGTGAGACCGACGATCGAGAGCAGCCAGGTGAGGCCGGAGTTCGGCTCCATGAACACGGACAGCACCGCGTGGAACTTCACCATGAGCCATGCGACGGCCCACTCGATGGGGAACAGGGGATTCATCGGCCTGGTCTTCCTGCCGCACGGATGCGCATGTCGTTCATGCGAGGTGACGGCTGTGGTCGGGAGTTGTGGACAAGAGTAGGCCCTAGCGGGCCGGGCGCCGCAGTCGGCGTGGATTCCTCCACATGCCGGGGGCGGGCACCGGATCCAGGCCCCCTCGGGTGAAGGGGTTGCAGCGAAGGATCCGCCAGGCGGTGAGCAGGATGCCCTTGACCGCTCCGTGCACCCGCAGGGCGTCCATGCCGTACTGGGAGCACACCGGGTCGTACCGGCAGGCGGGAGGGGTGTAGGGCGAGATGCCCACCTGGTAGCCGCGGACCGGCAGCATCAGCAGCCGCCGCGGGAGCCGACGGATCCGGGACGGCAGCCCTCCGCCGGGAGCCGGAGTCACCGCGTCTCCCCGTCCCGCCGGGCGAGCTTGCGCTCAGCGGTCGCGAGGGCGGAGTCGACATCGGCCCGGAGGTCGACGAACGGCTGCTCCTCGATGCCGGGCAGCGCACGCAGCACCACCGCCGTTCCCGGCGGCAGGGTCGCGAAGTGCGGTCGGATGATCTCGCGCAGCCGACGGGTGACGCGGTTGCGCACCACGGCGTTGCCGATCCTCTTGGACACGACGAATCCCACGCGGGGTGCCTCCCCGCCCTGCGTCAGCAGGGTGAGGTGCACGACCACGTGGGATCGGGCGCTGCGCACGCCGCCACGGGTGACCGCACGGAACTCGTCGCCGCTGTGGAGCCGATGGCGGGACCAGGTCACGGTGCCACGACCGGCATGTCGCGGAGCGTTCCGGGACCGCCTCAGGCGGAGAGCTCGACGCGGCCCTTGGCGCGACGTGCGTTCAGGATGGCGCGGCCGGCGCGGGTGCGCATGCGGGCGCGGAAGCCGTGCTTCTTGGCGCGACGACGGTTGTTCGGCTGGAACGTGCGCTTGCTCATGGTTCTCCTCGATGGTGGGCGCTGATGCACCCCTCGCGTGGTCTTCAGGTCTGCTGCACGAACGGGAAGTCCGGGCGCACCCGCCGGGGCGGGGCGGCTGCCGAGGTCCGATCCGATGCCGGAGTGGGTCCGGGATGGATCCGGGAACCGTATCGGGACGGCGCGCAGCGCTGACTGCACGATGTTAGGCGCGGGGGTGCGCAGGGTCAACGATTCGCGGCCCCAGACGGCCGGTTGTGGCCCGATTCTCACTCCGCGTCGGCGTTTCGCGCAGGTTCGGGACACCTCGACCCCGATCATGACGGCCCTGCCGGGGAGGGCGGACCTCATCACACGTTGTCCACACTGTTGATCCACAATACAGAAGCTATTGTGGAAAACTGTTCCGACCGCCCGCTCAGACCTGTAGGGAGAGAGCCCCGATGAACGAGGCCAACGCCGACGCGATCTGGGAGCACACGCTCCAGACCCTGCGCCGCGACACCACCGTGTCGCAGCGGGCCATGGCCATGCTCACCCTCTCCCGCCTGATGGCCGTCGTGGCGGACACCGCCCTGGTCGCAGCGCCGTCGACCTCGGCGAAGGAGCTGTTCGAGAACAGGATCGCCGCCTCCCTCAAGGAGGCCCTCAACGAGGCGACCGGGCGGGACATCCGCTTCGCCGTCACGGTGGACGAGTCCCTGATGCTCGAGGAGGACACCGACGAGCAGGCTCCCGTGCCGCCGCTGACCTCCCGATCCACCTCCCGCAGTGCACATCCTGTGGACAACGATGTGGACAACTCGCCCCACGATGTCCACACCGCTCCCTTCCGTCGGGACGAGGGCTCGGTGCTCCCCTCCAGCCGGCAGCCGGGCCGGCCCGCGATGCCCTCGAGCAGCTCGGCGCCGTCGGCCGAACAGCCCTCCGGCGCGGAGGACTTCGCCACCCATCGGAACTATCGCGGTCGTGCGGCCGACGACCCCAGCGCGTACGCCGGCTTCTCGGCCCTGACCGGATCCTCCGCTCCCTCGCCGGGTCCCGCTCCTCGCCGGCGGCCGTCGGCCGCCGGCGACGGCACGATCGTCGAGGACTCGCGGCTGAACAGCAAGTACACCTTCGACACCTTCGTCATCGGCTCCTCCAACCGCTTCGCGCAGGCGGCGGCGTCGGCCGTCTCGGAGACCCCGGCGAAGGCCTACAACCCGCTGTTCATCTACGGCGGCTCAGGACTGGGCAAGACCCACCTGCTGCACGCGGTGGGCCACTACGCCCAGAGCCTCTATCCCGACGTGGTGGTGCGGTACGTGAACTCCGAGGAGTTCACCAACGAGTTCATCAACTCGGTGCAGTCCGGCCAGTTCGGCAAGGCGCAGGAGTTCCAGCGGCGGTACCGGGACATCGACATCCTGCTCATCGACGACATCCAGTTCCTGCAGCGGGCGCCGGAGACGATGGAGGCGTTCTTCCACACCTTCAACACCCTCTACAACTCGGACAAGCAGATCGTGATCACCTCGGACCTGCCGCCGAAGGAGCTCGGCGGTTTCGAGGACCGCATGCGCTCGCGCTTCGAGATGGGGCTGATGACCGATGTGCAGCCGCCGGACCTCGAGACCCGCATCGCCATCCTGCGCAAGAAGGTCGCCCAGGAGAACACCGGCGAGGTCCCGCACGACGTGCTGGAGTACATCGCCTCGCACATCGCCACGAACATCCGCGAGCTCGAGGGAGCGCTGATCCGTGTGCAGGCGCTGCACTCGCTGTCGCGTCAGCCCATGGACGTCACCCTCGCCGAGAGCGTGCTGAAGGATCTGCTCTCCCACGACGACGGCGCCCAGATCACGGCCTCGACGATCATCGCCCAGACCGCGACCTACTTCGGGCTCTCGGTCGAGGAGATCGTGGGCACCGGCCGTTCGCGCCGTCTGGTCTCCGCCCGGCAGATCGGCATGTACCTGTGCCGGGAGCTCACCGACATGCCGCTGATCCGGATCGGCGAGGAGTTCGGGGGCAGGGATCACACCACCGTGATGCATGCCAACAAGAAGATCAGCGAGCTCATGAAGGAGCGACGGGCGATCTTCAACCAGGTCACCGAGCTCACTGCGCGCATTAAGAGCTCGAGCTCCGCGACCCGTCAGTGACGGCGATCGACAGATCCGGGCACTGGATGTCGATCTGAAGAACATCCCTGGTCATCATGGAGTTCTCCCCAATTGTGGATAACTCTGTGGACAGTGTGGAATCACAGGCATCTGCGCAGGAGCCGATGTGCACGGACGAATGACAGGAATCCGGTGCTGAGAGCTGCTCATGCACAGCGCGCTCACGATCCGCGCAGAGTCGTCCCCGGATCATGCACGTGACATGTCATGCGTACGACCTGCATCGATGATGGTTGTCCACCGAATCCACAGTCGTGATGATGAGGACTGTAGTTACTTGCTCGACGGGGATGTGGACGGGGCGGGGTGCTCGGGAGCGATCGCGGGAGATGTCATTCGGGTGCCGGGGAACGACAGATTTCCCGGACGAGGAGGGGTGGATCCCAGCGCAGGTGCGGTCATCGGACGCAGGGCGAGGATGCGCTGCGCGCGAGAACTGCCGGGTGTGCGGGGCGAGGGAAGTCAAGGATCATCCCCGGTGTGTCGGCGGCAGGTCATGAGAACCGATACGCTGTGCACCGTCCGACCGCGCCGCTGGGGCGGTCGGCCCCTGTTCTGTGATTCGACCACTGCGAAGGAGTGGCAACGGTGAAGTTCCACCTCGATCGCGGCGTCCTCGGCGACGCCGTCTCCTGGGCCACCCGAACCCTCCCCGTCAGGCCGGCGATGCCGATCCTGCAGGGCGTCCGGATCATCGCCGATGCCGGCGGAGAGCTGCAGCTCTCGACCTTCGACTACGAGGTCAGCGCCCAGATCCGGCTCGAGGCCGAGGTCGAGCAGCCCGGTGAGGTGCTGGTCCAGGGCCGGATGCTCTCGGACATCGTGCGTGCCCTGCCGAACAAGGACGTCTCGATCGCGCTCGAGGGGACCAAGCTCCAGGTCCGCTGCGGCAGCGCCCGATTCGCCCTGGCCACCCTCCCGGTCGAGGAGTACCCGCAGCTGCCGAGCATGCCGCCGGTGGCGGGATCCGTCACCGCCGACGTGTTCTCCGAGGCGATCTCGCAGGTCACCGTCGCCGCATCGAAGGACGACACCCTGCCCCTGCTGACCGGCGTGAAGGTCGAGATCAGCGGCGAGACGATGACCCTCATGGCCACCGACCGCTACCGTCTGGCGCTGCGCGAGCTGACCTGGAACCCGACCACGCCCGGCACCGAGCTCACCGCCCTGGTGCGCGGCCGCACCCTCCACGAGGTCGCCCGCTCCCTGGCCACCGGCGGCGGTGTCGAGATCGCGCTGTCCGAGGACGACTCCGCGACCCTGATCGGCTTTGAGGCCGGGGGCCGACGCACCACGTCGACCCTGGTCGACGGTGAGTACCCGCCCGTGCGTCGCCTCTTCCCGGACACCTCCGCGATCACCGCCGTGGTCTCCACCGCTGCGCTGATCGATGCGGTCAAGCGCGTCTCCCTCGTCGCCGAGCGGAACACCCCCGTGCGGCTGTCCTTCACCGAGGGACAGGTCGCGCTCGAGGCCGGTGCCGGTGACGATGCGCAGGCCAGCGAGGTCCTCGAGGCACACCTCGAGGGCGAGGACCTGGTCGTCGGCTTCAACTCCGGTTTCCTGCTCGACGGACTC
>Ga0308157_10010104_pt1 | contig 10307 bp, 8 predicted proteins | sample PhyBR1_FD_201035 | JGI IMG/M metagenome (GOLD analysis project Ga0308157, IMG submission 201035) | Phyllosphere microbial communities from UC Gill Tract Community Farm, Albany, California, United States - DLSLB.R1 | ecosystem: Host-associated > Plants > Phyllosphere > Unclassified | place: USA... | reverse complement strand
TTCTAGATGAATACAGCCTGAATTTTACACCAAACACAACCGACTTGCCAGGCAGGCGCTACGCATTTGGAAACCAGGCGAAAGTTGCGCAATGGAATCTTTGGCAGCTTGCGTCCGCGCTTTTTCCACTGATCAATGATGCCGAGGTTTTAGAGCAGATTCTGGATGATTTTTCCACCTATTTCTGGACAAAACATGATGAGATGATGGCTTCTAAATTTGGTTTTGACCAGATAACCGAAGGCGATAACGACTTTTTTACCACTGCGCAAACATTGCTTGAAGACCTTAAGATGGATTATACATTATTTTTCACTCAACTCGAAAAGTTGACCGATGATGTAGATATAATGACTTTGTTTAATGATGTTTTTTATACACGACCAACTGATAATCAAACATTTCAGTTCATTGAATTTATACAGAATTACCGAAACCGGCTTTCCAAAAATTTAATTTCAAAAGCACAATCCCAGTCAATAATGCAGGCTGTAAACCCGAAATTCATCCTGCGAAACTATATCCTTTTCGACTGTATCGCCGAGCTCCATGAAGGCAAGCATGACTTGCTTAACAAAGTCCTCACCGCGCTCGAAAATCCTTACGAAGAACTTTTTCCTGAATTCTCGAAGCGCAGACCGCCAGGTTACGACGGCACACCGGGCTGTTCCACACTCTCCTGCAGTTCGTGATTTTTAGTACTTTTGCGCAAATTTTTGCAGTCTTGGATCTTAAAAATAAATTCATCCAATTTCTTTCGACCGTCTTTCCGGCCAACAGTACAGAGTGGGCGCTGTTTGCGGTTTTTCTCAGTGTTTACGGAATTCTCGGGACAGTCATTGCAGTCGATTACCGAATTATTTTCGATGACCGCATTCCGTGGGATGCTTATTTCAGCTTTGACAACCGCGCCATAGTTCTCACCGGCGGCGGCTATGAGCGGCATCCGCTTGCGAATTATTTTTTTGAGTGGCTTCGGGAATTTGCTTTAATGTTTTCGGGCGGTCAAAAAAACGAAATTTTCAGGCTTGTACTGGCTTGGTGTAGCAACTTCGCGATAAGTCTCAGTCTTATCCAAATATTTAAATATCTAAAAAACATCATCGGCTTACCAAATCGGTTTTCGCTGTTGACCGTATTCTTTTTTTCGGCATTTTCTACCAACATCCTGCTTTCATTCACCCCTGAAACTTATACGTACACCCTTTTTCTACTGGTTTTATTTAATTATTATGCTGCATTGAAAATCCGCAAAGATGAAGTGATTCCAGCATCTGCTTTAACCCTTGCGGCGGTCGGGATCGGCGGCCTTACCGTTACCAATGTGGTGAAGGTTTATATTCCGCTACTGTTTCAGCGCAAGATTTTCAGCAACTGGAAAAATTTGGGAAAGGCTGCGCTGAGGGTTGTGATTTCGATTGCTGTCTTTTTACTGCTGTTCATGTACCGTATGGATTTCAAGTTTATGCAGTTTCTCGACAAATCCGGTGCACAGTTCGAGAAGTTTTCGCAGCAAAAGGTGACGCCGTATTGGGATATGATGGCGTCATGGTTTCTCGGCGGCAACATTCTGTTTGCGGGATTTGAACTGCGCGACTATCACAACAAAAAGGGTTTTGAGTACAAAGCTCTTTTCATGGATGTTTTTGACAACTGGGTTTCCCACGCGGTCATCGGAGCCATCATTATTCTGCTGATTTGGAGTTGGCTTAAAAATTTAAAGAATAAATTAGCTAACATCCTGATGCTGTCGCTTCTGGTGGATGTAGTAATTCACGGAATCCTGCGGTTTGGCCTCCATACATCTTATATCTACGGCGGGCATTTTGTGTTTGTGTTCCCATTGATGGTCGGTTGGCTATTTCACGCGTACCGCTCGTCACCTAAAATAATAACCTCGCTTTTCATTGTATTGATGATCATTTTCAGCTATGTTTTACTGAACAATATCTTCCGGATGACGGAGTTCTTCCGCTTTTTAGAACTGTATTACCGCTAAAATTTGTCCAATAAAACACGCCTCAATCTGAGACGTGCTAAGGTTTATTAGATTTAAATCTACTTAATTTCAATACAGCCCACGCGCCCACCAGCATTTCCGGTAGGTTGGGTCTTGAAATCATCCTCGGAAGCGTGTATTATAAGCGATTTTCCTATGATATTTTTGGTTTCATCCGCGCAACCCAGACACCATTTGTCGGTTTTGAATACAATGCGGGCCGTTCCTTCCTTGTTCGCATTCAGGTTCCCGATGTCACCCATATGGTGCTCATCATGTCCCCACTTTCCGTGATCGTCTGATGTAGGATTCCAGTGTCCGCCGGCTGAGCTTCCATCGGCTGCAGAACAGTCGCCCTTCTCATGAATGTGAACGGCGTGTAAGCCGGGTGTAAGTTTATACACATTAAGGTCCAGTTCAACGTTTTTGCCCGTTTGCGTGAATTTCGCCGTGCCCTGCGTATCAGTTCCGCTTTTAGGTGTTATAACTAAATTTTTCGTGGTTGTGCAGGATGTCATCAACAACGCAGCGCCCGCCAGAGAAGAAAGTGCTAAGATTTTCATAGTATTTATTTAATGGTTTATAAAGTTATTGAAAATAAAACTGACCGCTTAGCCAGTTTTTTTTACCGTTCGGTAACATTATTTTTCAGCAAAAGGCATTCCGCAATACATTTGTTAAAAAATAAACCATGCAAACTTTCATTATTTCTAAGGTATTAGCGCTCATTGCCTTGGTTATGGCCGTCACAATGCATTCGCAGACTACGGTAAGCGGGAAAGTTGTCTATAAAAACAAAGGTATTCAGGACGTTTCTGTCACCTTAAAGGAGACCTATGACGGCGCGACTACGGATAAGGACGGCAATTATTCATTTGAAACTTCGGAAACCGGAAATCAGACACTCATCTTTACCAACCCAAAATATGTAGAAACCGAAAAACCGGTTCTGCTAACAGGTGGTGTTGTAAAAGTAGATGCTGAACTGAAGGAAGAAATTTCTGAAATCGCGGCGGTGGTGATTTCGGCAGGTTCCATCGAAGCCAGCGACCGCAAACGTGCCACCGTACTTCTAACGCCTATCGACATTTACACCACGGCAGGCGCGAACGGACAGGTAACTTCGGCACTGGAGACGCTTACCGGCGTGCAGAAAGTCGGGGAAACCGAAGGTCTTTTTGTGCGTGGCGGCACCGGCGCCGAGACAAAATTTTTCATGGATGGAAATTTGGTCAATAATTTCTTTGGAAATTCTGTACCCGGAATCAAGTCAATGGACCGGCTGAACACCTCGCTGTTTAAAGGAAACGTGTTTTCGAGTGGTGGCTATTCAGCGATGTACGGTCAGGCACTTTCTTCTGTATTGATTCTTGAAAGCATTGATTTTCCGGAAAGAAATTCAGTAGACATTGGCATTTCGCCAATATTTGTGTCTGCGGGTTTCCAAAATGTGGATGAAGCAAAAACCAAGTCATTCGGTGTGTCAGCCGCTTATACTAATTTAGGTTTGATGACTGAAATAATTCGTTTCAACAACGATTTCACGGAGGCGCCAAAAGGGTTTGGGACGAATTTTAATTTCCGCGTAAAGAACCGCGCGGGTGGAATACTAAAATATTACGGAAGTTTTGATACAAACAAACTTGGTTTGGAGGCTAAAAGTCTGGAACCACAAACCGACTTTGAAAACACCTCGCTAAAAGGCGCAAACACCTTCCACAACCTGTCGTTCAGACAAAAATTCGGGAAATATGTCTTTAATGCAGGCAGTTCTTATACGTTTAACCGAAATCAACTTTTCTTAAGTGAAACTTATCAAAATGAAGATCAAAACCCAAATTCTATCGATGTAAAAGGCAATTACTTTAACGCAAAAGCAACCATCGAAAGACGGATCAACAAAATTTCTGCTGTTCGTGGCGGTGTTGAGTTCAATAACAGTGCAGAAACTACTGCTGTGGCCTTATCGCCGACACCTTACAAGTTTAATGAAGATATCACTTCTGTTTTTGCGGAAACGGACCTTGGATTCAGCAACAATCTGTCAGCGAAAATAGGCTTGAGAACCGAACATTCGGCAGCGCTGGATAAATGGAATATGGCTCCGCGAGCTGCTTTGGCGTATCGGCTTGCTAAAAACTGGACGAGTTCATTCGCGTACGGTATATTTTACCAAAACCCGGAAAACCAGTTTTTTGGAGAGAACCCACTAAATTTCCAGCGTGCGGAGCATATTATACTTCAACTTCAAAAATCCTCTGAAAACCGAAGCCTGAGACTTGAAGCATTTTATAAAAATTATGACGACCTGATCAAAACACGCGTAGAAGAACACCGGCCGGTTGCATTTTCGAACACAGGTTCGGGCTTTGCCAAAGGAATTGAATTTTTCTGGCGTGACCGCAAATCACTGAAAAATATAGATTATTGGATTTCATATTCCTACCTCGATTCTGAGCGAGAATTTCAGAACTATGACAGGCCGCTTTTTCCAGGCTTCGCGGCGAAGCACACGCTCTCTGTGGTGGCTAAAAAGTTTGTTACCGACTGGAAAACCGGCTTCAATCTGTCTTATAACTACGCTTCCGGCAGACCTTATTATAATTTTCTCACTGATGCAGGCGGAAATTACTACCTGAATGCGCAAGGTACAGTGAAAGACAACAGCACGCTAAACTTCAGCCTGAACTATCTGCCAAACCTCGGGAAAAAAGATGCAAAATCCTTCAGCGTCTTGGTTCTGTCGGTGAATAACATCCTGGGCCGAAAGAATATTTTCGGGTATAATTTTTCAAATGACGGCCTTCGCAGCAGCCCTATCTTGCCAAGTGCTAATACTTTCGTCTTCATCGGCGCATTCATCAGCTTTGGGGTAGACCGAACCCAGGATGCCATCAACAATAATCTTTAAAAAGACCTTTCGGCAAATAAAATGACCCTTTCAGTAAAAATTATAAACAGATTACAGGGTTTTACAAATACCTTTGATTATCAACTTTAAATAATTAAAACCATGAAAAATTTATTCTTAATGATTTGTGTTGCGTTCAGCACAGCTACATTTGCGCAAACACCTTATGAGAAAGCGATGAGTAGCAAAGTGTCTCAGGTTGAACAACAAAAAACCGCAGAAGAATTTACTGCGCTCGCAAACGACTTCCGCCGCATTGCCGACAAGGAGAAAACATTTTGGCAGCCATACTATTACGCTGCCTTCTCTTCAATCCAAAAAGGACGCCTGGCGATGCGTGAAGGGAAAACCGCCGAGCTGGACGCGATTGCCGCTGAAGCTCAAAAGTCGCTCGACCTCGCAGCGGATCTCAGCGAAGACAACGCAGAGATCTTCGTTCTGCAGAAGATGATCCACGGCTTGAAAATGATGGTGAATCCGCAGGAGCGCTTCATGAGTGAAGGTATGCTGGCGGCTGAGGCGCTGAGCAAAGCTGAAAAACTGGATCCAAACAATCCGCGGATCACACTGATGAAAGCGGAAGATGTCTACTTCACACCCGAGCAGTTTGGCGGAAGCAAGCAGCGCGGTCTTGAACTTTTTCAAAAATCGCTCGATCAATACAAAACCTACAGTACAAAGTCGGCGCTTGAACCAAACTGGGGCAAAGGTGAAGCGGAATACTTTCTGGCGAATAAACCGTAGAGGGGGTTTAATGGAGTCAAATTGTTCTAATTGCTAAATTGTTCAAATTGTTCAAATTGTTCAAATTGTTCAAATTATTTAAGCACGATTCAGCTTATTAAATCTTTAAATGTTAAATCAAATCCTTCGGAAACTGGAGGATTTCATTTTAAAATCTAAAAGGACGTAACATCTACATTTCGGGAGGAAAAATACCTGATATGATAGCCCGGATCGCAACGGAAATCCTTTTTTGATGGCCGAGGCTACCCGAAGCCAGCAAAAAAGATTGCAGTGAAGAGCCGGTAAAGTGGTGGTAAATGCCCAGGTTTAGTGGCTCCTAAATTAGTCGGAATTAAGTCGTAAATTTGCAAAAAATTTGAAGATTCTGATATGAAGGTAGTTGTGGGTTTATCGGGCGGTGTAGATTCCAGTGTTGCGGCTTATCTGTTGCAGCAGCAGGGACATGATGTGGTGGCGCTTTTTATGCGGAACTGGAACGATGCTTCGGTTACGCTGGAGGATGAATGCCCATGGATAGAGGACAGCAACGATGCGCTGATGGTGGCTCAAAAGCTTGGGATACCATTCCAGGTGATTGATATGAGCGAACTTTACAAAGAGAAGATCGTGGATTATATGTTCGATGAATACAAGAACGGACGCACGCCGAATCCAGACGTTTTATGTAACCGTGAGGTGAAGTTTGACGTCTTCATGAAAACAGCCTTATCACTTGGCGCAGAGAAGGTTGCGACGGGACATTATGCACGTGTTGATTCTACTATCGACGAAAACGGCAAAGAAAGATTTCATCTTCTTTCGGGCGTGGATACGAACAAAGATCAGTCTTATTTCCTCTGTCAGCTCAGCCAGGAACAGCTTTCTAAATCGCTGTTTCCGATTGGGGAACTTACGAAACCTGAGGTTAGAGAGATTGCGAAAAAGATGGAACTTGTGACTGCGGACAAGAAAGATTCGCAGGGTCTGTGCTTCATTGGAAAAGTGAGTTTGCCAACATTTCTGCAACAGCAACTCGAGCCAAAAGAAGGCGAAATAGTGGAGATTTTTACTGATTTTGATGGATTTCACACTGAAAAACCTGGTTTTGAATCAAAAATCGAGGAACTTAAGTTTTTGTCGCGCAAAATTGAATACAACAAGACCGACGGAAAAGTGATCGGCAAACACCAGGGCGCTCATTACTTTACAATTGGCCAGAGCAAAGGTCTTGGAATCGGTGGACACGCAGAATCCTGCTTTATCGTTGAGCGCGACATGCCGACGAATACGATTTTTGTGGGCGAAGGAAAAAATTTTCCGGGACTTTTCCGTAAAGCTTTAAAAATAGAAAACAGCGACGTGCATTGGGTACGCGAGGACCTGCGGCTAAGCAACGGCCAATCCATGAAGGTTAAGGCGCGGATCCGATACCGACAAACGCTGGAAGAAGCTACACTTTATCAGTTTGAGGAAGGTCTTTTCATTGAATTCGAAAATCCTCAGTCTGCAATTGCGGAAGGCCAATTTGCCGCGTGGTATTCCGGCGATGAACTGCTGGGAAGTGGCGTGATCTCTTAAAATTATAAAAATAAAAAAGCGCCTTGTGGCGCTTTTCTTATTTCGACAACCAATCTTTAAAAATCTTCACACGATCCCGGCTGACCGTGATTTCTTCTTTTGGCTGAAACTCCATTTCTACTTTGTAGTAAGGAGATGTGTGGATGTTTTTTATGTAATTGGAATTGATGATAAACTGCCTGTTTACGCGGAAAAAACACTTTTGATCTAAGATTTCCTGCAGTTCATCCAAAGTAAAATCAGTGGGAAACGTCCGTTCTTTAGTTTGAAGGTAAACGATCTTGTTCTCGCTGTAAAAACACGAAACCTCATCGGTCTGAACAATTTTCAGATTATAACCGATCTTTACCAGAATACGGGTAAGCTTTTGCTTCTCTTCTTTAATTAATGACTTGATTTCTTTCAGGTTATGATTACTTTCCGTGGGCAGAAAACTTTTGTACTTAGCAATGGCTTTCTGTAAATCTTCTTCCATAACCGGTTTTAAAAGATAGTCGATCGAATTGAGTTTAAAAGCTTTTAAAGTATACTGGTCAAAAGCCGTGGTATAAATGATGAAGCTTTTACTTGGAACCTGTTCAAAGATATCAAAAGACAATCCGTCGCCTAAAACGATGTCAGAAAATATAAGATCGGGATGACTGTTTTCGGTAAACCATTGAACACCTTCTTCCACGGAGTTTAGCGTTCCAACTAACTGCAAATCAGAGAACCGGCTTAAAAGACGCCCGAGTTTTCGTGCAGCAGGTTTTTCGTCTTCAATGATAACTGTTCGGATCATGCTCAATTTTAAATTTTTATTTGTATTTGTCCATTAACTCACGGGTTTTTCTTTCTTCCCACTCTTTTCCCAGAAAGATATTCGGAACATAAACACCGATCGCGTGTGCAAGGAGCCCTACTCCCCAGAAAATGGCCGTCCAATAGTTATCCATATCCGACAGCTGCAGTCCCTGCTGGGTATTGCTGGCAATGATAAAAAGATTTACCAGCACATAAACTACTGCGTGAACATAAAGTCCCTTTAGTTTTTTGACCTTCTTGCGAGCTTCTGAATATTTGAGGTCCTCTTCGTTATAGGTTTCCATTTTTTTGAGTTTTTTGATTCTGTTTGTCTAAAATTTTCTGAATCTGTTTTTCTTCCCAGTCACGTCCCAGCCCGAAGACCTGAAACGCATGGGAGCCAAGACCTATCCCCCAACCTATCATCGGGAACCAGAACCACTGGAATTTTGGCGCGGTGTACAGATTGATGAAGATCAGAAATGGGATGACCAGGCAATAAGACAGAAGATTCGAGTAGAAACCTTTGATTTCTTTTACCCTTTTGGAGGCTCTGTTGTAAGCCATTGATTCATCTGAAGGCTGTGTGTTCATAGCGGTGATTTTTTGGGTTAATATCGGAATTTTCACGCGGAAAAAATCGGTAGATTTTTCTATAAAAACATTTTGTTGGGTTAATAAGGAATAACGCTGAACAATATTTGACAATCCTATTCCGGCGCTTTCTTTCACCTGTTCCCTCGCCATGAGGTTATTTTCTATAAGTAGAAATCCGTTTTCGGTATAGATCTTTATTGTTAAAGGTTTCTGAGGCGTCGCAAAGTTGTGTTTGATGCAGTTTTCAAGTAAAAGTTGAAGCGAAAGTGGCACGACGTAAGATTTCATGTCGTTTTCAGCAACATCAAATTCAAAGTTTACGCTGTCTTCAAACCTTGTCTTCAGAAGGTTACAGTAGGTTTTTGCGAAGCCTATTTCCTCTTCTACAGTGACCAGCTCTTTATCTTTCTGTTCGAGCACGTAACGGTAAATATTCGACATTGAGGCGGTGAAATACTGCGCCTGATCGGGGTTTTCATCAATCAGTGCACTTAGGACATTCAACGAATTAAAAAGAAAATGGGGATCTAGCTGATTTTTTAAACTTTCAAACTGTGCATTCGCCGAACGGGCTATCAGCTTTTGCTCCACTACTTCTTTCCGGGTAGATTTTTTCCATTCTTCCATGAATCCTTTTGCGTGCAAAATTGCCGATATCAGTAAAGCTATATTCACTGTAAACCAGTTATTTATCGCAATTGTTCCACGGAAAAAATTGGCAAAATCCTGCTTTTGGATAACGATGAAATTGATATAATTAATTAGAAAAACCAGAGCAACATTCAGAAGCAAAGTACAGATGACGCCCAGAACAGTTCTTTTACGTGTTTCAGCTACCCATGAATATTTTTTCGAGAGCATGTCATTTAAAAGCCCATTCCCGATCGCCAGCGGAAAAGAATACATCGCCGAAATCATGAGATAAAGAAAGAACATCTCCACAGACTTTTCTTTGCTGAAGAAGACAAAGATAAACGTCCCGATAAAAAAGGTAATCCAGGTTGTGGTAATAAGACTTTTTCTATTCATGATCTGAAAATTGTGTGGCAGCTGCGGGTGTTTAAATGTAGAAAAGTTTCTCCTACCTCATCTACAGTTTTTTCTGTTTTTTCATTAGTGCTTCAATATTCTTAATAATTTCACTTCCGTTCTTCACCATTCCTTCCAGGTGGTCGCCTTCATACGTAAGAAATTTTTTAGGCTCCGGTGCATTATCGAAAATTATTTGCGCCTGCGCTATCGGAATCATTTTGTCCGCTGCACTGTGGATGAAAAGTTTGGGCATCGTAAGGGTTTTCACATCTTCCTTTGCGGAGTAAGGAAACGGAATAGACTGTATCATCGCGGCGTTTTCAGGTGAAAAGTGACTCGCAATATCGGCATGCGAGGACATCGCGCCATCAAGGATCAGCGCCTCGATAACCGTGGGGTTATTTTTAGCCAAATGTGTTGCAATCTGGCTTCCCATTGAGGCTCCATAAATGATTACGGGCTTTCCTGTAGTTTGCGGAAGCGATAAAGCATACTCCAAAAACTTTTGACCATCGCTTTGAATATTTTGGTGTGTCGGTGTTCCGCTAGATTTTCCATAACCGCGGAAGTCTATCATCATCACCTGATAGCCGGCATCTGCCAACGGTTTCACCATGAAGGTGTAACTCGAAACATTACCGCCCGACCCGTGAAAAAACAACACAGTTGCTTTAGGTACAA
>Ga0308157_10010101_pt1 | contig 10311 bp, 9 predicted proteins | sample PhyBR1_FD_201035 | JGI IMG/M metagenome (GOLD analysis project Ga0308157, IMG submission 201035) | Phyllosphere microbial communities from UC Gill Tract Community Farm, Albany, California, United States - DLSLB.R1 | ecosystem: Host-associated > Plants > Phyllosphere > Unclassified | place: USA... | reverse complement strand
GAGCGCTATTTTTGGCGCTGGCCGTGCCGCTCAGGGTAGGACCAGTTCGTCAGGGTCTTCGCCCAGCCCGGCCTGGGCCTGGAAAGCCGGGCCCATCCGGGACACCGGCGCGCCGCTGCAGGCATGCTGCCCGACCATTTCGCCGTCCTTCCACACCATGGCGCCTGCCTTCTCTCCCCAATGCGCGCCGAACGCGCTGTACACCACGTAGGAAAAAGGCGGTTGGTTGAACCTCAGGTAGTTGCCTCCGCCTGCAGAGTACCGAAGCCTTTTGGCCAAAACGTTTTGACGCCACGCTGCGTCGGTCTTCGCGGTTGGAAGCGCTATGTCTATCCGCCCTGGTTGTCCAAACCGGTACTGCACATGGCCGTGTTGACTGTCCAAAGGCTTGGACGCACAGACCGACACCGCACGCCTGGACTTTAGATTGCAGGCGAAGACGACATCCTCGTCAGCTTGGCACAGGCCCTGTGGTGCTTTGATGGTCTGGAGTGCAGGCTGCGCCATTGAACTGGTGCATGCCACCGCCCCCAGCAGCAAGAGCCATCGCCAAGCCTTGGAACGAACCATTGACATGCTTATTTGTCAGATTCGCCGTCGCGTTCCTTGTCTTCGGGGGGCGGTGGAGGCGCAGGGGGCAATTCCCCTCCCTTGCGCCCCGCAAACATCGTCCACCAAACAATAGCGACCAGGACGACCAGCGCCAGCAATGCTTCAAGCAAAATCAGCCCCATGAAATTCCGTCTCCTGCGCCTTGTGACAACGGCGCTGATTGTAGGAACCCTGGTGGCCTGCTCCACCACGCCCCTGCCTCCGTCATCCCCATTGCCACCCGGCGCACCGCTGCCGGGCACGCCGGGCGGCGTTTTGCCCCCCGAGCCGCTCGGCCCGTTGCCGGGGCCGATGTCCCAGCCCAAGAGCCGCTGGATTCCGGTGCACTGGGCGGAGTTGCCCGGGTTTACCGAAGATTCGCTGCATGAAGCGTGGAATGCCTGGATCAAGAGCTGCGAGCGCCCCGCGCCGGCTTTCGCGCCGCTGTGCGGCGAGGTGCGCCGCCTGTCCATCGCCAGTCCCGAGGAGCAACGCGCCTGGATGGTGTCGCGGCTGCAGCCGTATCGCATCGAGGCGTTCGATGGCGCGGTGGACGGCATGCTCACCGGCTATTACGAGCCGTACCTGGATGCCGCGCGCCAGCCGGGCAACGGCTTCACCGTGCCGCTGTACCGCCTGCCTGCAGGGTACGGGCAGCGCAAACCTTGGTACACGCGCCAGCAGATCGACACGCTGCCCGAGGCGCAGGCCGCGCTGGCCGGCCGCGTCATCGCCTGGGTGCGTGACCCGGTCGAGGCACTGGTGGTGCACATCCAGGGATCGGGGCGGCTGCGGGTGCAGGAGGCCGATGGCTCGGTGACGCTGCTGCGCGTGGCTTTTGCCGGCACCAACGACCAGCCGTATCAAAGCGTGGGCCGCTGGCTGCTGGACCAGGGCCTGGTGCGCGACGCGACCTGGCCCGGCATCCGGGCATGGACGCTGCAGAACCCGCAGCGCGTGCAGGAAATGCTGTGGGCCAACCCCCGCTACGTGTTCTTTCGCGAAGAGCCGCTCGACGCGATGGACGCCGGCTTCGGACCCAAGGGCGCCCAGGGCGTAGCCCTGACGCCGGGCCGCTCGATCGCCGTGGACCGCCAGAGCATTCCCTACGGCACGCCGGTGTGGCTGACCTCCACCGGGCCCCAGGTGCAGTTGCAGCGCCTGGTGATGGCGCAGGACACGGGCACGGCCATCGTGGGCGCGGTGCGGGCCGATTACTTCGCAGGCTGGGGTGCGGAGGCGGGCGAGTTGGCGGGTCGGCTCAAGCAGGGTCTGCGGCTGTGGGCGCTCTGGCCGAGGTAGAAAACAGCAGCATTCATAACGCTTCAGAAAGCTTCAGCCCGCAGGGGTTGTGGTTCAGTTTCCATCAAGCAGAATGAATTGGTCGGTGCTGCGCTGCATCACCGATACGAGGCCCCGGGGGTCCACGGACGCCTGGGGAATCGTCTGCCAATGCAGATTCCTGCATTGACTACCAATTAAAGGGAGAGAAAGCACATGACAACTATCAACGTCCTCGTGGCCATCAATGTCGGCCAGGCTCTCAACGGCATCGCCGCTGGCAATGCCAATATCGGAAACTATGTCTACATGGTCGATTCCACCGGGAAGTCGAACAGCGGCCAGGGCGGCGACGAACTGGTGACCACGGTGACGGTGGGGGACACCCTCACCTGGCAAGTGGTGTCCATCGATCCGTCCGAGCAGGTGATCATCACCGGCTTTACCGGCGCCGCCATCGGCACCAACGCCGGAAACATCGTGAATCCGGTGCAATACCCCCAATACAACCCCACGGGCAGCGTCTGGGGCGGGTACGTGACGGCGCCCACCTCACCCCAGGGCTCGCAATCGCAGTATTCGCTGCAATTGCTGCTCAACGGCCAGTCGCACGGCTGGTTCGATCCGTTCATCATCTCCAATGCACCGAAGTAAGCTGTTGCCTGCCTAGGGGTTTGACGGGCCCCTGAGCCAACCGCCACTGCGGCTTGGTTCAGGGGCCCAACCGCGTTTTCCGAGCCGGGTATGCAGGCCTTGCCGCCGACCTGTATGCCACTGCCGGCCACACATCGGCGCAGGAGGAAACGGCATGCAATGGACAACTCGCCAGGTGGCGCGCAGTGCGGTGTTCTGGGGCTGCATGGGGTTTGCCGCTGTGGCCTGCGCGCAGGCCACAGGCCCTGTTTTTCGGCCGGACAGCGCCGCACGCTTCATTGGCTTCGATGCCGCGCAGGCCAGCGGACCGGCCCCCATGACGAACGCGCCGCAGTTGCGCTTTGAGGTTCGCTCGCCTCCGGATTTCCGTGTGCCTGCGCCTGCCCGCCCCTTTACCGTCACCATGGATACGGGCTCCACCGGCGTGGTGATTTCCGCGGTCGATCTGCCCGGTTACTCGCGCAATGAAGAAGCTCGCAAAGCCAACGAAGGCTGGGAATACCTATCGAGCAGCAAACGGCTGTGGATCGGCCACTGGGTGATGCGCGACCTGGTGTTCAACCCCGGCGCGGACGAAGTGATCGCCAGAGTCCCCGTGCTCGCGGTCGAGAAGGAAATGATTTGCCCGAATTGGGATGAAAAGGTCAATCTGCCCGACTGCGAAAAGCCCACGGAAACCAAAGAAAGCCCGCCCGGCATCGCCTACATGGGCGTAGGTTTCGGGCGCGAGCACGACGGCCAGCCTCAGGGCACGCCGGACAAGAACCCGTTGCTGAACATCGCCTCCATCGACGGCAAGCCCGTGGCCCCCGGCAGCATGCGCAGCGGCTACATCGTCACCGCCAAAGGCGTGCACGTGGGGCTGACCCGGGCCAACACGACCGGTTTTTCGTATGTGAAGCTGCAGGGCCGGAGCCTGAACGCGGCAGGCCAGCCGGCCTCCAGCGACCCGCGCGACTGGCCCCAGGCGACGATGGCCGTTTCGGTGAACGGCGCGCCCGCGCAGACGGGTGCCGTCCTCGTCGATACCGGCATCGCGCAGATGTACCTCACGGTGTCCAACCCCTCGGCGCTGCCGACCACGGCCATCCCCAACCCGAGCCGCAAGGGCGCGACCGCCACGGGGCTGGCAAACAGCACCGAGGTGAAGGTCTCGTTCCCCGACGATGCCGCGCCCGTGGCGGAATACCGCTTCCAGGTGGGATCGCCCCAGGCGCCCACGGCGGTGATCGTCACCCGCCCGTCCGATCAGGCGTTCGTGAACACGGGCCGGCACATGCTTCGCCAGTTCGACGTGCTGTTCGACGCCGATGGCGGGTGGTTCGGCCTGCGCCGCAACGAGTGACTTTGCGGCAGCGGGCTCAAGCCTGGTGCGGGTTGGGGGCATAGGCGGCCCGCTGCATGTCGAACCGCAGCGGAAAGTCGGTCAGCTGGCGGCCCGATTCATCCTGGACCTCGTAGCGGACGTTGGGGTTGCCGCTGAATGGCACATCCCAGCGGTCGTCAGCGTACTTCACGCTGTCCGTGACAACGTCTGCGGGATCGCGGAGCCTGTTGGCTTTGAACTGCTCGATGATCGGCGATTGATTGTCTATTAAGGCTTCTTGCCGTAGCGCTTCGATATCCAGGGAGGCTGACTGCGTGCCGGCCGGTTTGGTGTGGGCGACGCCACCGCCTGCGGCACCGAGCAATGCACGGTGCATGGGAAGCGCGTCCTGAACGAGGGTAGGGGAGGCGAAGGTGGCCCATGGGTCCACCACGATGTCGTGCTCGCGTTTCTTTCCCCGGATCACGACGAACGCGTGATTTCCGTTCGGTCCGCCATCCACGACGTCGATTCTGGCGTGCCTGAGCGCTGGATTCTGCGAAAGGAGTTGATAGGCCAAGCCGGCGTGTGCATCACAGTTGCCCCCTTGAAACCGAATGGCCTTGGTCGCAAGGGTGGTGGGATTTCCGGTATTGGAATGCGATAGGGACGACCGAAGGGCGCTGTCTCCCGCAGTGGCCGCGATGTCTTTGATCTGATTGCCGGCACCATCGGGCATCAGCGCCTTGACCAGGTCGATGGCCTCCCGTGCGGCGGCCAGATGCGCGGCAGTTTCAGGCGATATCGACCGCAGTTGGTGCTTCATATCGGGCATCTGCGTTTTGACGCCAGGATGGGTTGTGGAAAGCGCGTTGGCTTGGTTCAACTGGTCGGGCGAAAGCTCGATGAACTGGTCAGAACGCAACAGTCCCGGGACCAATTCCTTTGCGGGCACCAGAACCGTGTTCTGGGCAGCGTCGAAAGTGAGGTAGGTAGTCAGTGGGTACGGTTCTGCCGACAGAGGAGACCCGTCATGTATTTGCTTGAGCAACGGGGTCGCCCCGTCGAGCAGGCACTTCCTGGCTTCTTTCGCTTCAGAGATGTTGGCATCGATCCATGCCCTGGGGTCAGGTTCTGGCGCTTTGCCGGACGGACCCGAACCCCATCCCATGAATCCCCGCATGGTGCCAAGCATGGAGGGTTGCGACGCGGAAGAGGGCCTGTAGGGCAAGTTGTCGGTGCGTGGGCGGACACCGGCATCGGAACTTGGATGCCGGGGGCCTCCTGCGAGAGCGTGGGGTGCCTTGCCGCTGGACGACGCACCGCGTTGCGATGTCTTATTTGGGTTTTCTTCCTGCGCAGTCGCTCCGCTTGGGCTTTTGGCGTGCGATAGATGGCTTAGCTTCATGGGTCGGTTCCCCTGGCGATCCCGCCTCTCATCAAAAAGCGGCAGTTTCAAATGAAGCCAGGATAGAGCGCGTGTGCACCAGCGAACCCTTGCCAAACGAAGCACTTCCCCGAGGCCGCGAAGCGACCGCTTCAGCGATTCAACTCCACCACCCGCCGCCGACAACAGCGATACCAGCCCAAGCCGCGAAGGCGCGTCCGCAGGGCTGGCAAGCGGTACCCAGGTGAAGGTGTCGTTCCCCGATGGTGAACACGGGCCGGCACATGCTTCGCCAGTTCGACGTGCTGTTCGATGCCGATGGCGGGTGGTTCGGCCTGCGCCGCAACGAGTGACTTTGCGGTAGCGGGCTCAAGCCTGGTGCGGGTTGGGGGCAGAGGCGGCCCGCTGCATATCGAACCGAAGGGGAAATTCAGTCAGTTGGCTGCCGGACGCGTCGCGTACCTCGTAACGAACGTTGGGATTGCCGCTGAATGGAACATCCCAGCGGTCTTCCTTGCCCTCCAGGTTCTTCGTGATCGCAGTCTTGGGGTCACGGTACCTTTCAAACTGGAACAGATCTGAGATGGACGATTGGTTTTTGAAACCTTGGCGTCTCAGCGCTTCCTTGATGTCAAGCGCGGAAGAAATGGAGCCAGCAGCCTTGTTCTGCCGGACACTTTCGCTTGCTTGTTCGAGTATCTCCCGATGCAGAGGAAGCGCATCCTGGGCGAAGGTCGGTGATGCAAAGGGGGTCCACGGGTCCACCACGATGTCGTGCTCGGGAGTCTCGCCTCGGATCACGACGAACACGTGTTTAGGACCATGGACCATATCGATCTTGGAGTCCTTGAGCGCCGGATTCCGTGAAAGCAATTCAAAGGTCAGACTCGCCTGCGCGACGCAGTAGCCACCCTGGTACAGGATCGCTTCGAACGCATGGTCTGCCGCGCGTCCACCGTGGGCATACGACAGCGCGGACCGAAGGTAGCTTTCTCCCCCGGTTGCCGCCATGTCCTTGATTTGGTTGCCTGCTCCCCCGGGAAGAAGGGCCTTGACCAGATCGATCGCTTCTCGCGCCAATGCCAGGTTCGCCGCGACTGCGGGCGAGATCACATGCAATTGCGGCTCCAGGTCTGGCATTTGTGTTGTGACGCCAGGATGCGTCGTGGAAAGGGCGTTGGCCTGCTTCAACTGGTCCGAAGACAGCTCGATGAATTGGTCGGAGCGCAAGAATCCCGGCAGCAGCTCCTTGGCTGGAACCAAGACGATGTTTTGCTCTGGGCCATTGAAGGTGACGTAAGTGTCGAGCTGGTAAGGTTCTCCAGCGAGAGGGGACGCGCTGTTGACATGCTTGGGCAAGGGGGCCGCATTGTCCAGCAGGCGTTGCCTTGCGGCTTTCGCCTTGGAGACGTTGCTGTCGAGCCAGGCCTGGGGGTCGGGCTCTGGTGCTGCCACTGGGGCGCTGCTCGACGATCCCCATGACATGAATCCCCGCACGGTGCTGAACACCGATGAACGCGATTCCGGATGGACCGGGGCCTGCAGGTTGTCGCTGCGGGGCCGGATGCCGCCACCGGAACTGGGATGGCGCGGGCTCCCGCCTGCCAGGGCGTGGGGTGCATTCGCGCTGGACGACGCGCCGCGCTGCGACGGTTTGGGTGGGGCCTCTTCCTGCGCAGGCGCGCCTCGGGGGCTCTTGGCGTGGGAAAGGTGGCTTGGCTTCATGGATCTCTTCCCTTGGCGATCCTGCCACCCACCGTCAGGCGGCAGTTTGCAAGTGAAGCCAGGATAAAGCGGGCGCCAGGACGCGAAACCGTGCCCAACGAAGCATTGCAAGGGCGTGCGAACAGATTCGCCCAAGCTGCAGTGGCCTGCGGGGTGCGGCACGGCCCGGAGGATCGTGTAGCCTGCTCTTCCCATCAAACACTCGCCAGGCAAGGAGATCCCATGCCCATTCCGCTTCGCGCAGCGATCGCCTGCGCTGCCGCGCTGCTCGCCTGCGGTGCCGTACCCGCGCAGGCGCCATTGCCCGCCGCCGCAGCGGCCACCGCTGGCCCCTCGCTGCGCCCAGGCACCGACTCGCGCTTCATCCGCCTGCATTCCCCGCCGGGAGAGGGCTGGTCTTCCCCCATGACGGACGCGCCGCGGCTGCGGTTCGAAGTCCGCATGCCGACGGACACCGGCGTGCTCGCGCCCCCCCGGCCCTTCATCGTCACCCTGGACACGGGCTCCACCGGCGTGGTGATTTCCGCGGTCGATCTGCCCGGTTATTCGCGCAACGAGGAAGCTCGCCAGGCCAACGAAGGCTGGGAATACCGCTCCAGCAGCCGGCAGCTGTTGATCGGTCACTGGGTGGTGCGCGATGTGGTGCTCAACAGCGGCTGGAACGAAGTGATTTCCCGGGTGCCCGTGCTCGCGGTCGAAAAGGAAATCATCTGCCCGCGCTGGGACGAGAAGGCCAACCGGCCCGACTGCGAAAATCCCACCTACACCACGGAAAGCCCGGGCGGCATCGCCTACATGGGCGTGGGCTTCGGGCGCGAGCACGATGGCCAGCCGCAGGGCACGCCCGACAAGAATCCGCTGCTCAACATCGCCGAGATCGACGGCAGCCCCGTCGCCCGGGGCGCGGTGCACGGGGGCTACATCGTGACCAGGCACGCGATTCACGTAGGCCTCACGCCCGACCAGGCCAAGGGCTTTCGGTTCATGAAGCTGCAGCCCGGCAGCCTGCTTGCGAATGGCCAGCCGGCCTCCAGCGATCCCCGTGACTGGCAGCAGGCCACCGTGGCCGTGTCGGTGGACGGCGGCGCGCCCGAAACCGGTCCCGTGCTGGTGGACATCGGCATCGCGCAGATGTACCTCACGGCCGCCGACCCGTCGGCCCTGCCCACGGCGCAGATCGCCGATCCCACCCGCCGGGGCCGGTCGGTGACGGGCTTGAAGGACGGCACGCGGGTGCAGGTGATGTTCCCAGGCGCGCAGGCGCCTGTGGCGCAGTACGACTTCCGCGTGGGGGATGCGGACGCGCCCCAGTCCGTGCTCGTGAACGCGCCGGGCCGTTTCACCTTCGTGGGCCGCCCCGCCTTCATGAACACCGGGCGTTACCTGTTGAAGCAGTTCGACCTGCTCTACGACGCCGAGGGCGGATGGTTCGGCCTGCGGCCCTCGCGACGGTGAGCGCCTTGAGGGCGCGCGAGCGTTCCGACCTCAGCGCTCCGGCTGTCGGCCCAGTCCGGGGCGCTGCATGTCGAATCGGAGCGGAAAATCAGTCAGCTGTTGACCAGATGCGTCCCGTACCTCGTAACGGACATTGGGATTGCCGCTAAATGGCACATCCCAGCGCTCTCCTTTGGGCTCCAGAGTCTGCATGATCTCAGTGTCGGGGTCACGGGACTTTTCATCACGGAACCGCTCTGAGATCGAAGAGTATTTTTTGATGAGACTTTGGCGTCTCAGAGCCTCTTCAATGGGCAACGTAGGCGCAATAGTGCCAGCTGGCTTGGACTCCCTGATATTCCCGGTTGCGCCGAGCAGAGTCCGGTGCATGGGAAGTGCATCTTTAACAAATGTTGGTGAAGCAAAAGGGGTCCAAGAGTCCACCACGATGTCTTTATCGGGTGTATCGCCTCGGATCACAACGAACACGTGTTTTATGTCCCTGTTGCCATGGACGATATCGATCTGGGAATCCTTAAGCGAAGGATTTTGTGAAAGAAGTTGATAGGTCAGGCTTGCCTGGGCATCGCAAAAGCCGCCCTGGTATGGAATCGCTAAGAACGCTTGCATCGCCGGGCTGCCACTGTATACAAACGATAGCGAGGATCGGAGGTAGCTTTCTCCTCCCGTCGCCGCCAAGTCCTTGATCTGGTTGCCGGCTCCACCGGGAAGAAGTGCCTTGACTAGATCGATGGCTTCCCGTGCCAATGCCAAGTTTGCCGCCACTGCGGGCGAGATCACATGAAATTGCGGCGTCATGTCCGGCATCTGTGTTTCGACGCCAGGATGCGTAGTGGAAAGAGCATTGGCCTGGTTCAACTGGTCAGGTGAAAGGTAGATGAATTTGTCAGCGTGCAATAGTCCTGGGATCAGTGCTTGGGTGGGAGTCACAACGGTGTTTTGTGCCGAGCCCTCGAAGGTGAGGAAAGTGTCGAGTTGGTAAGGCTCCCCAGAGAGCGGGCGCGCACTGTTTGCATGTTTAAGCAGTTGAGTCGCGCTATCGAGCAGGTATTGCCTTGCGGCGCTGGCCTCGGAAACGTTGCTGTCGAACCATGCTTTGGGGTCGGGCTCTGCTGCTGGCGTGTTGCTGCCTGAACCCGCTTTCATCGTGCCGAGCACGGAGGAATGCGATTTGGCCTGCGTACTGGTCAGCAGGGTGTTGCTGCGCGGGGCAATGCTGGTGTCAGAGTTTAAAAGGCGTCGATTCCGGCCGGCCAGACCTTGGTGTTCATGCCCCGTTGAAGACGTACGGCGGCGCGGCGCCATAGGTGAATTTTCTTCCTGCGCAGTTGTGTTTCTATGACCGTCGGCGCGGGACAGATGGCTTAATTTCATGAAGAGTTCCCTTATTGAATCTGCCAAACCCGTCCAAGGCGGCAGTGTCAAATGAAGCCAGGATAGAGCGCGCGTGTAGAAGCAAAGCCGTGCCAGCCGAAGCCTTTCAAGAGTGCGCGAACCGATGCGCTTCAGCGCTCCAGCTCGACCAGGTAGCGCGACACCACCGGCGGCGCCTCGCTCACGTGAAAGGCCAGTTTGCGGTCGCGCAGCGCCACGTCGGAGGCAGTGACGCGGTCGAAGCGGCGCAGGTGCTCGGTCCACGATTCGTCCACGATGCGCTCCACGTAGCGCGACGGATCGGCGATGTCGTGCTGCAGTTGCCAGTCGAGCGCGCCCTGGCGCAGGCGGCTGCGGCGGCTTTCCTGCATCAGGGCTCGGAATTCGGCGGCGCGCGTGGGGTCGATGTGATATTCGATCGTGACCACCACATGGCCGCGCTCGGGCGTGGTGGGCGCCACCGGCAGCTTGAACGCGGTGGAGGGGCTCAGGTCTTCTTCCATGGTGCGGTCCACCACCCAGCGCTGCACCAGGGCCA
>Ga0308157_10010099_pt1 | contig 10312 bp, 5 predicted proteins | sample PhyBR1_FD_201035 | JGI IMG/M metagenome (GOLD analysis project Ga0308157, IMG submission 201035) | Phyllosphere microbial communities from UC Gill Tract Community Farm, Albany, California, United States - DLSLB.R1 | ecosystem: Host-associated > Plants > Phyllosphere > Unclassified | place: USA... | reverse complement strand
CTGCGCGCCACCGTGGCGCCGGCGTCGCCGCCCTGCATGATGTCGACGCCGGCGGCGCCATGCACGTGCAGGTCGATGAAGCCGGGCAGGATGGTCAGGCCGGCGTCGGCGTGCGCGTCGGCCTGGGTGGACTGGATGCGCTGGTCGAAGGCGATGCTGCCCGTGATCCAGCCTTGTGGGGTAAGGATTTTGCCGCTGATTGACACTGTTATTCCGCTATCAGGAGTTCGATGCCGGCCGCCAACAGGCCGTCGCGGTATTCCGCGTTGATGCTGGCGTCGGTAATGACGGTGTGGACGCGGTCCAGCTGCACGATGCGGTGCAGGCTGACACGCCCGAATTTGGAGGCGTCGGCCAGCACGATGATCTTCTTGGCGCGCTCCACCATCTTGTGGTTCAGGCTAGCCTCGGCCTCGTGGTGGGTGGTGACGCCGAACTGCAGGTCGAGGCCATCGACCCCGAGGAACAGCTTGTCGAAGCTGTAGGCCTGCAGGCAGGCCTCGGCCTGCGTGCCCTGGATCGACAGCGACTGCTTGCGCAGCAGGCCGCCCGTCAGTATCAGGTCGACACCTGGAGCGTCGGCCAGTTCCCAGGCGATGTTCAGGCCATTGGTCATCACCGTCACGTTCTGCGCCTCGCGCAGGTGGCGCGCCAGCGAGATGGTGGTGGTGCCCGAATCGATGATGATGTTATCGCCCGGCTGCACCATGCGTGCGGCCCAGGCGCCGATGCGCTCCTTCTGCTCGTGGTTCAGCGCGTCCTTCTGCGGGATGGTCTGCTCGGGTGGCGGCGTGCGCGCCAGCGTGGCGCCGCCGTGGCTGCGCGTGGCCAGCCCTTGCGATTCGAGCGCACTGAGGTCGCTGCGGATGGTGACGGCGGACACGCCCAGCTGGTCCACCAGCGCTGCCACCTGGACCGAGCCGTGGCGGGTGAGCGCCTGCAGGATGGAGGCGCGGCGTTGACTGGTATTTCGCATTGTTCTGCTGTCAGATGATCAAAGATGTCGAGCTTAACAGATCGCGGCCGCGCTGCCAGCAGCCGCGCCGGCATTTGACGCGGAATCGTGGGCGCTATTGCGGTCGCAGGCGCGCGCATATTGCGCCAGCAGGCGGCCGATTTTATGCTCCAGCAGCGCTCCTGCCTTGGCGGCCAACTGGCCTTGCAGCACTTGCAGGTATTGCTCCGGCAGGTGTTGGCTCAGCAGCGACAACGGAATCGCCAGCGCGTCGAGGTTGGCGCACAGGCGCTCGACGGCGGCCGTCACCGCCGGCTCGCCCCAGTAGTAGCGGCAGCGGTCACTCAGGCCGTAGCGGCGCAGCAGGCGCTGTTCGGCGCCGCTGCCGGGATAGTGCTTGGCCCAATGCTTGGGCTGCGCCAGCATGGTCTCGTCCAGCACCTGCATCAGGCGCGAGGCCTGGCCGGCCGGCACCAGCTCATCCTCGATGCGGCACAGCGCCTGCAGGCCTTCGCGCAGCGCGAAGGTGGCGGCCGGGCCGACCTTGAGGATGGCGAAGTGGTCGCGCACCATTTCGTGCAGCGCCGATTCGCGCTGGTAGTCGGTGGAATGGGCCTCGAACACCAGGCCTGGCTGGCCGGCCACGAAGGCCGACAGCGCGCTTGCCTGCGCCGCGTCGTAGTGCTGGATCTGGCTGTGGTCGAAGTCCACGCCCGGCTGCACCACCATGGCGATCACGCGGCGCCAGGCATCATGCAGCTCCATCGCGAAGAAGGCCAGGCGGTGGACGTCCAGCGTGCGCGCGGCGGCCTTGGGCGAGGTGACAGCGCCGGCCTGCGCCAGGTTCGCCTCGCCGCCGGGGATGGGGACTTCGGTGCCGATCACGTACACCGGCGGCGGCAGGCCGGCCTGCGCGGCCGCCTGTTCCGCCACCGCGCACAGGCGCGCGGAGCGCGCGGCGATGGTCTCGTCGCTCAGGTACTGCGGATCGTCGGCGCAGCGCATGCTGCAATCGAGGTGGATCTTGTGGAAGCCCGCCGCGGCGTAGGCGGTGATCAGCGTCTCCGCGTGTTGCATGGCGGTGGCCGCGTCCAGATTCTGCCAGGCGTTGGGGCCGAGATGGTCGCCGCCCAGCACCAGCCGCTCCGGCGGGAAACCCTGGTCCCGCGCCAGATTGTGCACGTATTCGTGGAAGGCGGATGGCGTCATGCCGGTGTAGCCGCCAAACTGGTCGACCTGGTTCGAGGTGGCCTCCACCAGCAGCACGGTATCGTAGTCGGACGCCACCCGCATCGCCGCGCGCAGCACGCTCGGATGGCTGCAGCACACGCTGTACAAGCCGACGGCCTCGCCGCGCCGGTGGGCGGCGACGATTTTCTGGACGGGGGACAGGGATTCGGTAGTTTTCATGGTCGCTGGCTTGGTCGGTCGGTGGTGGATCAGGGGTTGGCGAACTGCTGGCGGGCGAGCAGGGCGGCGCCTCGCGCGCCGCCGGCGTCGCCGAACTTGGGCGGCAGGATCGGTGGCACGCGCACGCCGGGGAACAGGTGGCGGCGCATCGCGGCCGGCAGCTGGTCGTACAGGTGAGCCAGTTGCGACAGGCCGCCGCCCAGCACGATCGCGTGCGGGTCCAGCGTGAGCACCAGCGTGGCCAGCGCGTGGCCCAGCAGGTCGGCGTGCAGCGCCATGGTTTTGGCGGCGATGGCCGACCCGGCGCGCGCCTGCGCCACAATGGCCGCCGGAGTCTCATCGCCGCCGCCAAGGTGCAGATGCAGCCGGCTCATGCCGGGGCCGGAGACATAACGTTCCAGGCACCCGCGCCGCCCGCAAGGGCAGTCGAGCACCGGCAGCGCGGCGGCGGCCGAAGGCGACGGCATCTGCGGCGTTAATTGCGAAGCCGGCAGCGGCCAGTGGCCCCATTCGCCCGCCACGCCGTTGGCGCCGCGCAGCAGGCGGCCGTCGACGCAGTAGCCGCCGCCGGCGCCGGTGCCGATGATGGCGCCGAACATGGTCGGCTGGCCGTGCGCCGCGCCGCCTTGCGCTTCCGACAGCGCGAAGCACTGGCAATCGTTGCCGACAGCGACCGGCCGCTCCAGCGCATCCTTGAGCGCATGCGCCACGGCGCGGCCGTTCAGCGCCGGCACGTTGGAGCTGAGCTGGCGCCCGGTGGCGCTGTCGATCACACCGGGCAGGCCGATGCCCACCGGCGCGCGCAGGCCCAGCGCCTTGTCGGCGCGGCCCACCAAGCCCTGGATCGCCAGCAGGAACTCGGCGAAATCGGTACCCGGCGTGGCGATGCGTTCGCGGTGGACTTCTTTCAGTTCATGGCCTTCTTCAGCAAACGCCACCAGCTCGATCTTGGTGCCGCCGATGTCGATGCCGTGATAGCCGCGTGGTTCAGAATTCGTCATGGCGGTAGATGGTGACGCCCTGCACGACACGATTCACGGTGCCGCCAGCGAAAGGATTATCGGGACGCAGCTGCAGCAACGCCGACTGGTGCAGCGCATACTGTTGCGCCATCAGCAGCCACAAAGGCGCCAGCCACGCATCGGGCCAGGCCGGCGCGTCGATGCCGATGTCGGCGCCCGCGCCCACGGTCAGGCAGCGGCCCGCCACCTGGTCGCGCTGAAGCTCCAGCAGCAGGTCGTGCTCATAGCGGCGCGACAGCGGATCGGAACTGCGGAACAGCACCACCAGCGTCTCGGCGTTGAGCGCGGCCTTCGGGCCGTGACGGAAACCGAGCGCGCTGTTAGCCATCGCCAGCACGCTGCCCGCCGTCAGTTCGAGGATCTTCAGCGCCGCCTCCTTGGCCAGCGCTTCCAGCGGACCGCTGCCCAGGTAGACCACGCGCGACACGCGCTGCGCGGCCAGCTCCGCCACGGGCGCAGACCACGTGGCCAGCGCCTTTTCGCCAAGGGCGGCCAGTGTGTTGAGGCGCTCCGGCTGGAAATCGGGATCGAGCACGCACAGCGCCGCCAGCAGCATGCAGGTGAAGCTGGAGGTCATGGCGAAGCCACGGTCGCAGCTGGCGGCCGGCATCATCAGGTTAAAGGCGTCGCCGTCGGCCTGCGTGGCCAGCGCGCCGTCGGCGTTGCAGGTGATGTTGAGGAAGCGCGCGGTCGGCACCATGTCGCGCACCAGCTGCACCGCCGCCGTGCTTTCCGGGCTGTTGCCGCTGCGGGCGAAGGACACCACCAGCGTCGGCGCGCTGCGCTCCAGGTACAGCGCCGGATGCGTCAACAGGCTGGTGGTGGAGATGGCGCGCACCTGGCACGGCCAGGCCGCGTTGATTTCGTCGGCGATAATCTCGCCCACATAGGCCGAGCTGCCGGCGCCGGTCAGGATCACGCGCTGCTGCGGATTGCCCAGGGTGTCGCCGAGGAAGGCGGCGATGCTGTCTTTTTCGGCGGCGAGATGCGCCGCCAGCTCGCGCCAGAGGGCTGGCTGATGGACGATTTCTTCGGCGGTATCAAGGCCGCCGATATCGCGCCAAGCTTGGGGGGCACGCTGGAGTAGGTTGGTCATCGAAAGAATTAGTCTGGTTAAGTCATCGAAAGAATAAGGTCTTATTTTCGAAATGTCAAATTCGAAAGCAAAAAGAAAGTTATGAAACTGATGTGCCGCCGCAAGATGTACCAGTTTAGCCACGTAAACGAAAGTTTGTTATTCGATCAACTATCAATACGAAAGATTTGACGCATGTTTTTGAAATTTTCTCTTTCTTTTTGTTGACCTGCTTTGTTTTTATTCCTAGAGTAATTGCATCGCAACGGTTTTTCTTTCGAGAAGCAAACTATGAAACAGATTTTCGCCACCGCCGCCTTGTTGGCCAGCGCGCCCCTGCTGGCCGCCCCGATCGGCAATTTGCGCACCGTCACCGCTGGCGCCGGCCAGCAGTGGGACTTGGTCACCGATACCGGCGCCCACATACAGGTTAGCCTGCCGCGCGCAGACGTGCTGCATATTTGGGCCGGCCCCAAATCCGGCCTGACCGGCGCCGGCGACAAGGCCGCGCCCATCGTCGTCGCCACGCCGGCCGCCACGGTGGAGCACAGCGTCAGCGAGCAGGCCGACCATATCCTGATCCACACGCCGGCCTTGAGCCTGCGCATCGACCGCAAGCCGCTGCGTTTCAGCCTGTTCCGCGCCGGCGACGCCCAGCCGCTGTGGCGCGAGATCCAGCCGCTGGAACTGGGCGACAAGCAAAGCGTGCAGACGCTGAGCAGCGACAAGGCCGAACGCTTCTTCGGCGGCGGCCAGCAGAACGGCCGCTATGAATTCAAGGGCAAGCAGCTGCAGGTGTCGTACTCCGGTGGTTGGGAAGAGGGCGACCGTCCCAGCCCCGCGCCGTTTTTGATGAGCTCACGCGGCTGGGGCATGCTGCGCAACACCTGGTCCGACGGCAGCTATGACCTGCGCCAGAACGACCAGATCTCGCTCGAGCATAACGAGGCGCGCTTCGACGCCTACTACTTCGTCGGCAAGGACCTGCGCGACGTGCTGACCCGCTACACCGAATGGACTGGCCGCGCGCGCATGCTGCCACGCTGGGCGCTGGAATTTGGCGACGCCGATTGCTACAACGACGGCGACAACGTCAAGAAGCCGGGCACTGTGCCGAAAGGCTGGACCGACGGCCCGACCGGCAAGACGCCGGACGTGATCGAGACCGTGGCGCGCCAGTACCGCGAGCACGATATGCCAGGCGGCTGGATCCTGCCGAACGACGGCTACGGCTGCGGCTATTCGGCGCTGCCGGAGACGGTGCAGGGCCTGGCCAAGTACGGCTTCCGCACCGGCCTGTGGACCGAGAACGGCGTCGAGAAAATGGCGTGGGAAGTCGGCACCGCAGGCACCCGCGTGCAGAAGCTGGACGTGGCCTGGACCGGCAAGGGCTACCAGTTTTCGCTGGACGCCAACAAGTCGGCCTACGACGGCATCCTGAATAATTCCGACGGCCGTCCGTTCATCTGGACCGTGATGGGCTGGGCCGGCACCCAGCGCTACGCGGTCACCTGGACTGGCGACCAAAGCGCCAGCTGGGACTACATCCGCTGGCACGTGCCGACGCTGATCGGCTCCGGCCTGTCCGGCCAGGCCTACGCCACCGGCGATGTCGATGCCATCTTCGGCGGCAGCCCGGAGACCTATACCCGCGATCTGCAGTGGAAGAGCTTTACGCCGGTGCTGATGGGGATGTCCGGCTGGGCGGCGGCGGAGCGCAAGCATCCGTGGTGGTTCGCCGAGCCTTACGTCAGCATCAATCGCCGCTACCTGAAGTTGAAGATGCGGCTGACGCCTTATATGTACACGCTGATGCGCGAGACGGAGCAGAACGGCGCACCGCTGGTGCGCGGCCTGATGTGGGATAACCCGGAAGATCCGGCGGCCTACACCGAAACCTACAAATACCAGTACCTGCTGGGCCGCGACCTGCTGGTGGCGCCGGTGTACCGCAGCCAGGCGGTCAGCCAGGGCTGGCGCCGTGGCATCCACCTTCCGCAGGGCCGCTGGTTCGACTACTGGGACGGCCGCCAGGCCACGGCCGGCAAGGGCGGACGCGATATCGACCTCGCCGTCACGCTGGACAAGCTGCCGGTGTTCGTGCGCGCCGGCGCCATCCTGCCGATGTACCCGGAGATGCTGTACGACGGCGAAAAGCCGAAGGACGTGCTGACGCTGGACCTGTATCCACAAGGCGCCTCCGAATTCACGCTGTACGAAGACGACGGCAACACCCGCAAATACCAGGACGGAGCCTTCAGCCAGCAGCTGATCCGCATGAACGCCGCCGACGACGGCGTGACGGTCGATGTCGAACCGGTGGTGGGCAGCTACGCCGGCCAGCCTGCGCGCCGCGCCTACGCCTTGCGTATGCTGGCGCGCCAGCGTCCATTCGCCGTCAGCACCGGCAACGCCGTGCTGCCGCCATTGGCCGATCGCGCCGCCTTCGACGCCGCCGCCGAAGGCTGGTACTTCGACGCCGCCGAGCGACTGGGTACGCTGCACGTCAAGACGGCCAGCCAGGACATCCGCCAGCCGTTGCGCTTCACCGTGCAGGCCCGCGCCGCACGTTTGGTGGCCGATGACGTCTTCCCATCCGCCCCGGTGCTGGGCCGCGCCATCCCGGCCGACGCCATGATGGTGATGAACCGTCCGGCCGAGGAAACCGGCTACCCGCTGGAAAACGCCTTCGACAACAACCCCGCCACCTGGTTCCGCACCACGCGCAGCCCGGCGGTGCAGGGCGGTCCGCACGAATGGGTGATCGGCTTCACCGAGCGCCGCCTGATCGACGGCATCGAGATCGCGCCGCGCAACGACCAGCACTGGCAGCACGGCCAGATCCGCGACTACGAAATCTACATGGGCGACAACAACGGCGACTGGGGCCAGCCGATCAAACGCGGCCAGCTGAAACTCCAGAAGGAAGCGCAGACCATCAGCTTCCCGCCGGCCGCCGGCCGCCTGCTGCGCTTCCGCGTCATGAGCACGCAGAACCCCGAAGGCGACGGCGCCTCCGCCACCGACCCAATGGTGACGGCCGCCGCCGCGCCGGCCGCGCGCGCGTACAACGCCGCCGTGCCGAGCGAAGTCCAGCCGGTCACGCTGTCCGAATTCCGCGTGATGGCCTACCAGCCGAAGGAAGGCCCGGAAGTACAGCGGTTCCTGTCCGACCTGGCCTTGCCGAAGAACGTCAGCCGCGACAAGCCCGCACACGGAAATGAGATGCGCATGAACGGCCTGTGGTTCCGCAAGGGCCTGGGCGTGGGCCCGTCCAGCCGCGTGGACCTGCAACTGTCCGGCAACTGGAACCTGCTGCGCGCCGACCTGGGTGTGGACGACAGCTGCCGCGACGCGGGTGGCTTGCAGTTCCAGGTCTGGAGCGGCGAGCGCCTACTGTACGACAGTGGCCTGATCGCCGCGCCGGCCGTCGTCAAGCCGGAAATCGACGTGCGCGGATTGAGTCAGCTTAGCCTGCGCACCCTGGGCGCGCGCGGCGGCAAGCCGGCCCAGGTCTGCGGCAACTGGGCCAACGCGGTCCTGATAGGCACTGAGGGCAGCACCGTCCGGCCGCGCTGACCTCACCTCCATTTTCATAAGTAAGAGCCCCTCTACGGACCGGGGAGGGGCGGTTGCAGCCGTAAATAAACCACTACCACTAATAACAGGGAGACTATGATGCACATGAAAAAACTGGTGGCCGCGATGATGGCGGTGGGTCTGGCCTCGACTGCGCTGGCAGCCGATGACCTGGATGAGCAGGCACAAAAAAGCGCCAGGGACGAGAAGACGATGCCGCGAGTCGAAGTGACCGGCTCCAGCCTGAAACGCATCAACGCCGAAACCGCGTCACCGGTGCAGGTGGTCGACGCCAAGCAGATCGAAAACATGGGCGCCCGCACGCTGCTGCAGGTGCTGGACAACCTGCCGGCCGCGCGTCCGGGGCAGCAGGACTTCCGCTCGATGTTCACCGGCTCCGACGGCGCCTCGCAGGCCAACCTGCGCGGCCTGGGCGCACAGGGCACGCTGGTGCTGCTGAACGGCCGCCGCCTGTCGTTCTACGGCGCGCCGGCCGGCTTCCAGACCATGTTCGTCAACATCGACGCCATTCCCGCCGCCGCCATCGAGCGCATGGAGATCCTGACCGACGGCGCGTCGGCCGTCTACGGTTCGGACGCGGTGGCCGGCGTCATCAACGTCATCACCAAGAAGAGCTACAAGGGCCTGGAAGCGCGCGCCAGCGCCGACACCTCGAGCAACGTCAAGTCCTACGGCGAACGCCAGGCCAACGTCATCTACGGCCTGGGTGACTTGAACAGCGACGGCTACAACGTCTACGGCTCGATCAACGTCTACCAGCGCGACCGCATCGCGCTGGCCGACACCTACCTGAAACGCCCCGACTACTTCTACGTCAACAACCCGACCTTCGTCTCCGGCATGCGCATCGGCACCGGCAGCGAACCGGGCGTGATGAATCCGGGCACGCTGTTCGTGTTCGATAAATCCAAGAACAACGCCCGCACCCAGCGCGCCGTCAACGGCTGCAACACCTCCATCACCGAGGCCGCCGGCAGCCGCTGCGTGTGGAACTCGCTGCCTTACGCGCTCGACACCGGCCCGACATCGGACCGCGTTACCGGCTACCTCAGTGGCCGCATGAAGCTGGGCGGCGACCTGGAAGGCTTCGCCGAAGCGGCCTACACCCACATCAAGCTGCGCGCCGAGAACGGCCCGCGCAGCTTCAATAGCGGCAGCACCAGCAACTGGTTCGCGCGTAACACCGGCACCACGCTCAACACCTTTGTCACGCCGTATCTCGGCCCGAACAACGCCTACCTGAAGGGCAAGCTCGATGCCGACATGGCGGCCAAGATGGGTGGTGCGGCGGGGCTGAATTACCTGATGCTCGACGCGCCCGGCCACTTCGGCCAGACCAACGAGGACGACAACTACCGCGGGCTGGTCGGCCTGCGAGGCAGCATCGGCGGCGGCTGGGACTTCGAGACGGCGCTCAGCGTGGCGGGCAGCCACTCGACGCTGTTCCAGACGATTAACATCAACACCGAGGGCTTCGCCAAGGCCTTCGGCCCGTTCACCACCGACGCGGCGACCGGCCGCACCTACATCGCCGACAACCCGGCCTACAAGTTCGGCGAAATCAGCGACGCCAACGGCGCACTGCTGCGCGCCGCCTATCCGACCTTCGACATCCAGTCCTGGACCAAGTTGATCACCTGGGACGGCAAGATCGAAGGCACCATCGCCAAGCTGGGCGAGCGTGAAGTGCGCGCCGCCTTCGGCGTGAACCTGATGCGCGAGAGCTTCTACACGCCGGGCAACCAGGACGCCGCCAACGGCCATATCACGCAGCAGGGCGGCTCGTGGTTCGACGGCCAGCGCAACGTGGCCGCCGTGTTTGGCGAAGTGGTGATACCGGTCACCGACAAGCTGGAAGTGAACGCCGCCGCGCGCCTGGACAAGTATCCGAACTTCGCCGCCAACCTGGCGCCCAAGATCGGCGTGCTGTGGCGCGCCCGTCCCGAGGTGATGGTGCGCGGCACCTACTCGGAAGGCTTCCGCGCGCCCAACCTGGCCGAATCGGGCAGCGGCGGCGTGTTCGCGCAGGTGGGCGGCATCCGCGACACCGTGCGCTGCGACGAGACCAACGCGATGGCCAAGCTGCTGATGAAGTCCGTCACGCCGGCCGAAGCGGAACTGGGCAAGAACCTGCTCAATTCGAACTGCTCCACCACCGTCGGCGGCCTGACGCCGCCCAACCCGCAACTGCGTCCGGAGAAGGCCAAGATCTCCACCGCAGGCCTGGTGCTGCAACCAGCCAAGGATGTC